>Ga0073934_10001010_pt1 | contig 72369 bp, 53 predicted proteins | sample LarsenN4metaG_FD_76834 | JGI IMG/M metagenome (GOLD analysis project Ga0073934, IMG submission 76834) | Hot spring sediment bacterial and archeal communities from British Columbia, Canada, to study Microbial Dark Matter (Phase II) - Larsen... ...
ACATGGAGCAGGTGGCCGACATCATCGAGCGCGTGCTGCAGGACGTGGAGGACAAGAAGATCCGCAAGAACCGCAGCTTCAGCGACGCCGGCATGGCCGAGATCTGCCACCTGCACGAGCGGCTGACGGCCAACCTGCGCCTGGCGATGAGCGTCTTCCTCGACGGCCACGTGCGCGACGCGCGCAAGCTCCTCGAGGAGAAGGCGCGCTTCCGCGACCTGGAGCACGAGTACGCGGCCAACCACATCGCGCGGCTGCAGGACAACACGGCGCAGAGCATCGAGACCAGCTCGCTGCACCTCGATCTCATCAGCGAGCTGAAGCGCATCAACTCGCACCTGTGCGGCGTGGCCTACCCGATCCTTGAGTCGGCCGGCGTGCTGGCGGCCACGCGCATCCGGCAGTCGCAGCTGAGCGACCTCGACGAGGTCAAGCCGTGACCCCCCCCCCGAAGCGACCTTCGGTCGCCTCCCCCCGGGGGGGGCGCCGCCAGCGGCCCGGCAAAGCCGGTTCCGCGGCGGCCGCTTGCCTGCGAAGTCGACGGCCCGCGGGTGGCGGCTTGAGCTGGCCGATCGTGCTGGCCGTGCTGGCCGGCGCGATGATGCATGCGGCCTGGAACGCGCTCGTCAAGTCGGCGGGCGACAAGCCGCTGGACACGGCGCTCGTGCACCTGATGGCCGCCATCGTGGCGGTGCCGTTCGCGCTGGCCGCCGGCCTGCCGACGGCGGCGGCGGCGCCGTACATCGGCGCCTCGCTGGTGATCCACATCGGCTACTACATCGCGCTGGCCGGGGCCTACCAGCACGGCGAGATGGGCATGACCTACCCGATCATGCGCGGCACCGCGCCGTTGCTCGTGGCGCTGGGCAGCGGGCTCGTGCTCGGCGAGTCGCCTACGGCGGCGGCGTGGCTGGGCATCCTCGGCATCACCGTCGGCGTGGCGCTGGTGGGCCTGGCGCACCCGGGCGAGGCGCTGCACCACGGCAAGGCGCTGGCCTTCGCGCTCGGCAACGCGGCCACGATCGCCTGCTACACGTTCGTCGACGGCCTGGGCGTGCGCGCCGAGGCACGCGCCGGCGGCGACGTGTGGAGCTACGTGATGTGGCTGTTCGTGCTCGACGGCTTCGCCTACCCGATGCTCGTCTGGTCGCGTCGCACGGCCGACGAGCGGCGCGCCATCGTCGCCTACGCCCGGCGGCGCTGGCCGGTGGCCACGCTCGGCGGATCGGCCTCGATCGGCAGCTACTCGATCGCGCTGTGGGCGATGACGAAGGCACCGGTGGCCAGCATCGCGGCACTGCGCGAGACCTCGGTGCTCTTCGCCGTGGGGCTCTCGACGTGGCTGCTGAAGGAGCGCTTCGGCCGCCAGCGGGCGCTGGGGGCGCTGGTCATCGTGGCCGGCGTCGTGGCGTTGCGGCTGGCCTGAGCGGGCCGGCCCGCGTGCCGGCACTCTTTGCCGGCCGTTCTTTGCCGGCGCGAGGCGGCGGCGACCTGCGGCCGCACCTGCACGGCCGGCCGGCGGTGCGAGACTCGCGCCATGCAGCCCCGAGACGAAACCGGCGAATCCCGCGAACCCTGGCGCGCCTGGGACACCGCGACGCGCGAGCGCGAGTACTCGCCGAGCTCGTGCATCGGCGGCGACTACCGGCCGTTCGTGGCGGCCTATGCCGAGCGCAGTGCCGCGACGCGCGCGCGCTTCGCGGGTGGCTCCGCGCGCCTGGGCCTGGCCTATGGCGCGTCGACGTCGCAGCGGTTGGATCTCTTCGTGCCGGCCGCTTCGGCCTCGGGGGCGGCCGCTCAGGGCGAAGCCGGGCCTCCGCCCCCGCTGCTGGTGTTCATCCACGGGGGCTACTGGCAGGAGCTCTCGAGGAACGAGTCGTCCTTCGCCGCGGCCGATGCGCTCGGCCAGGGGTTCGCCTTCGCGGCGCTGGACTACACGCTGGCACCGGCGGCCACCGTGGCCGCGATGGTGGGCGAGTGCCGCCAGGCGCTCGCGTGGCTGCACGCGCAGGCCGGGACACTCGGCTTCGACCCCGCGCGCATCGTCGTCGCGGGCAGTTCGGCCGGCGCGCACCTGGCGGCGATGTGCGCGCTGCCGGGCACGCCGGCCGCGCCGCTCGTGCGCGGTGCCGTGCTCGTCTCCGGCATCTACGAGGTGGAGCCGCTCGTCGGCACCTCGATCAACGACGCGCTCGGCCTCGACGCCGCCGCGGCGCGCGCCGTGAGCCCGGCGCTGGCCCCCGGACTGCGAGGCTTTCCGCCCTCGGTCGTCTGCTGGGGCGAGATCGAGACGGCGGAGTTCAAGCGACAGGGGCGCGACTTCGCGGCGCGGCTCCAGCAGGCCGGCTCGCGATGCGAGGGCTTCGAGGTGCCTGCGCGCAACCACTTCGACGTGATCCTCGATCTGGCCGATCCGGCAACGCGGCTCGGGGCGGCGACCGGGGCGCTGGTGCGGGCGGCCTGAAGCGTTCGATGCCGGGGCCGCGCGCGGTGCTGGCGGCGACTGCCGGGTCAAGGACTGCCATCGCCGGTGCGCGGCGGGATGGAGGGCCTGCCGGGCTGCGCGCCGCACGAAACCGGTGCTCGCCCGGCAGGCCCTCCATCCCGCCGGGGACGAGCACAGCGGTACGAACGGCACGCCGCCATGGCTTCATCGACCTCGCTCCGGCGCTGGCCGGGTGGGCCGGGCGAGCACCGGTTTCGTGCGGCGCGCAGCCTGGCCCAGCCGGCCGCCGCCGTGCGCAACGGGTGGCAGGCCTGCAGCCCGAGGGGCGCCTCTGCCCTGCCGCAACCCAGAGCACGGCGCCGGCTTCGAACGCCAGCGACCGGGCCCGCCACGGCATCCCGAGCCCTCGCATCACTCCCCCGTCCACCCGAGGCCCACGCGCCCGGCCCGGCCCCAAGCCGGGGTGCCGCAGGTAGACTGACCCGCGAAGGTAACGCTCGGAGTCCGCATGCCTCGCCGCCTCGTCCTCGCCCTGCGCCCGGTGGCGCTCGCCCTGGCCGTGCTGGCCGCCGCGCCGGCCACGGCCCAGGAGACCAAGCCCTACGAGGGGTTCCTGTGCTGCTCGCTGCTCAGTGACGGCAGCTGGATCAGCGACCTCGCCTACGACGACGGCTACAAGAAGATCGTGCCGGCTGGCACGCCGGTGAAGTTCACCGGCTTCGGCCGCTGGCGGATGTACGTCGAGATCGAAGGCAAGCAGCTGGGCCTCGGCAACGACTACAGCCGCACGATGACGATGGACGAGTTCGCGAAGCTGTACGTGCCGACGGCCGACCCGAAGGTGCGCATGCAGTCGTTCCCCCCGAAGGTGCGCGAGGCCATCCTGAACCGCAAGGTGATGAAGGGCATGACGCGCGAGCAGGTGGTGATGTCGCTCGGCCACCCGTCGACCAGCTACAACCCCGACCTCAGCAAGCCGCTGTGGCAGTACCGCTACCGCGCCGGCGACTTCCAGGTCTTCTGGACCGACGACGGCAAGGTCGACCTCGTCTTCGGCCCGCCCGAGGTGCGCTCGAAGGTCTTCGTCGAGTAGGTCGCGCCGCGGGCGCGCGACGGCGCCCGAGGCGGTGGCGGCGGCTCGAGTTGCCGCCGCGCCATGGGGCGTGCGCCCGGACGTGCGCTCGGACGCGGGCCCGGACGTGTACCTGCCGGGGCCGCGCTAGTTGCGGCACTCCCGGCGCAGGAACGTCGCTTCCTCGAGGGTCAGCGTTCCCTGGGTGCCCTTCTTCAGCAGCTCGGCGCACTTGGCCGACGGGCCGGCCGCACGCGCCGGGGCCGGTGCCGCGGCGGTCGCGGGCGGCGTCGCGGCTGGGGCCTGCGCGGTTGCCGGGGAGGCCGGTGCCGGCTGCGCTGGTGCGCCGCCCGAAGGCACCGGGAAGGCCCTCGCGCCGTTGCCGCGGTCGGGCGGCGGCGCCTCGGCGACCGGCGGGCTGCCCGCGCCTGCGGTGGCCGTGGCACGCGGCGGGCGGGGTGCGGGCGCATCCGGTGTGCGCGCCGGCGGGCGCGGTGCCGCGGCCCGCGCCTGAGCCGCGGAGGCCTGCCGCTCCACCCGCCGCACCGCCGTCGGGTCGGCCTGAGGCTTGTCGGCCGGGTTGGCGGCCGACGGGGCGTTCTCGCCGGCACCGGGTGCCGTCCCTGCGGTCTGGCTCGGGGTCGTGGCAGCCGGGCCCGCCGTGGGGGTGGTGGGTGCGGCAGGCACGGCGACCGGGGTCGTGGCCGGCGCGACGGGCGCCGCCCCGGCGACGGGTGTGACGGGCATGCCGGGCGTACCGGCCGTGCCGGGCAGGTTGCGGGCAGCGGGTGCCTCCGCGCCGCCGCCGGCGCTGCCGCCGCGCTGCATGAAGATGCCGGCACCCACCGCGAGCCCGGCCACGACCACGGCGGCGGCGATGAGCGGGCCGCGCTTGCTGACCGCCGGGGCGGCTGCGGCGGCGGGCGTCGCCGGTGGGGCGCCGGTGGGCGTTGCCGGCTGCCCCGTCGAGCCGGTGGCGGGCTGGGCGATGCCCTGCGCCGCAACCCCCGGCAGGGTGGCGAGCGCCGCGGGCATCCCGGCCGAGGCCGGGTGCGCCGCCGGCGCCGTCGGGGCGTACCCCGCCGCCGCGCCCACCGGCCGCGGCGCGCCGGCCGGCTCGGGCGCGCCCATCGGCAGCGTCGGCTCGTAGCCGCCCTTCGTCGGTGACGTGCGCACCAGGGTCTGGTCCAGCGCGAACGCCGCCGGCACGGCCGGCGGGGCCGGATTCGCCGGCGTGCCTGCATCCGGCGCCGGCGCCGGCGACCGCGGCTGGGCCGATCCGTCGAGCAGCGCGCGGAACTCGGCCACGCTCTGCGGCCGGTCCGAGGGCTTCACGGCGAGCGCCGCGTCGATGGCGCCGAGGAACGTGCTGCTGTACTGGCCGGCCGCGACGCGCGAAAGGCGCGGCAGCGGGTCGCCCATCACCCGCTCGACCGACGTGATCGGCGAGTGCCCGGTGATGCAGTAGTAGACGACGCTGGCCAGCGCGTAGAGGTCGGTCCACGGCCCCTGCGTCATCGTCGCGACGTCGCCGTACTGCTCGATCGGCGCGTAGCCGGGCTTGAGGATGACGGTCAGCGCCTGCGTCATGTCGCTGATCACGCGGCGCGCCGCGCCGAAGTCCAGCAGCAGCGGCCCGTTGCTCGTGAGCAGGATGTTGTCCGGCGCGATGTCGCGGTGGAAGCAGTTCTCCGCGTGCATCGTGGCCAGCGCGTCGAGCAGCGGGTTCAGCCACTGGCGCAGCATGCCCTCGTCGGGCCGCCGGCCGGCGGCGGCCAGCGTGGCGACGTGCGACTTCAGCGTCGGCCCCTGGTAGTAGGGCATCACCATGTAGGCCGTGCGGTTGGCCTGCCAGAACTGGTGCACCTTCACGAGCGAAGGGTGGTCGAAGTGGGCCAGCAGCCGCGCCTCGTTGACGAAGCTGCGCAGGCCGGCGTTGAAGGTGTCGAGGAACCTCGGCGACTTGACCGAGATGTCGGCCGAGCCCGGGTTGCGCGAGGCCAGCGAGCTCGGCATGTACTCCTTCAGCGCCACCTGCCGCTGCAGCGTGGTGTCGAACGCGAGGTAGACGATGCCGAAGCCGCCCTCGCCGATGAGCCCGGTGATCTGCAGGCCGCCGACCATCGTGCCGATGGGCAGCGTGTGGTTCATGAACGTCGTGCGGTCGTCGCCCGGGGCGGCGACGACGGTGGGGGCAGGTGCGGGCGCTGGAGGGGTGGGGATCACGGTTCGGGCGGCCGCGGCACGGGGCCGGCGGCATGGGCTGACCAGGGCCGGATCATCGCTTCAAACCGGCGCCGGGCAAGCCCCCGTGCGAACGAGGTGGAGCCACTCGTGCACGGCCCGTCCTCGTGCGGACGAAGGAGCCCGCGCGACGGCCCGGCCGGCACGGCCCGCGGCGCGGGCGAGGGCCGCTGCACGCCGCGACCCGGGCCCCCGCGCCGCGATCGGCGTGATGCATCGCAGCATGCATCGATCGGCATGAGTCGTTCAGGATTGCGCATTGGAAATGCATGAGTCGGCCCGGTACCGTGCCGGCATGGCCCTCGGCTTCGCCATCGTCGACGCGCACCAGCACTTCTGGGACCCGACGCGCAACTACCACCCGTGGCTGTGCGACGAGCCGCCGATCCCGTTCCGCTACGGCGACTACCGCTCGCTGCGCCGGCCGTACCTGCCGCCCGACTACCGCGCCGACGCGAAGCCGTTCGAGGTGTCGCACAGCGTCTACATCGAGACCGAGTGGGACCCGCTGGACTTCGACGGCGAGATGGCCTACGTCGACACGCTGCGCCGGGCGCATGGCCTGCCGAGCGTGGCCATCGCCGCCGCTTGGCTCGACACGCCCGAGGCGCCGGCGCTGCTGGAGCGGCACGCGGCGCGCCCGTTCGTGCGCGGCGTGCGCCACAAGCCGCGCGCGCACCGCGAGCCGGGCCATGCCGAACCCGGCGGCACCGCCGACGCGGCCTGGCGCGCCGGCTTCGCGCTTCTGGCGCCGCTCGGCCTGCACTTCGAGCTGCAGACGCCGTGGTGGCACCTGCACGAGGCGGCGCGCCTGGCGGCCGACCACGAGACGACGCCGATCGTGCTGAACCACACCGGCCTGCCCGCCGACCGCAGCGCCGAGGGCCTGGCTGCGTGGCGCCGTGCGATGGCGACGCTGGCCGCGTGCCCGAACGTGAGCGCGAAGATCTCCGGCATCGGCGTGCCCGGCCAGCCCTGGACGGCCGCGGCCAACCGCGAGGTCGTGCTGGCGACGATCGAGCTCTTCGGCCCGGCGCGCTGCATGTTCGCGAGCAACTTCCCGGTCGACGGCCTGTGCGGCCGCTTCGCCGAGATCTTCGGCGGCTTCGACGACATCACGCGCGGCTTCAGCGAGGCCGAGCGGCGCGCGATGTTCCGCGACAACGCGCTGCGCATCTACCGCATCGCCGGAGGCTGAGCACGTGAACCCGCACGGCCGCCTGAAAGGCGATTGCGAAGGGCGCAGCCCGGAGGCTCTCCGTTGAGCAAGCCGGCGCTCGCCTACGTCGGCATCGGCCTGATGGGCTGGCCGATGGTGAAGCGCCTGCGCGGCCTCGGCTACGCGGTGGCCGTGTACGACATCGCCCCGGCGCAGCTGGAGCTGGCGCGCGGCGCCGGCGCGCGCGTCGCGGCGAGCCCGGCCGATGCGGTGGCGGGTCCCGAACCGGCCGACCTCGTCATCCTGAACCTGCCCACGCCCTACGCGGTAGAGGCGGCCGTCTTCGGCGAGGGCGGCGTCGCCTCCGCGATGCGCCCGCCGCAGCTGCTGGTGGACTTCTCGACCATCGCCGTCGAGCAGGGCCGCGACAACGCGAAGCGGCTGCGCGAGCACACCGGCTGCGCCTGGGTCGACGCGCCCGTCTCCGGCGGGCCGCCCGCCAGCGGCACTGGCACGCTCACCGTGATGGCCGGCGGCGACGCGGCCGACATCGAGCGGCTGAAGCCCTTCATGGCCGACGTGGCGGCGCGCTTCACGCACATGGGGCCGGTGGGCGCCGGGCTCGTCGCGAAGATGCTGAACCAGCTCATCGTCGGCTGCATCCACGTCGTGATGGCCGAGGCCGCCTCGATGGCCGAGGCCGCCGGCATCGACGCCGCGCGCCTGCCCGAGTGCCTGGCCGGCGGCCACGCCGACGGCTCGCTGCTGCAGCGGCTCTATCCGCGCATGGTGGCACGCGACTTCGCGCCACAGGGCTACGTGCGCCAGCTGCGCAAGGACCTCGAGATGGTCGACGAGTACGCCCGTGCGCTCGGCACGCCGGTGCCGATGCTGCAGCAGTCGCTGGCGCTGTATCGCCAGCTCGTCGAGGCCGGCCGCTCCGAGCTCGACACCTCGGCGGTGTTCACCCTCTACGAGGAACGTCGCATCTGAGGCGAAGATCCCGAGACCGCGAGGTCGGCGCGTGCCGCGCCATCCCGCACGACCTGCGCGACCTGCATCACCTGTCATGACAAAGAGGAGACAAGCATGAAGACCCCGAAGCAACACCGCCCCACCCGCCGCTCGTTCGGCCTCGTCGCGGCCGCCGCCGCGCTGGCCCTGGGCCTCGCGGCCGGCGCCGCCCAGGCGCAGATCAAGCTGCGCTACGCGCACGTGGGCGTGGCGAATGCGCCGCAGACCCTCTACGCCGACGAGGTGGCCAAGCTCGTGAAGGAGCGCACCGCCGGCCGCGTCGAGATCCAGGTGTTCGCGAACTCGCAGCTCGGCGGCGTCGGCGAGATGGTCGACGGCGTGAAGAGCGGCGCCATCGCGATGGGCCACCACGACTTCGCCTCGCTCGGCAAGATCCTGCCGACGACGGCGGTGTTCAACGCGCCCTTCGCCTATCGCGACGCCGAGCACGCGCTGCGCGCCACCGACCCGCGCACCAGCGCCGCGCTGCAGGCCGTGAACAAGGACCTCGTCGCCGCCGGCGGCATGCGCATCGTCGGCAACCTGTTCCAGGGCACGCGGCACCTCACCAGCAAGGAGAAGGTGCTGAGCCCGAAGGACATGGCCGGCAAGAAGTACCGCGGCGTGCCCGTGAAGCTGTGGTCGACCATGCTCACCGGCATGGGTGCGGTGGCCACGCCCGTGGAGGTGAGCGAACTGGCCACGGCGCTGGCCACCGGCCTCGTCGTCGGGCAGGAGAACCCGCTGCCCAACATCTTCAACCTCAAGCTCTACGAGGTGCAGAAGTACGTGATGCTCACCGGGCACATGCAGAGCGTGCTGTCGGTGTTCGTCAACGAGCGCATCTGGCAGGGCATCCCGGCCGGCGACCGCAAGATCATCGAGGACACGATGGCCGAGGTCAGCGCCAGGACGCTCACCTGGGACCGCGAGACCTTCGCCAAGTACCGCAAGGACCTCGAGGCCAAGGGCATGACGTTCATCGACGTGAAGGACGGGCTCGACATCCCCGCGTTCCAGAAGGCCGTGCTGGCCCAGGTGGACAAGGACTTCCCCGACTGGAAGCCGCTGATCGCGCAGATCCAGGCCGTGAAGTAGCGCGCCGCGGTCGATGACCTCGCTGCTCGGCGCCCTGCGCGCGGCGTTGCGCGGGTTGAGCTTCGCGCTGCTGGCGCTGCTCATCCTCACGCCGCTGGCGCAGATCGTCATGCGCTCGATCTTCAACGTGCCGATGAGCGGCGCCGAGGAGCTGACGCGCTACTTCCTGATCTGCGCCGTCTTCGTGGCCGCGCCGCTGGTCACGCGCGACGGCGGCCAGATCGCGATGGAGGAGGTGCAGGCCCTCGTGCCGGCCGCTCCGCGCTGGTGGCTGCAGATGTTCATCGAGCTCTGCGGCATCGCCTTCTTCGCGCTGATGGCGGTGGCGGCGGTGGTCACCATCGGCAACAACCTGCGCAACCAGACGGCGACGCTCGAGATGCCGTTCTGGCTGTTCATGGCGCCGCTCGTGGTGGGCATGGCGCTGCTGTCGGTGGAGACGGCGGCGCGCCTCGTCCACACCTGGCAGCGCGGCCGCGCCGAAGACAAGCACACCGTCCTGACCTGATGCGCTCGCCCGGACCCACGCCATGAGCGGCTTCCTCGTCGTCGCCGCGTTCCTCGGCCTCTTCCTGCTCGGCTTCCCGGTGGTGCTGGCCATCGGCATCCCGAGCGTCGCGTACCTGCTGCTCAACGACCTGCCGCTCGACCTCGTCGCGCAGCGCACGCTCTACGCGCTCGACTCGTTCCCGCTCGTCGCGGTGCCGGTGTTCCTCTTCGTCGGCAGCCTGATGAACGCGGCTGGCATCTCGAAGCACATCTACAGGTTCGCCGACACCGCGGTGAGCCGGCTGCCCGGCGGCCTGGCCCAGGTGAACATCTTCGGCAGCCTCGTGTTCGCCGGCATGTCGGGCTCGGCCCTGGCCGACATCGGCGGCATCGGCCGCATCGAGATCGACGCGATGCGCAGCAAGGGCTTCAAGCCCGCGTTCGCGAGCGCGGTCACGTGCTCGTCGGCCATCGTCGGGCCGATCTTCCCGCCGAGCATCCCGCTCATCATCTACGGCACCGTCACCGGCGTCTCGGTCATCCAGCTGCTGCTGGGCGGCATCCTGCCCGGCCTGCTGTGCGTGGCGATGCTGATGCTGATGACCGGCTGGCTCGCGGTGCGCCGCGGCTACCCGCGCGCGGGGCGCTGGCCGAGCCGGGCCGAGCTGTGGCGCGACTTCAAGCCCGCGGCGCCGGCCATCGCCGCGCCGGTGATCCTGATCGCCGGCATGCTGGCCGGCTTCTTCACGCCCACCGAGATCGCCGCGGTGACGGTGGCCTACGCGCTGCTGATCAGCGGCGCCTTCTACCGCGAGCTCACCTGGGCCGGCGTGCGTGCCGCGGCCGTCGAAACCATCGGCGCCTCGGCCGGCATCCTGCTCATCGTGGCGGTGGCGGCGCTCTTCGGCTGGGTGCTCTCGGTGGAAGGCGTGCCGCAGAAGATGACGGCGTGGATGCTGTCGATCTCCACCAACCCGTACGTGCTGCTTCTGCTGGTGAACGTGCTGCTGCTGGTGGTGGGCATGTTCCTCGACAGCACGACGGCCATCCTCGTCATCGCGCCGATCATCGCCAAGCCGCTCGTCGCCGCCGGCGTCGACCCGGTGCACCTGGGCATGGTCGTGGTCTTCAACCTGATGATCGGCCTCTTGACGCCGCCGATGGGCCTGGCGCTCTTCCTCGTCGCCGACATCGCGAAGGTGAAGATGAAGGAGGTGCTGCGCGAGATGATGCCGTTCTACGTGCCGCTCGTCGTGACGCTGCTGCTCATCACCTACGTGCCGGCGATCACCACCTGGATCCCGCGCTGGGCGGTGGGCGGGCCTTAGCGGCGCGCTGCGGCCACCGACGCCGGCGCCTGGACCCCGGCATCACCTCGAGGTCAAGCGCCCGCGGTCAGACCACGCGCACCGGCTCGCGCATCAGCACGAACTCCTCGGCCGCGGTGGGGTGCATCGCGAGCGTGCGGTCGAAGTGTGCCTTGGTGGCGCCGGCCGTCAGCGCCACCGCCAGGCTCTGCACGATCTCCGGCGCGTCCGGGCCGACCATGTGCACGGCCTCGACGCGGTCGGTGGCCGCATCCACCAGCAGCTTCATGCGCGTGCGCTGGGCGCCGCCGGTGAACGCGGTCTTCATCGGCCGGAACTCCGTCTCGAAGACCTTCGTCGGCAGGCCGGCGGCCGCGCGCTCGGCCTCGGTCGGGCCGCAGCTTGCGATCGGCGGGAGCATGAACACGGCGGTCGGCACGCGCGAGAGGTCCACCGTGCGCGGCACGCCCCCGTAGAGCGTGTCCGCGAGCGCACGACCCTCGGCGATGGCCACCGGCGTGAGGTTGGCACGGTTGGTCAGGTCGCCGATGGCGAAGACACCGGCCGCGGCCGTCTCGCCGCCGTGGCTGACCGGCACCGCACCGGCGGCGTCGGGTTCGATGCCGACCGTCTCCAGGCCCAGGCCGGCGCTGTTGGGTCGCCGGCCGGTGGCATTGAGCACCCACGGGAACTCGCGCATGCGCTCGTCGCCGAAGAGCAGCAGCAGGCCGCCCGAGACGGCCTGCACCCGCGTGGGCACGGTCTCGGCATGCACCTCGACGCCGGCCGCCTGCAGCTCGGCCATCGCTGCCGTGCGCAGCATCTCGTCGAAGCCGCGCAGCGGCAACCGGCCTCGGAAGTACAGCGACACCCTCACGCCCAGCCGCGCCAGCATGCTGGCGAACTCCACGGCGATGAAGCCGGCGCCGACGATGGCCGCCGCCGGTGGCAACTCGGTCAGGTCGAGCAGGTCGTCGCTGGTCGCGCAATGCTCGAGCCCGGGAATGCGGTCGGTGACGGGGCTCGAGCCGGTGGCGAGCAGCACGTGTCGTGCGCGGAGCGTCGCCTCGCTCCCGGCGCCGTGCGCACCCTTCACCACCACGCGGCCCGGCCCCGCCAGGCGCCCGTGGCCCTCGAACAGGGTCACCCCGCTGCCTTCCAGCAGGCGGCGGTAGATGCCCTCGAGCCGGCTCGTCTCGGCGGCCTTGGCCGTGGCCCAGCGCTGCATCTCGAAGGCGGGCTCGGCGAGCGACCAGCCGTAGCCGCGCGCGGTGGCGAAGGTGTCGCCGAACTCGGCGGCGTACATCAGCAGCTTCTTGGGCACGCAGCCGCGCAGCACGCAGGTGCCGCCGACGCGGCGGCCCTCGACGATGGCCACGCGCGCGCCGTGCGCGGCGGCGCGACGCGACGCGGCGACGCCGCCGCTGCCGGCGCCGATGACGACGAGGTCGAAGTCGCTCTGCGATGTCGCCACGGGCATCCCCTCGCCCGTCGACGGCCGGGCGGCTGGCCGGGAATGTCGCACACGCCGCCCGACGACCGGGCGGTGCCGCGGCTAGCCCCGGGCGCCGTGCTACCCGGCCATCATGGCGGTGTAGCGTCGCTGCATCTCGTCGGGCTCGACCTTCTCGATCGAATGACCGATCAGCCAGGTGTGGCCGAAGGGGTCGCGCAGCCGGCACGATCGCTCACCATAGAACTGATCCGTGGGCGGCATCAGCATCGTGGCCCCGGCCGCCACCGCACGCTCGGCCATCGTGTCGGCGTCGTCCACATGCAGATGGATCGTGCAGCCGCTGAACTGATCGCCTTGCGGCCCGACCATGCCGTACTCGGGGAACTCGTCGCACACCATCAGCAGCGCGGGGCCGAGTCGCAGCTCGGCGTGGCCGATGCGGCCCGATGGCTCGACGAGCCGGAACACCTCGCTCGCGCCGAAGGCCTGCTGGTAGAAGGCGATCGCGGCCTTCGCGTCGCGCACCATCAGGTACGGGAACACTTCGTGGATCTGGCTCATGGCATCTCCGGCGGGCGGCCCCATGCCGCGACAGGCGCAGCCTGGCCCTCCGCGGCAGCGGCCGTATTGGACATTTTTTCTAGGCCGCCAACGCCACGTGCGTCGGATGGTCGGGCCGCACCGGCACGTAGGCACCGGGGGCCATGCCCGCGAGCTGTCGGAACTCGCGAATCAGGTGCGACTGATCGAAGTAGCCGGCGCCCGCAGCGACCTGCGCCCAGTCGCGCGGACCGCAGCGCACGAGCTCGGGCAGCAGCGCGCCAAGGCGCAGCACGCGCGCAAAGCGCTTGGGCGTCAGCCCCACCGCCTGCTCGAAACGATGGATGAACCGGGCCGGCGTGCAGCCGCTCGCGCGCTGCACCGGCTTCACGGTTGCGCGGCCCGGGTCGCTGCTGAACGCCGCGATCGCGAAGGCGGCCAGGGGATCGGGCGGCTCGGCATCGCGAAGCCGATGCCGCAGGTGCCTGTCCAGGCGCTGCAACGCGTGCTGCGGCGATGGCGCCGCCTGCAGGTGCTCGCGCAGATCGCGCGCCGACGGCCCCCACAGGTCCTCGAGCAGTTCGGTGCGGTTGCGCAACGCGGGCAGCGCGCCGCCGAGGAACGCAGCCGCGCCCGCCGGCGTGAAGTGAACGCCGACCACGGCCGATGCCCCCTCCACGCCGCGCACGCCGACGCGGTCGAACGGCCCCTGCACGATGGCGCCGCGCAGCCGGCGCGGATGCGTGTCGTCGACGCTGTCGTAGCGGATCAGGTGGTCCTGCAGGAGCGGCACGACGATGTCGGCGCAGCCCGTCGGCAGGCACCGTTCGCGCATGTGCGGCAACGCGTCGCGCCCGACGTACCAGAGGCTGTCGACATGGGCGCGCAGCGGGCCGGAGGGTCGCTGACGCAGGTACATGGCCTCACTTGTAGCCTCGATGCCACCCGCGGGCAAGCGCGGCCCGTCCTCGCCGGGCGGCACGACGGCACCGACCCCCGCACTCTCGCCCCCGGCACGCCGGTACGGACGGCTGCCGTTCGGCGGCGCGATCAGGTCATCGAGTGACTCTGCAGGTCTTGAAGAGCCGTTCGGCCAGCCGCCGCCCGCAGCGCCAGTTCGACCGCAGCCTGATCAACCCGCCGCGCCGCGCGCCGCCGCCGCCTGCGCCAGCACCGCGTCGCGGAACGCCGCGGCCGGCGCCGAGAACTCGCGCGAGCGCCGCCAGACGAGCTGGATGTCGGGCACGCGCAAGGGCAGCGTCACCGGCAGCGTGCGCAGCACGCCCAGGCGCGCGTAGTGCGCGGCCAGCGACGCGGGCATCACCGCGAGCATGTCGCTGGCCTCGAGCAGCGCCGTCGTCGCCACCGTCGAGGCGGTCTCGGTGATGTCGATGCGGCGGTGCACGCCCGCCTCGCGCATCATCGCCATGAAGCGGCCGGCCTGCGGCGAGCCGGGCGGCTGCACCACCCACGGCCAGCGCGCGAGCTCGCGCAGCGAGGGCCCCTCGGCGGCGTGCACAACGGCCCCGGTCCCGCTTCCCTTTCCGCTCGCGATTGCGCTCGCGCGACCGGCCCCGCTTTCGGCCAGCAGCGGATGCGCCGCGCGCGCCACCGCCACCTGCGGTTCGTCGAGCACCGGCACGGCCTCGTGCTCGTCGTCGTGGTGGCCTTCGACGAGGCGGCCGAGCATCAGCTCGACCTCGCCGCGCGCCAGCCGCTCGAGCATCACGTCGCTCGTGTCCACCTCGATGGCCACGGCCACGCGCGCATGCTGGGCCTTGAAGCGCGCCAGCGCCGGCGCCAGCAGCGGCGGCAGCGCGCTCGGCACCGAGCCCACGCGCAGCGTGCCGTGCAGGCCGGCGGCCAGCGCCGCCAGCTCGCGCCGCGTGGCGCCGAAGTCGTTGAGCACCTGCCGCGCGTAGCGCACCAGCACCTCGCCGGCCGCGGTGGGCGTCATGCCGCGCGCGTTGCGCTCGAAGAGGCGCGCGGCGAGCGTCTCCTCCAGCTCCTGCAAGAGGCGCGTGGCCGCCGGCTGGCTGATGCCGAGCTCCGCCGCGGCGCGCCCCAGGTGCCGCTCGCGCCCGAGCGACGCGGCCAGCAGCAGCTGCCGGGTGCGCAGGCGCATCAGCGCCGGCGCGTCGTCCAGCGGCTTGCGGCGCGTGGCCGCAGGGCGGGCGGCCGCGGGGCGGGGGGAGGGGGACCGGGCGGCGCGGCTCGTCATGTCGGAATTGTCATCGACAGTTCCGACAACCGCATTGGAAATGCATGGCTCGGCCGCGTACGCTCGCGCCGCACCCAGAACACCAGGAGACAAGCATGGACCATCCGCGTTCGATTTCGCGCCGCCGCGCCCTGCACCTGGCCGCGTCCGGCGGCCTCGCCGCCCTCGGGCTCGCGCCGTGGGTGGCACGTGCCCAGGGCTGGCCCGACAAGCCGCTGCGCATCATGGTCGGCGCCAACGCGGGCGGCGGCACCGACATCCTTGCCCGGCTGCTGGCCGAGAAGATGGGGCCGGCCCTCAAGCAGAGCATCGTCATCGAGAACCGCCCCGGCGCCAGCAACACCATCGCCGCCGAGCTGACGGCCAAGGCCGCGCCCGACGGCACCACGCTGCTCTTGGCCACCAACACCGGCCAGGCGGTGGCGCCGCACCTCATCAAGCTGAAGTTCGACCCGCTGAAGGACCTGCAGCCCATCGGCCTCGTCGCCGTGGTGCCCAACGTGCTCGTGGTCAGCGCCAGCTCGCCCTACAAGAGCGTGAAGGACCTGCTCGCCGACATGCAGGCCAGGCCCGGCGCTCTGAAGTACGCGAGCTCCGGCATCGGCAGCACGCAGCACATCGTCGGCGAGGCGTTCAACCTCTCGACGAAGACGAAGGCCATCCACGTGCCCTACAAGGGCAGCTCGCAGGCGCACATCGACATCATCGGCGGCCAGGTGGAGATGATGTTCGACACCACCAGCTCGGCGATGGGCCAGATCAAGGGTGGCAAGTTCCGGCCGCTGGCCATCACGACGCCGAAGCGCAGCCCCGAACTGCCCGACGTGCCCACGCTCGCCGAGCAGGGCGTGAGCGGCGCCGACATCCAGACCTGGTACGCGATGTACGTGACGGCCGGCTCGCCCAAGGCCGCGGTCGACCGCCTGGCCGCCGAGCTGACCGCCGCGCTGAAGCGGCCCGACGTGGCCGCGCGCATCAAGGGCCTGGGCGGCGAGATCGAGCTGATGACGCCGGAGCGCTTCGCCGAGATGAACAGGAGCGAGTTCGAGCGCTACGGCCGCCTCGTGCGCGAGGCCGGCATCAAGGCCGAGGGTCAATGAGATGAAGACGAAGCCCCGCATCGCGTTCCTGCTCGGCGACGTCGGCGGCGTCGGCCCCGAGATGGGCGTGAAGCTGCTGGCCGACCCCGCGGTGCGCACCGCGGCCGAGGTGCTGCTGATCGCCGACCCCGTGGTGCTGGCCGAGGGCGAGCGCGTGGCCGGCGCGAAGCTGCCGGTGCAGCGCGTGGCGGCGGCCGATGCGCCGATGCCGGCCGGCGACACCGTGGCCTGGCTGGCCGACGATACGCTACACGGCGCCGTGCCGCCGGTGGCGCAGTCCACCACCGAGGCGGGCCGCGCCGCGCTGCGCGCGCTGGAGCTGGCCTCGGCCGCGGCGCGCGCCGGGCACGTGCAGGGCATCGTCTTCGCGCCGCTCAACAAGCACAGCCTGCGGCTGGCCGGCATGACGCAGGAGGACGAGCTGCGCTACCTCGCCGAGCGGCTGGCGGTGCCCGGCTTCGTCTGCGAGTTCAACATCACCGGTGGCCTGTGGACCTCGCGCGTCACCTCGCACGTGCCCTTGAAGGACGTGGCGCCGCTCATCACGCAGCCCGCCGTGGCCGACGCGGTGCACATCATCGAGCGGGCGCTCAAGCGCGCCGGTGTCGCGAAGCCGCGCATCGCCGTCACCGGCCTCAACCCGCACGCGGGCGACGGCGGCAGCATCGGCATGGAGGAGATCGAGGTCATCGAGCCGGCGGTGAAGGCGCTGCAGGCCGAGGGGCTAGACGCGCGCGGGCCGTATTCGCCCGACACGGTGTTCATCGCCGCACGGCGCGGCGACTTCGACGCCGTCGTGTCCATGTACCACGACCAGGGCCAGATCGCGATGAAGCTGATGGGCTTCGAGCGCGGCGTGACATTGCACGGCGGCCTGCCGGTGCCGGTGACGACGCCGGCCAGCGGGAGTGCGTTCGATATCGCGGGGAAGGGTGTGGCGCGGATCGACGGGCTGCGGGCGGCGTTCGAGTTGGCGGCGCGGATGGCCAGCGCGGGGTAGCTCGCAGCGCGGCGCTTGGCTGCGTGGGCCTGGGTGGGCTTATGCCCCCGGGTCAGGCTGACTCGGATGGCTTGAACGGGCGCGTTTGGCGCCCGTTGTGTCTTTGCGCGCGAAACACCGCTGCACGCAAGGCCGCGGACGGGAGCCCGGCCGGGCTTAGTTGCGGCGGATCGGGCCCTGAGGGCCCGACTGCCCTCCGCTGCTCGGGTCGGGGTCGCGCTCACAACTCGCTTCACTCGCTGCGCTCGTTCCGCTCAGACAGTGTTCGCGAGTCAGTCTTTCGAAGCGCGCGAGTACGCGCGCCGACCCCGACCCTGCGCGGCTCGCCTTGCAGGCCGCACCGGGCGCAAGCGCCCGGTCGCTCGCCAGGCACAGACAGTCCACTGGACTGTCTGTGCCCGGGCTCGCCGCCGCAAATGCGCCCCGCCGGGCTCCCGCCCGCGGCCTTGCGGAAGTGAGACCTATTGCTTGCCCGCGAGGGAAAGCCCGGAAGCGTCGCGTACGGGTGGGGGTGGACTGAGGTCGGCGGCCGGACTTAAGCTGGCCGGCAAAGAGTGGCGCTGACCGAGTCCGGCAGGATGAGTCGACCTCTCCAGATATCGACATGTCTGGCGTTGATGCGCGTCCGACCGTTCGACACGTCGTCGGGTGGTTACGTCGGTGCCGTTCAAATGACGTTAGGCGTCGGAGTCGCTATGCCGCTGTACCGCGAAGCGATGCGGGAAGATCTACCGCCGATCTGCCGCCTCGGCGAGGACGTCAATGCCCTGCACCACGCGGCTTGGCCACACATCTTCGCGGAAGCTGGTGACCCCATGCGCCACGCCGCGCTATGGGAGCAGAGCATTGGCGCCGAACGCTCAACAACGTTTGTTGCCGAGCATGAGGGGCAAGTCATTGGCTTCGTCACCGTCTTCATTGTTCAAGACCCCAATCCATTGCTCCAACCAACGCAGTACGGTCGGGTGGGCTCCATCGGTGTTGCTCCGCAGTACAAGGGGCAAGGCGTAGGAGCTGGGCTCATGCAGCTCGCTGAGCAATGGGTGCGACAGCGTGGCGCCCTGGACATCCGGCTTCATGTCTGGGCATTCAACGAGCGGGCGCTTCGGCTGTACGCCGAGCTCGGTTATGAGGTGCGCTCCCATGTTCTGGGCAAGCAACTCCCAGGCGTCGACGCCTAACCCTTCGCTCAAGCGCGGACTTGCCGCGGTGGGCCGCCTTGCCCGCGAGGCGCTCACTGTCTATGCTGCCCCTCGCGGGCAAGCCGCCCCGCCACGGCCAGCCGCTTAGCTCAGACGTTAGGCCTCACAGGAGAAGCCGTTGCGCCTGTTCATCAGTTGGTCCGGCAGTCGAAGCGAGCGCATTGCACAAGTGTTCGCCGACTGGATCCGCCAGACTGTTCAAGCGGCCGAGCCTTGGTTCTCGAACGAGATCATCAAGGGGAAGCGCTGGTCGCCGGAGATCGCCAATGCGCTACGGGACTCCCCGATGGGTCTGATCTGCCTCACCCCCGAGAACATCTCGAACCCTTGGCTGCTGTTTGAGGCCGGCGCGATCTCCAACACCAAGGACGCACTCGTGTGCACGTTCCTGGTTGGCTTGAGGGAGGTCGATGTCGAGCCGCCTCTTGGTCAGTTCCAAGCGACGCCTTTCGACCGCAACGAGGTGAAGAAGCTTCTGGTCACGATCAACAACTGCGTCGGCGATCACGGCGGCAAGCCTCTGTCCGCCGCGACGCTGGACAAGGTGTTCGAGAAGCATTGGCCGAGCCTGGAGAAGGACATCTCTTCTATCGCCGCGGAGCCAGCAGCCGCGAAGCAGCCGAAACGCAGTCAAGAAGAGGTGTTGCAGGAGCTCCTGCACACAGTCCGCAACATTGATCGACGCGTGTCAGAACTCAACGGGCCGCTGCAGCAACCGTCAGGGGTTGAGCAACTTCGCCGCCTGTCACTCTATGACCGGGCTCGCCTGGTAGACGCCGCCAGCGAAACCCAGGTAACCGAAACACCGCTTCCACTGCGAGCCTTTGGGACCGCTGGTGAGATCGACCAGGCCCTTCCGTTGAAGCAGCCCACAACTGGACTCCTCGCTCCGCGAAAGGGCGCAATTCCAACAACGCGGCGGGCAGGCAAGCGGCGGTGAGGCCTAACCGCTCGCTCAACACCAGGCCTCCGCGGCGGGGCGCCTTGCCCACGAGGCGCTCACTGTCTATCCCGCCCCTCGCGGGCAAGCCGCCCCACTGCTCCAGGCCGGTTAGCTCAAACGATAGGCATCACAGGACGCACGGTTGACTGTTCATGGCCATACCTGACTACCAGTCGTTGATGCTTCCCCTGCTCCGGCTCGTCGCGAACGGAGGCGACTACAGACTGCGTGACACGATCGACGCGCTCGCGCAAGAGTTCGCATTGACAGCCGATGAGCGCAACGAGATGCTCCCTAGCGGGACGGCTCCGCTCTTCGACAACCGAGTCGGCTGGGCCCGCACCTACCTCAAACAGGCTGGATTGCTTGAAGCACCGAAGAGAGGCCTGTTCCGCATTACAGAGCGCGGGAAGGCAGTACTTGCCAAGAAGCCGAGCCGGATAGACGTCAAGTTCCTGGATCAGTTCGAGGAGTTTCGCGAGTTCCGATCTCGGCGCCCCGACGCAGCGCAGGACAGCCCACAGCCTGCCAGCGCTCCGATCCAATCAGTCCTGGACACTCAGACGCCCGAAGATCGGCTTGCAGAGGCCTATCGCCGCATAAGGCAGAACCTGGAACTGGACTTGCTGGAGCAAGTGAAGAGTTCTACACCCGCCTTCTTCGAACGGTTGGTCATCGACCTGCTCGTAGCAATGGGGTACGGAGGCTCGCGACAGGACGCCGGGAGGGCAATAGGCAAGAGCGGTGACGGCGGGATCGACGGCATCATCAAGGAGGACAAACTAGGCCTCGATGTGATCTACATACAGGCGAAGCGCTGGGAAGGAACGGTCGGCCGGCCAGAGATACAGAAGTTCGCCGGCGCGCTTCAAGGGCATCGTGCGGCGAAGGGAGTGTTCATCACCACCTCTGGATACAGCCGGGAGGCCCTTGAGTACGCGAACTTGATCAATACGAAGATCATCCTGATCGGTGGCCAAGAACTTGCCTCGTTGATGATCGACCACAACGTTGGCGTCTCCACCATCGGCATGTACGAACTCAAGAAGATCGATACCGACTACTTTGAGGGCGAGTGATGCCAAGCCTCTCTTCGGTTAGCCGCTGTCGGTCCTGCTCGCTGCCCTGCGGCCAGAAGGCGAGCGGCCGGCCCGTACTGAGCTGCAACTGGAAGGCATCGTGGGACTCCTGACCTTCGCGATCAACGTCACCCTGGACGGTTGCGTCGACCATCAGGAAGGCATCGCCGACGAGGAGACTCACGCCTTCTTCACCCGCCTCATGGAGGAGCACGGGGCGATGCTGTGGGGCCGCGTTACGTACGAGATGATGGAGAGCTACTGGCCGTCGGTCGCCCGCGGCGATGTGGAAGCGCCACCGGCGATGCGCGATTGGGCGGTCAGGCTGGAGGCCAAGCCGAAGTACGTGGTGTCCTCGACGCGGGAGAGCTTCCCTTGGAGCAACAGCCACGCGATCGCTGGCGACCTGCGAGCGGGCGTGCAGAAGCTGAAGGACGCGACGCCGGGCGGCGTGCTCCTCGGCAGCGCCCAGCTCGCCGCCGGCCTGGACCGGTTCGATCTGATCGACGAGTACAGGCTGCTCGTCCACCCCAGGATCGCCGGCCACGGCCCGACCCTGTACCAAAGCGGGCTGCCCGGCGCGCGACGGCTCGAGTTGATCTCGGCGATGCCGCTCCGCTGCGGCGCGGTGGCCATGCACTACCGACGCGCGCGCTGACTGAATGCGCCGTGCAGGGCGCGAAGCGAGGCGAGGGCCTAGCTCGGCGCAGCGTCCGCAACCGGTGCCGAATCCATCCACAGCGCCGCCCACATGTGCCCGTCGGGGTCGGCGAGGTCGCGGGTGTACATGAAGCCCATGTCCTCCGCCGGGTTCACGTCGGCCTGCCCGCCAAACGCCGCTGCGGCCTGGTTCATCGCGTCCACCGCCTCGCGGCTTTCCAGCGCGAGCGAGAGCATGTGCCCTGCGGTTCCGGCGGCCGGGAAGGGCCGCTGCGTCAGCGTTCGCCACTTGGCATGCGTGATGAGCATGACCGAGATCGCCTCGCTCCACACCATGCAGGCCCCGGAGTCGTCGCTGAACTGCGGGTTCTGCTCGAACCCCAGCGCCTTGTAGAAGGCGATCGAGGCTTCGAGGCGGGCGACCGGCAGGCTGACGAAGATCATCTTCCTGGTCATGTCACTCAGCCCCTTCTGGCCGCCTCGATCTTGGCCACATCGATCTTCCCCATCTCCATCATCGCCTCGAACACCCGCTTGGCCACCGCGGGGTCGGGGTCGGCGATGCCTTCGGTCAGCACGCGCGGCGTGATCTGCCAGTTGAGGCCCCACTTGTCCTTGCACCAGCCGCAGGCGCTGGGCTGGCCGCCGTTGTCGACGATGGCGTTCCACAGCCGGTCGGTCTCGGCCTGGTCGTCGGTGGCCACCTGGAACGAGAAGGCCTCGCTCTGCTTGAAGGCCGGGCCGCCGTTGAGCCCCAGGCAGGGGATGCCGGCGACGGTGAACTTCACCGTCAGCACGTCGCCGGCCTTGCCGCTCGGGTAGTCGGCCGGCGCGCGGAAGACCTCGCCCACCGAGCTGTCGGGGAAGGTGCGGGCGTAGAAGCGCGCGGCCTCTTCGGCCCCGCTGTCGAACCACAGGCAGACGGTGTTCTTGCTGATTTCCATCGCGGTCTCCTTTCAGGGGAACGTCATTGGCCGAAGTCGGGCCCGTCGAGCTGGCGCACTTCGCACTCCACCTCCCATTCCGGGCCGTGCACGGCCAGGAAGCGGCGGGTGAGTGCCACCGCCTCCTCCTTCGAGGCGGCTTCGAGGATGGCGAAACCGCCCACCACTTCCTTCGCCTCGGTGAACGGGCCGTCGGTCGTCGTCATCTGGCCGCCGCGCGCCAGGCGCACGCGCACGCCTTCGGCCGTGGGCCGCAGCCCGGCGGTGCTCACCAGCTTGCCGGCGGCGGTCATCTCCTGGATCAGCCGGCCCATGTCGGCCATCAGCTGCTCGCTGGGTACCTGGGCGGCGCTCTCCTGCACCCGGATCATCGAGAGGAATCGCATGGTGAGATCTCCTTGGCTCGGCAGGGCGCGCGGCAGCGAAGGGCTCGGCCGCTTCACACCCCACTGCCGGTACGACGAACGAGCAGGGCGGCAATCGACAACCTCGGCCTGACCTGGTTCTCCGCCCTGCCACGGGCCCGAAACGCGATCTGACGCTGTCCCACGCCCCGCGTTCCGTCAATCGGCGGCGCCCCGCTCGTGTCCCAACCCCCGGCTGCCTAGCATCCGGCGGATGAAACTGTCGGACCGCCTCACCGGCCTCGGCCTCGTCGCGCTGGGCGTGGCCGCCTACCTGGGCGGCTCGAAGCTGCCGCCGGTGCCGGGGCAGCAGGTCGGGCCCAACGTGTTCCCGATGGTGGTGGGCGCCGGGCTCGCGATCTGCGGCGCGCTCATCGCGCTGGGCGTGGGCTCCAAGTTCGAGGAAGAGGCCGAGGCCGAGGTGGCGCAGCATGCCGACCCCGCGGCCGCATCGGCGCCGCCGCGCGTGGGCCCGGCGTGGCTGGACACGCTGCGCACCTTCGCGCCGCCGCTGCTGCTGCTGTTCTACGTGCTCGTCGTCGAGCGCATCGGCTTCGTGCCCACCGCGTTCATCGTCGTCTTCGCCACCTCGCTGGCGATGGGCGCGCGGCTGAAGCTGGCGCTGCCGCTGGCCGCGGTGGCGCCGGTGCTGGCGCACCTCGTCTTCTACAAGCTGCTGCGCGTGCCGCTGCCCGCGGGCTGGCTGCCGATGCCCTGGTAACGCGGCGCGAGGGTTCCGACCATGATGGCCACGCTGCTCGAAGCGATGCGCATGGTGATGGCACCGGACGTGCTCATCGCCATCCTGCTCTCGGCCGTCTACGGCCTCGTCGTCGGCTCGCTGCCGGGCCTCTCGGCCACGATGGCCACGGCGCTGCTCGTGCCGGTCACGTTCTACCTTTCGCCGATCGCGGCCGTGGCCACCATCGTCACCGCCTCGGCGATGGCCATCTTCTCCGGCGACATCCCGGGCTGCCTGCTGCGCATCCCGGGCACGCCGGCCTCGGCGGCCTACACCGACGAGGCCTACGCGATGACGCGCAAGGGCCAGCCCGAGCTGGCGCTCGGCATCTGCGTGTGGTTCTCGGCCATCGGCGGCATCGTCGGCACGCTCTCGCTCATCGTGCTGGCGCCGCCGCTGGCGGAGATGGCGCTCAATTTCTCCACCTTCGAGTACTTCTGGCTCGCGCTCTTGGGCCTGATGTGCGCCACCATCGTCGCGCGCTCGAGCCCGGTGAAGGCGATCGCCAGCATGCTCTTCGGCCTCCTGGTCTCGTGCATCGGCATCGAGAACCCGGCCGGCACGCCGCGTTTCACGTTCGGCTCGCCCAACCTGCTGGGCGGCATCGAGGTCATCCCGTCGCTGGTGGGCGCCTTCGCGCTGGCGGAGGTGATGCGCGCGATGACGGCGCCCGAGCCGCCCAAGCCCGAGCGGCGCAGGTTCGGCTCGCTGCTGCGCGGCATGGTGGGCCTCACGCGCAAGTACCCGGTGCCGCAGGTGCGCGGCAACATCGTCGGCATCATCATCGGCGTGCTGCCCGGCGCCGGCGCCGACATCGCGGCCTGGGTCAGCTACTCGATGGCCAAGCGCTTCTCGAAGGAGCCCGAGAAGTTCGGCACCGGCCACCCCGAAGGGCTCATCGAGGCCGGCGCCTCGAACAACGCGAGCCTCGCCTCGGGCTGGGTGCCCTCGCTGCTGTTCGCCATTCCCGGCGACACGATCACCGCCATCGCCATCGGCGTGCTGTACATGAAGGGGCTCAACCCCGGCCCGTCGCTCTTCACCGAGAAGGCGTCGAGCATGTACGCGCTCTACATCATCTTCATCCTTGCCAACATCCTGATGATTCCGCTGGGCATCATCATGATCCGGCTCGCCTCCAACATCCTGCGCGCGCCGCGCGCGGGGATCATGCCGGTCATCGTGCTGCTGTGCGGCGTGGGCAGCTTCGCCACCGGCGCCAACCTGTTCCTCGTGACGACGGTGGCCGCCTTCGGCGTCATCGGCTACTTCATGGAGCGCTTCGGCTACCCGGTGGCGGCGATGGTGCTGGGCATCGTGATGGGCACGATGGTGGAGCAGAACTTCGTCACCTCGCTCATCAAGTCCGACGGCAGCATCTGGCCGTTCTTCTCGCGGCCCATCGCGTCGGTGCTGGCGCTGCTCACCTTCGCGGCGCTGCTGTGGCCCGTGGTGGCCTGGCTGCGTCGGCAGGCGAGGGCGCGCGCCGTGCAGGGTGCCTGAGGCCGCGGCGCGCGGGTTGCGCGCCGTGGAGGCGGCCGGGCAGGACACCGCCCCCGGGCGGGCCCTCGCCGCTACAGCCCGGCGGTGATGCCGCCGTCGACGTAGAGGATGTGGCCGTTGACGAAGCTGGCCGCGTCGCTGGCGAGGAAGACCATCGCGCCGGCCAGCTCGTGCACCTCGCCCCAGCGGCCGGCGGGCGTGCGGTTCGAGAGCCACGCGGTGAAGGCGGCGTCGGCGACCAGCGCCTGCGTCAGCTCGGTCTTGAAGTAGCCGGGGCCGAGGCCGTTGACCTGGATGCCGTGCTTGCCGAGGTCCACCGCCATGCCCTTGGTGAGCATCTTCACGGCGCCCTTGGTGGCGGTGTAGGGCGCGATGCCCGGGCGCGCCAGCTCGCTCTGCACCGAGCAGACGTTGACGATCTTGCCGCGGCCGCGCGGGATCATGCGCTGCGCCACCGCGCGGCCGACGAGGAACACGCTGTCGACGTTGGTGGCGGTGAGGCGCCGCCAGGCGTCGAGCGGGAACTCGGCGAACGGCGTGCGGTGCTGCATGCCGGCGTTGTTCACGAGGATGTCGATGGGGCCGATCTCGGCCTCGATGCGGGCGACGCCGGCTTCCACCGCGTCGGCGTCCGTCACGTCGAAGGGCACCGCGTCGACCTGGAAGCCCGGCGCGGCCAGCTGCGCGCGCGCGGCGGCCAGCGCCTCGGCGTTGCGCGCGTTGAGCACGACGCGCGCGCCGGCCGCGGCCAGCGCGCCGGCCAGCGCGTAGCCGATGCCCTTGCTCGAGCCGGTGATGAGCGCGATGCGGCCGGTGAGGTCGAAGAGCCGCGCCGGCGGCACGAGTCCCGGCGCATGGGCCGCGGCGCTGGACGAGGGCGGGGTGGGTGCGTTCACGGTGGCAGACTCCTTCGCGGCAGGTTAGCGTATGCCGCGCGGGCCGGCGTCCGGTAGATGGGAAACGCCGTTCGAGCGAGGCGATGCGCGCGCGAGGGTTGCACCGTCCACGAAGCCCGCCACGCCTGCGACACCCGCGACGCCTCGACGCCCGCAACCCCTCCCCGATCCTGAACTCGACCGCGCACCCGCCGCGACCGGAGCCCCGACGATGAGCACCCCTCCCGAAGACACCGGCCTGCCCCTGCAGCGGGCCCGCGGCGGCCTGCGCTGCCTGTGCCTCGTGATCCACGCGCCGCACGACCTGCGCGTCGACGAGCGCGAGGTGGAAGGGCCCGGCCCCGGCGAGGTGGCCGTCCGCATCGGCTACGGCGGCATCTGCGGCTCCGACCTGCACTACTACCACGAGGGCGGCTTCGGCACCGTGCGCATCAAGCGGCCGATGACGCTCGGCCACGAGGTGGCCGGCACGGTGCACGCGGTGGGCGAGGGCGTGACGCGCGTGAAACCGGGCGACCGCATCGCGGTGAACCCGAGCCGGCCGTGCGCGGCCTGCGTCTACTGCCTGGAGGGCCTGCCGAACCAGTGCCTGGACATGCGCTTCTACGGCAGCGCGATGCGCGACCCGCACGTCGAGGGCGCCTTCCGCCAGCTGCTGGTGTGCGGCGAGGCGCAGTGCGAGCCGGTGGCCGCGCACGTGCCGCTGCGCCACGCGGCGCTGGCCGAGCCGTTCTCGGTGTGCCTGCACGGCGTCTCGCGCGCCGGCGCGCTGCTGGGCAAGCGCGTGCTCGTCTCGGGCTGCGGCCCGATCGGCTGCCTGGCCGTGGCGGCGGCGCGCGTGCATGGTGCCGCCGAGATCACCGCCGTCGACCTTACCGACGAGACGCTGGCCGTGGCGCGCGCGATGGGCGCGCACGAGACCATCAACGTGGCGCGCGACACCGAGTGGGTGCAGCGCTACGCCGCCGACGGCCGCACGCGCAAGGGCACCTTCGACGTGATGTTCGAGTGCAGCGGCAACGAGCGCGCCTTCCGCGCCGGGCTGGACGTGATGCGCCCGCGCGGCACGGTCGTGCAGCTGGGCCTGGGCGGCGACGTGAGCCTGCCGCAGAACATGGTGGTGGCCAAGGAACTCACCGTGTGCGGCAGCTTCCGCTTCCACCACGAGTTCGCGCTCGCGGTGCGCCTCATCAACGAGGGGCGCGTCGACATGCGGCCGATGATCACCGGCGCATTCCCTCTCGAACGCGCGAAGGAAGCCTTCGACCTCGCCAGCGACCGCAAGCGGGCGATGAAGGTGCTGCTGGAGTTCGAGGCCGAGGCGGCATGAGCGGCGCGACTGCCGCGGCGACGAGCCTGCCGGGCCACGCCCGCGTCGTCATCGTCGGCGGCGGCATCGCCGGCTGCTCGACGGCCTACCACTTGGCCAAGCTCGGCATCACCGACGTGCTGCTGCTCGAGCAGGGCAAGCTGACGAGCGGTACGACGTGGCACGCGGCGGGCCTCGTCGGCCAGATGCGGCCCAACCGCAACCAGACGCGCATGAGCAAGTACGGCATCGAGCTGTACAGCACGCTCGAGGCGGAGACGGGCCTGGCCACCGGCTGGAAGCAGTGCGGCAGCGTCAACGTCGCGCGCACGCCCGAGCGCATGAAGGTGCTGAAGAAGCAGGTGGCGCTGGCCAAGAGCTTCGGCGTCGAGGTGCACCTGATCTCGCCGAAGGAGGCGGGCGACCTCTACCCCGTGATGCGCACCGACGACCTGCAGGGTGCCATCTGGATCCCCGGCGACGGCAAGGCGAACCCGGCGGACCTGTGCATGAGCCTCGCGAAGGGCGCGCGCAACCGCGGCGTGAAGATGATCGAGGGCGTCGAGGTGACCGGAGTGCTCACCGAGCGGCGCGGCGCGGCGACGCACGTGACCGGTGTGCGCACGGCGCAAGGCGAGGTGCGCTGCGAGGTGCTCGTCAACTGCGGCGGGCAGTGGGCGCGGCAGTTCGGCGCGCTGGCGGGCGTGACCGTGCCGCTCTATCCGGCCGAGCACTACTACATCGTCACCGACAGGATCGACGGCGTGCACCCGATGCTGCCGGTGATGCGCGACCCCGACGGCTACATCTACTACAAGGAGGAGGTCGGCGGCCTCCTCATGGGCGGGTTCGAGCCGGTGGCCAAGCCGTGGCGCGTCGACCCGATCCCGGCCGACTTCCAGTTCCAGCTGCTCGGCGAGGACTGGGACCAGTTCGAGATCCTGATGAGAAACGCCATCCACCGCACGCCGTGCCTGGAGACGGCGCAGGTGAAGATGCTGCTCAACGGGCCCGAGAGCTTCACGCCCGACGGCAACTTCATCCTCGGCGAGGCACCTGAGCTGCGCGGGTACTTCGTCTGCGCGGGCTTCAACTCGGCGGGCATCGCCAACAGCGGCGGCGCGGGCAAGCTGGTGGCCGAGTGGATCGCCGGCGGCGAGGCGCCCGCGGACCTGTGGGACGTGGACATCCGCCGCTTCGCGCCCTTCATGGCCAACCGCAAGGCGCTCGCGGAGCGCACCGGCGAGACGCTCGGCCTGCACTACGCGATGCGCTGGCCGCGGCAGGAACTGCAGACGATGCGGCCGCTGCGCACCTCGCCGCTGTACGACGCGCTGAAGGCGCGCGGCGCCGAGTTCGGCAGCAGGAACGGCTGGGAGCGGGCCAACTACTTCAGGCCGCAAGGTGCTTCACGGCCGGCGGACACGCTCGGCCGGCCGGGCTGGCTCGACTGGGTGATCGAGGAACAGCGCGCCACGCGCGAGGCGGTGGCCGTCTACGACCAGACGAGTTTCGGCAAGCTGCTGCTGCAGGGGCGCGATGCGCTCGCGGTGCTGCAGCGGCTGTGCGCCAACGAGATGGACGTCGAGCCCGGCCGCATGGTCTACACGGCGATGCTCAACGAGCGCGGCGGCTTCGAGAGCGACCTCACGGTGATGCGGCTGGCGGCCGACCGCTTCCTGCTCGTCACCGGCTCGGCGCAGCCGGTGCGCGATGCCGACTGGATCAATCGCCACGTCGGCGAGGGCGAGTTCGCGGTGCTCACCGACGTGAGCGCGCTGTGGAGCGTGATCTCGGTGATGGGGCCGAGGGCCGCGGAGCTGCTTGGCCGTGTCAGCCCGGACGACCTCTCTCCCAACGGGCTCAGGTTCTCGCACACGAAGGAGATCGACCTTGGCCTCGCGCGCGTGCGCGCGGCGCGCATGAGCTATGTCGGCGGGCCGGGCTACGAGCTCTACGTGCCGGTGGAGATGGCACGGCATGTCGATCTGGCGCTGCACGAGGCGGGGGCCGGCCTCGGCCTGGTCGACGCCGGCTACTACGCGATCGACGCGCTGCGCATCGAGGCCGGCCGGCGCGCCTGGGGCGCGGAGCTGGGGCCGGACGAGACGCCGCTGGAGGCGGGGCTGATGTTCGCCGTGAAGATGGACAAGCCCGCCGCCTTCATCGGGCGCGAGGCGCTCGCGCAGGCGCAAGGCCGGCCGCTGCGCAAGAAACTCGTCACGGTGGTGCTCGACGACCCGACCGCCTATGCCTGGGGCGGCGAGGCCTTCGGCATCGCCGGGCAGCCGGCGGGCGAACTGAGCTCGGTGGGCTGGAGCCCGCGCGCCGGCACCTGCGTGGGGCTCGGTTACGTGCGTGGCGACGCGGCGGCCCGGGCTTGGTCGGGCGAGGCGGCCGAGGTCGACCTGTGGGGCGACCCGGTGCCTGCCAGGATCTTCGACCGCTGGCCCGCCGCCACCTAGAACGCGTAGCTCGCGCCGAGCGAAAGGGTGTGCACGTCGGCGCCGCGGCCGTAGAGGTAGACGCCGCCGATCAACGCCACGGTCATCACGTCGTAGTCGAAGCGCACCGAGAGCTGCGGCGTCGCGCGCACCGCGAGCATCATGCCGCCCACCGGCTCGGTCGAACGCTTCGACTCCGACGGCCACCCGCTCGTCGCGGCGGCGCTGAAGCGCGAGTGCACGCTGGCCACGCCCAGCTTGCCGGCGATGTCGAATCGCTCAGCGCGCCACCCCAGCAATGCGACCGCACCGAGGGCGCGGCCACGCAGCTTGCCGTCCAGCCAGTAATCGGATGAGCGGGCCGTGCCCATGTCCATCGCGAACGCCTCGGCGCCGACGACGCGGTTGAACCAGGCGCCCGCGGCCACGCGAAACGCGGTGGTGTTGCGGTCGGAACCGCCGTCGCAGTCGAGGTCGCTCCAGTCCGCGCGGCCGACACTGGCGGCGACGTGGAACGACTGGGCCTGCGCCAGCGTCGCTCCGACCAGGCATGTGGCTGCCACGACCACGCGTGCCAGCGTTCCGACGGACCTCATGATTTGCTCCGATGCAGGGGATGCGCCGCACGATAGGCAGCAGCCACCGGACGCGATTGACCGGGCGCAACGGCCGCGGGGCCGGGTGGTGGCGTCGCCACATCCCCTGGGGCTTCGATGCAGGAACGGGCGCGCGCCACCGGCGCGGCGGCCGTGTGCCGTCGGCCCTGGGCTCAGGCCGCCGCGGCGAGCGATTGCGCGGCGGGTCGGCGTGCCGCGCGCGCCATCGCCGCCGCACGCTCGCCGATCATGATCGCCGGCGCGTTGGTGTTGCCGCTGACGATGCTCGGCATGATCGACGCGTCGGCCACGCGCAGCCCGTCGATGCCGTGCACGCGCAGTTCGGCATCGACGACGTTCAGGGAGCCGGCGCCACCGGGCCCCATGCGGCACGTGCCCACCGGGTGGTAGATCGTGTCCGCATGGTTGCGGATGAACTGCTCGATCTGCGCGTCGGTGGTGGCCGGCGCCGAAGCCTTCGACTCCTGGCCGCCGAAGCGCGCCAGCGCGGGCTGCGACAGGATGTGCCGCATCAGCTTGAAGCCGCGCACGAGCCGCGCCGTGTCGTCGGGGTCGCCGAGGAAATTCGGGTCGATGCGCGGCGCGGCCAGCGGGTCGGCGCTGGCGAGCGTCAGCGCGCCGCGGCTCTTCGGGCGCAGCACGCAGACGTGGCACGAGTAACCGTGCCCGAGCACCGTCTTGCGCCCGTGGTCGACGAGCTTGCCGACGACGAAATGCAGCTGCAGGTCGGGCGTCGCTTCCTCGGGGTGGCTCTTGATGAAGCCGCCGGCCTCGCCGAAGTTCGTGGTCAGCAGGCCGGTGCGGCGGTCGCGCCACTCGCCGATGCCCTTGAGCACCTGCCAGAGGCCGCCGACGCTGATGCCGAAGGTGCTGGTGGCCTGGGGCGCCGCGACGACCTGCACGACGTCGACGTGGTCGTGCAGGTTGCGGCCGACGCCGGGCAGCGCGTGCACGACCTCGATGCCGTGGCGCTGCAGTTCGTCCGGCGCGCCGATGCCCGAGAGCATCAGCAACTGCGGCGACTGCAGTGCGCCCGCCGACAGCACGACCTCGGCGCGCGCGCGCACGGTGATGCGCTCGCCGCCGCGCAGCGCCTGCACGCCCACCGCGCGCCGGCCTTCGAGGAGCACGCGCGTGGTCTGCGTGCCGGTCAGCACCTGCAGGTTGGGTCGCGAGAGGTTCGGCGTCAGGTACGCCTTCGCGGCGCTGAAGCGTTCGCCGCGCTTGTGCGTGACCTGGTAGGCGCCGATGCCCTCCTGCGTCGGGCCGTTGAAGTCGGTGTTGAGCGGGAAGCCCGCCTGCCGCCCGGCCTCGAGGAACGCGGGCAGGATCGGGTTCGGGCTCACGAGGTCCATCACGTTGAGCGGGCCGCCGGTGCCGTGCCAGGCGTCGGCCCCGCGCTCGTTGTGCTCGGCGCGCTTGAACCAGGGCAGCACGTCGGCCCAGGCCCAGCCGGGGTTGCCGGCGGCGGCCCAGGCGTCGTAGTCCTGCGGCTGGCCGCGCATGTAGATCATCGCGTTGATCGAGCTCGAGCCACCCAGCACCTTGCCGCGCGGCTGGTAGCCGCGGCGGCCGTTGAGGCCGGGCTGCGGCACCGTCTCGAAGGCCCAGTTGATGGTCTTCTGCTTCGCCATCACCGCGAGCCCGGCGGGGCAGTGGATCAGCACGCTCGTGTCGGCGCCGCCGGCCTCGAGCAGCGCGACGGTGACGTCGGGGTCCTCGCTCAGCCGCCCGGCGAGCGCACAGCCGGCACTGCCGCCGCCGACGATGACGTAGTCGAATTCCATCGGCGCATTGTGGGCGCCGGAGGGCCAGGCCGGTGCGGCGGGCACGGTGCGGGATTAGGGTGAGCTCTCCATCGGCCCGCGGTCGCCAGGGGCGTCCGGCCACGCGACCGGCCCGCGCACGGCGGTCCACGCGATCGGCCGACCCGAGGGCCGCGTGGCGTTGAGCAGGCTCAACGCCGCTCGCGCATCAGCGTGCTCTTGCCGAACAGGCTTTCGATCAGGTCCACCGCGAGCTGCGCGGTCTTGTTGCGCACGTCGAGCGCCGGGTTGAGCTCCATCACGTCGAGGCTCGCGAGACGGCCGGTGTCGGCGATCATCTCCATGCACAGCTGCGCCTCGCGGTAGGTGGGGCCGCCGGGCACGGTCGTGCCCACGCCGGGCGCGATCTCGGGGTCGAGGAAGTCGACGTCGAAGCTCACGTGCAGGTGCGTCTGCGCGTCCAGCGTGGCGAGCGCCAGCTCCATCGTGTGCCGCATGCCCATCTCGTCGATGAAGCGCATGTCGAAGACCTCGAGCCCGGCTTCGTGAACGAAGCGCTTCTCGCCGGCGTCGACGCTGCGGATGCCGATCTGGCGGATTGCCCTGGGCTCGAGGATGCGGCCGCCCGGGTGCGGGCCGCCGAGTTGCGTCAGCGCCTGCGGGCCGTGGCCGCACAGGCAGGCCACCGGCATGCCGTGCAGGTTGCCGCTGGGGGTGAGGGCGCTCGTGTTGAAGTCGGCGTGGGCATCGAGCCACAGCACACGCAGCTTGCGGCCGGCTTCGCGGCAGTGGCGCGCGACGGCGCTGATCGAGCCGACGGCGAGGCTGTGGTCGCCGCCGAGCAGGATCGGCAGGCGCCCGCCCTGCAGCTCGGCCAGCACGGCCTCGTGCACGACCTCGTTCCAGGCGACGACTTCGGCGAGGTGGCGATGGCCGTCGACCGGCTGCTGCCAGGGGTTGGGCGGGCCGGCGAGGTTGCCACGGTCGAGCACGTCCACCCCGTGCGCCTGCAGCGTCGGGCCGATCTGCGCCACGCGCAGGGCCTCGGGCCCCATGCTGGCACCGCGCGCGCCGGCGCCGATGTCGGTGGGCGCGCCGATCAGGGTGACGGATGGCCTCATCGCCATCCGCACCTGGGCAACGGGCGCGGGCACGTTGCCATGCGACCGGAGGCACGAAGCGCCCGCCGCGACGCCGGCTCCGCGTTGCCGCGGCTGGCGCCCGCCCCACCTGGCGCCGCCGCGGCGCGATTCGGGGCGGGCCTCATATGTCGTCGGCGAACTCGCCGGTTTCCGTGGGCGGCTGGTCGAAGCCGTAATGCGTCGCGAGCACTTCCCAGGCCTCTTCGGCCGTCTCGACGAAGCGCACCAGCTGTTCGTCGCCGGCGCTGATCATGCCGGTGTCGATGAGGTGCTGGAAGTCGATCAGCTTGTCCCAGAACGCGCGGCCGAAGAGCAGGATCGGGCGCGCGCGGCTCTTGCCCGTCTGCACGAGCGTGAGCGTCTCGAAGAGCTCGTCCAGCGTGCCGAAGCCGCCCGGGAAGCACACCAGCGCGATGCTGCGCATCACGAAGTGCATCTTGCGCAGCGCGAAGTAGTGGAACTGGAAGCACAGCTCCGGCGTGATGTACGGGTTGGGTGCCTGCTCGTGCGGCAGCACGATGTTCAGGCCGATGCTCTTGCCGTTGACCTCGTGCGCGCCGCGGTTCCCGGCCTCCATGATGCCGGGGCCGCCGCCGGTGACGACGTAGATCGGCGTCTCGTGCTCGCGCGAGCGCTCGGTGACGAGGGCGGCGAAGCGGCGTGCCTCGTCGTAGTAGCGGCTCATCTCGAGGGCCTTCTCGGCACGGCGGATCTGCGTCGCCTCGCCGCCGCCTCGCGCGGCTTGCAGGGCCGCCGCCGCCTGCTCGGGCGGCAGGATGCGCGCGCTGCCGAAGATGACGATGGTGTTGCGCACGCCCTGTTCCTGCTGCACGAGCTCGGGCTTGAGCAGCTCGAGCTGCATGCGCACCGGCCGCAGCTCCTCGCGCAGCAGGAAGGCGGTGTCGGTGAACGCCAGCCGGTACGCGCTCTCGGGCCCCGCGTAGCGCGACGGTTCGACGACGACCGCCGCTTCCTCCTCGGCGCTCGGGAAGTTGCGGGTCGGCAGGCGGGGGGTCTTGGCGTCCATCGGATCGGGTGCGGCCTCGGGCGCGGGCAGGGCGGGGCCGCGAAGCATAGTCGCGCGATGGCGGCGCGTGGCGTGAAGTGAAACGGCCCGCCGAGGCGGGCCGTGTCGATTTTTTGGAACCGGGCCGACTCCCGGGGTGGCGGCCCGGTCGGCTTGGCGGAGGGCCCGTGGGCCTCCGCCTCGCGGCCAACGGCTACTTGGCCGGGGAGGCCTCGGCCTTGCGCTCGGCGGCGGTCTTGCTGGCCACCACGGGCAGGCCGCGCAGCTGGTTCAGCGCCTGCACGAGCGGGAAGTCCTCGGGGCTGCCGAACTCGGGCAGGGGCTTGGGCGGCTGGTTCGTGCGCGCCTGCTCGGCCTCGAGGCGGGCGCGGGCCGCGTCGCGCTCGCGCTGGCGCGCCGGATCCTTGTCCCCCTCGGTGCTGCCGCCGGCGGCGCCGGGCAGGTGCCGGTCGAGATCGGCCTCGCGCACGCGCAGCGCCGAGAAGACGTTGCCCTCGGCCGTTTCGTCGAGGAAGATGTCCGGCACGATGCCGCGCGCCTGGATGCCGCGGCCGCTGGGCGTGTAGTAGCGCGCCGTCGTGATCTTCAGCGCCGTCTCGGCGGAGAGCGGGCGCACCGTCTGCACCGAACCCTTGCCGAAGGTCTGCGCGCCCATGATCGTGGCCCGCTTGTGGTCCTGCAGGGCACCGGCGACGATCTCGCTGGCCGACGCCGACCCCTCGTTGACGAGCACCACGAGCGGCACCTTCTTGATCGCGGCCGGGAGGCGGCGCAGCGGGTCGTTGCCGCCGCCGCGGCGCGCGTAGTACTCGGGGGAGGCGCGGTAGGTGGCGCGCGAATCGGGGAGCTGGCCGTTCGTGGACACCACGACCACGTCGCTGGGCAGGAAGGCGGCCGAGATGGCGATGGCGCCGTCGAGCAGGCCGCCGGGGTCGTTGCGCAGGTCGAGCACCAGACCCTTCAGGTTGGGATCCTGCTTGTACAGCTGCTCGACCTTGGCGACGAAGTCGTCCACCGTGCGGTCCTGGAACTGGCTCACGCGCACCCAGCCGTAACCCGGCTCGACCATCTTCGCGCGCACGCTCTGCACGCGGATCTCCTCGCGCACGATGGTCACGGGGAAGGTGCGGTTCTCGGCGCGGCGGAAGACGGTCAGCACGACCTTCGTGTTCGGCTCGCCGCGCATGCGCTTGACGGCCTGGTCGACCGTCATGCCCTTGACGGGGGTGTCGTCGATGCGGGTGATGAGGTCGCCACTCTTCAGGCCGACGCGGAAGGCCGGCGAGCCTTCGATCGGCGAGATGACCTTCACCACGCCGTCTTCCATGCCCATCTCGATGCCGATGCCGACGAACTTGCCGCCGGTGCTCTCGCGGAATTCGCGGAAGCTCTTCTTGTCGAAGTACTGCGAGTGGGGGTCGAGGCCGGCGACCATGCCGCCGATGGCGTCGGAGATGAGCTTCTTCTCGTCGACGGGCTCGACGTACTCGCTCTTGACCATGCCGAAGACGGCGGCCAGTTGCTGCAGTTCCTCGAGCGGCAGCGGCGCCAGCGTACTGCGGGCGACCGCCGTGAGCTGGATCGTGGTGAGCGCGCCGGCCATGGCGCCCACGGCGAGCAGACCGGCAACCTTGAGCTTGGCACCCATCGCGGTGTTCACCTTTGCTGCGCCCCCGTCAGGGCGCTCTCACGCACGGCATCCTGCCGATTCAGACCACAAGACCCGGGCAGACCCAGGCCGGTGGCAGTATAGGACCGCAGGCGGATTGGAGATCGGATGAAGGGGCAAAGTTGCACCCTGATTCAGATGCTCCCTTCTCCCCGGCCGACTTCTCCCCCGGCCCGACCTCTCCCCGGCCGACTTCGGCGCGGCGCCGGGCCCGCCGCGCCCTTCTCGTCAGTCCGCGGAGGAGGGCTGCGCCTCGCGGGGGAACGTCACGACGTGGTCGACCTCGGCGCGGATGCCCACCCACTCGCCGACCTGGTGGTCGTGGTGCGAGGGCACGTGCGCCATCACCCGTTCGCCGCCGGCCAGGCGCAGCGTGTAGAGGAACTCCGAGCCGCGGAAGGCCTTGCGCTCGATCAGCGCCCGCACGGGGCTGGCGTCGTCGTGCACGATGTCGTCGGCCCGCAGCAGCACGTCGCAGGCGCCGCCGGGGTAGGCCGACGGCAGCGGGCAGTCGGCCACGTCGTGCAGCTCGCCCAGGGGCGTCTCGACGCAGTGCCCGTGCTCGCATTCGACGATGCGCGCCGGCGCGAAGACGCCGTGCCCGATGAAGCCGGCGACGAAGCGGCTGGCCGGCCGGTGGTAGAGCGAGTAGGCGTCGTCCCATTGCTCCAGCCGGCCCTTGTTCATGACGCCGATCACGTCGCCGACCGCGAACGCCTCGAGCTGGTCGTGGGTCACCAGCAGCGCGGTGGTGGCGCTTTCCTTGAGGATCGTGCGCACCTCCTGCGCCAGCCGCTCGCGCAGGTCGACGTCGAGGCTGGAGAAGGGCTCGTCGAGCAGCAGCAGGCGCGGCCGTGGCGCCAGCGCCCGCGCCAGCGCCACGCGCTGCTGCTGCCCGCCCGAGAGCTGATGCGGCGCGCGCTTCGCCGCGTGGGCGAGGCCGACGAGATCGAGCATCTGCGCCACGCGCGCCTCGCGCTCGGCGCGTGCCCAGTCCGCGATGCCGAAGGCCACGTTCTCGGCGATCGAGAGGTGGGGGAAGAGCGCGTAGTCCTGGAACACCATGCCGATGCGGCGGCGCTCGGGGGCCTGGTGGATGCGCAGCGAGGCATCCTCGAGCACCTCGCCCTCGAGCTCGATGCGGCCGGCCTGCGGCCGCTCGAGGCCGGCCACCAGGCGCAGCAGCGAGGTCTTGCCGCAGCCCGAAGGGCCGATGAGCACGCCGATCGCGCCGCGGCCGAGGACGAGCGAGACGCCGTCGACCGCCGCCCTCCCGGTGTGGGCCTGCGGATAGCGCAGCGCAAGACCGGAAAGGCTCAGGAACATGCCTCGATCATAATGTCACGGGCGCAAATGAGGATCGTTCGCATTCATGTGGCTGCCGGCTGAACCATGGTGAGCCGCTCGCTCGCCCCGGCCGCCCTGGCCGTGCGCTCCGCAGCGGGATGGAGCGCGCGCCTGGGGCGCGCAGGGTTGGCGGCGGTGGGGCTGCTGCTGGCGCTGCCGGTGCTCACCGTGCTGGGCTCGTGGCTCGCCTTCGACGACGGCGCTGCCGCGGTGCTGCGCCACCAGGCCGCCACCGTGCTGCCCGAGTACGCGCTGCAGACGCTGGCGCTGGCGGTCGGTGTCGGCATCGGCGTGGTGGTGCTCGGTGCGGCGACGGCCGCGGCGGTGACGCTGGCGGACTTCCCGGGCCGGCGTTCCTTCGAGTGGGCCCTGCTGCTGCCGCTGGCGATGCCCGCCTACGTGCTGGCGTACGCGTGGACCGACGCGCTGCAGTTCGCGAGCCCCCTGCAGACGGCGCTGCGCGAGGCGCTCGGGCGGCGCGGCGCGCTGTGGCCCGACGTGCGCAACGCGTGGAGCGCGGCCGTGCTCTTCGTGCTCTGCCTCTACCCCTATGTCTACCTGCTGGCGCGCGCGGCGCTCGGCGAGCGGGCGGTGCAGATGATGGAGGCGGCACGCCTGCTCGGCGCGCCGCTGCGCCGGCGCGTGCTGGCCGTGGCGCTGCCGATGGCACGCCCGGCCCTGGCCGCGGGCGCCGCCCTGGCGCTGATGGAGGTGCTGGCCGACTATGGCGTGGGCTCCTACTTCGGCCTCGCGACCTTTAGCACCGGCATCTACAAGGCCTGGCTCGTCATGAACGATCGGGTGGCGGCATTGCAGCTGGCGTCGCTGCTCCTGCTGCTCGTGGCCGTGCTGCTGCTGGTCGAGCGCGCCGCGCAGCGCCAGATCCGCTTTGCCGGCACGCGCAGCGGCGCGCTGCACGCCGGCGAGGCGAGGCCGCTACGCCTGCAGGGCGCCGCGGCGGTGGCCGCGTGGGTGCTGTGCGCGCTGCCGGTGCTGCTGGGGTTCGTGCTGCCGGTGGCGTGGCTGCTGTGGCTGCTGTGGCAGGAGGCGCACGCGTCGGAATTCGGGCTGCCGCTGGCACGCTTCGCCCAATGGGGCTGGGCCACTTTCCGCCTCGCGGCGCTGGCCGCGCTGCTGGCCACCGGGCTCGCGCTGGCGCTGGGTTTCGTGCTGCGCCGCGGCCGCGGCTGGTGGCTGCAGGCGACCGCGCGCGTGCTCTCGCTCGGTTACGCGATGCCCGGCGCCGTCGTCGGCATCGGCGTGCTGCTGCCGCTGGCGTGGCTGCAGCAGCAATGGCCGGCCGCCGGCATCGCCGGCCTCGTCACCGGCACCGCCTTCGGCGTGCTCTACGCCTACCTCGTGCGCTTCTGCGCGGTGGCGCTGCAGTCGGTGGAGGCGGGCTATGCGCGCATTCCGCGCTCGGTGGACGACACGGCCCTGCTGCTGGGCTCCGGCGCGGCGCGCGTGTTCGGGCGCCTGCACCTGCCGCTGCTGAAGCGCTCGGTGCTCGCGGCGCTGCTGCTGGTCTTCGTCGACGTGATGAAGGAACTGCCGGCCACCTTGCTGCTGCGCCCGTTCGGCAGCGACACCCTGGCCGTGGTCGCCTACAACTTCGCCCGCGACGAGCGGCTGGCCGAGGCCGCGCTGCCGTCGCTGGCCATCGTCGGTGTCGGCCTGATCCCGGTGCTGCTGCTGAGCCGGGCGATGCGCGCGCCGGCCTGAGGCTCGGTGCGCGGATGCGGGCCATCGGACCGGTGGCCCCCCCGACAGGAATCGAACCTGTATCTGGCGCTTAGGAGGCGCCCGTTCTATCCATTGAACTACGGCGGGGTGGTGCGATCGGCGCCGTGCGGCGCCGCGGGCGGGTGCGACTCTAGGGCGGCACCGCCGGCAGCGATTTTCGCACGCCCCCTTCGGCGGGCGGTTGCTGAAGGCGCAGCGTCCAGATCAGGTCGAGGGAGTTCTCCAGCCCGCTCTGCGCACGCAGCGTGAAGCGCTGCGCCGCCCGGTAGATCAGCTGCCAGGTGCCGGTGGTCGCGTTGACGCCACGCTCGTAGCCGAGGTACCAGCGGCGCGAGAGCTGCTTGCCGAGCGAGACCACGGTCTCGCGCACCTCGCCGTCGCTCTGCTTGAGCGACAGCTCGTCGATGCCCAGCCGGCGCATGAACGCGTCGGTGGGCGCCTCGCCCTCGCCGGACAGCAGCGCGATCGCGGCCCGCTGCAGCAGCGCGGTGTCGTTGCGGCCGAGGCCGTCGCTGGCGCGGCCGAGCACGAGCCAGCTGAGCTTGTCGGTCTCGGACATCTCCGGGTCGGAGAAGAGCCGCACGCGCAGGCCCTGCAACGGCCCGCTCACCTGCAGGCCGACCCGGATGTCGAGGTTGGGCCGCAGGGCCCAGATGTCGAGCCACGGGTTGTCCGGCGGGCCGCTGAAGGCGAGCACGCCCTTCTCCAGCTCGAGCTTCTGGCCGTAGGCGGCGTAGGTGCCGCCGACGGACTGGATCGTGCCGTTCACCGCCAGGCGTCCGTTCGGGTTGGTGATGCGCACCGAGCCGCCGAGGCCGGTGTCGACGCCGCGGCCCTTGGCGCGCAGCTGCGTGCCGAGGTCGATGTCCACGCCCATCACGAAGCGCTGGTTGCGGCCGCGCCCGTCGGCCTGCGCGCCGGCCGGCGCCGTCTCGTCCGGGGTCTCGGTGCCACGCACCGTGACGTCCTCGTCCAGGCTGGGTGCGTCGGCGCGCGTGAAGTCGAACAGACCCTCGTCGATGCGGAAACGGCCGTCGAGCCGCGCCGAACTGCTGGCCAGCGTGAGCTCGGCCTGCCCGCTGGCGGTGAGCATGCGGTCGACGCGGCCGAGCACGCGGAACTTGTCGGCCTCGAGCCGCAGGCGCGCGCCCGGCTTCTCGCCGAGGTCCGCCTGGCCGGTGAGGCTGACGCGTCCGTCGCCGCCGCGCAGCGTGAAGGTCTCGATCTGCGCGCTGCTGCCGGCCAGCCGCACGAGCAGCTGCCCGTCGCGCACGTTCACGCCCTGCAGCAGGTTGCGCACGCCCAGGCCCTTGCCCGAGAGCTCGCCGGTGTAGGTGGGTGCGGCGAAGCGGCCCCCGACCTGGGCCGTCGTGGCCAGCTCGCCGGTCAGCCGCCAGCCGGGCGGAACCCAGTGCGCCCAGATGCCGATGTCGGGCACGCGGGCACGGATCTGCCCTTCGATCGGCGCCTCGTCGTCCGGCCAGCGCCGCTCGGGGGCCGTGCGAGCGCGCAGACGGCCGCGGATCTCGCCGAGGCCGCGGCCGGTGAACACCGGCTCGAAGTCCCACACGCCGTCGCGCGCCTTCAGCTGCAGGCGGAACTCGGTGAGCCCGAGCAGCTGCAGCTCGCCCTGGGTCTCGATGTGCAGGTCGCCGTCGTGCCGCTGGAAGACCAGGTCGGCCTCGAAGCGCTCGGCCGCTCGCACGTCGACGCGCGCCGCCAGTCGCAGGTCGCCCTGCCAGCCGATGTTGGGCTGCAGGCGGCGCAGCACGGGCGGCAGGGCAAACGGGTCGATGTCGGCGCGCAACGCGAACTCGGCGCGCTCGCGCTGCAGGTCGATGCGCACGGCCTCCCAGCGCAGCGCGAACGCGTCGGCCAGGCGCACGCGGCCGGGCTCGGCCGTGAGCACCTGCAAGCGCATCTGCGGGTCGAACTGCAGCTGCGCGCGCAGGTTGCGCGCCTCGGCCCAGCGTGCCGGCAGCGAGCCGGACGCGGGCGGCGGCGCGGAGGCCGCGGAGGGTGCCGAAGCGGAGGCCGCGGGCGCCGACGCCGCGGGCGCGGACGCACCGGCGGCGGCGGGGTTGATCGGCACGCCGGGGCTGAGGTCGATCTCCTCCACCCGCGCCTGCCAGCGGCCGCCGCCGCCGGCATCGGCCAGCCATTGGCCCTGGGCGAGCAGGTACGCCCGCGTGCCGCCGCCCCGGTCGGAGATGTCGAGCACCTTCTCGGCCAGCGCACCCGGCGCCACCGGCAGCGTGGCCCGCAACTCGAAGCGATGGTCGGCGAGCGTGCCGCGCAACTCGGCGCGCAGGTCGCCGAGCCGACGGTCGCCCAGGCGGAGATCGGCGGCCTGGCCCTCGAACGACAGCGGCGCGCGCCCGCTCGTCCACTCGGTCAGGTCGGCACGCCAGTTGAGCTGTGCCCGCGAGAGGCCCAGCGTGCCCACCTGCAGGTCCTCGGTGCGGGCCCGCCCTTCGCTGGCCACGCGCGGCCAGCGCCCCTGCGCCGACAGCTCGGCATCGATGCTGCCGCGGCGCGGCACCCAGGCGGCCAGGCTCGGGTGCAGGCGGGTGAGCGGCGCCAGCGTGGTCAGCATCGCCGCCTGCACCTCGGCGCGCCAGCGGTCGCTGCTGCCGCTGCCGGCCGGATCGCCCTCGCCCTCGAAGCGGACGCGGTTGCCGCCCACCTGGAGGTCCGCGCGCACGTTGCCCGGGCGTTGCCCGCCGCCGGCGCTGTAGCCGAGGAGGGCCGTGCCTTCCAGCGGCACGCCGGCCAGCACGGAGTCGTGCAGCCGGATGGCGCCCTTGGCGTGCAGCCGCTGCAGCAGCGTCAGCGGGGCGAGCCCGGCTGCGTCGGCCGGTGCGCGTGCCTCCAGCTGCCAGCCGGCGTTGATGCGGTGCGGGCCCTGGCGCAGAGGCGAGCCGGCCTCGCCCGGCCACCACGGCACGGGGTCGAACTCGGCCAGGCTGCCCTGGGTCGTGAGCGCCCACTCGCGGGAAGCATTTCGAGAAACCGAGAGCCGCATCACCGCCTGCGCCTCGCCGGACTCCACCTGCAGGTGGCGCAGCTCGAACCGGTCGGTGCGCCCGCTGCCCTCGGCACGCACGGTCACCGGCTTCGGTGCCCCCTCGACGCGGCCGTCCAGGGTGATCTGGCCGCTCACGGCCCAGGCCGGCGGAGGGGCCGTGGCGGCGGGGTCGGGCGAGGGCAGGCCGTCGATCGCGAAGCGGACCGGCCCGGTGAGCGTCACCGCCGGTGCGCGGCTGTCCAGCCGCTGAGGGCGCAGCTCCTGCAGCCGCGCCTCGAATTCCAGGCGATTGCCGGTCCAGAGTGCGCGCCCCTCGAGCCGGCCGGCGGCGCCACCGACACCCGGCGCGGCGGATCCGGGCGCCGCGGCCGGCGCGCCCATCGCGTCGGCCAGGTCGACGGCAAAACGGGAGAGCTCGACCCGGTCCGGCCGGGCCAGCTCGCCCCTGGCCTCGAGCTCGACACGGCGCGCCGGAATGCGCCGCTCGTTCCAGCGGCCGGGCCGAAGGTTGTCCAGGCGCAGCTGCGCGGTGACGGGCGCGTTGCGCGCCGGTGCCTGCACCTGTGCCTCGCCGGCGAGGCGCGTCTCCGGCGCGCCGGCCAGCAAGGCCGAGAGGTCCAGCGCGTCGGTGCGGGCCACGAGTTTCTGCACCGGCCAGGCTTCGAGCGGGCGCACCTGCGCCTGCAGGTCGAGTGCCGGGCCCGGGCGGGGTTCAGCCCGGGCGCCGCGCCGCCCGCCGGCCGCGGGAGCCTCGACGGGCCGCCCGCGCAGCGTCGCATTCAGGTCGAAGGCCGCCAGCGGCCCGGCGGCACGCAGCGCCAGCGCCCAGGGCGGCGCATCGGGGTCGGCGAGCAGGGCCTGCGTGGCGGTGAGCTGTGCCTGCAGGTCGAAGGGCCGGGCATTGCCGAGGCTGGCACGGCCCTGCAGCTGCACGCCCTGGATACGTCCTTGCAGGCGCTCGATGCCGTGGCGGGCCTGCGGGCTGCCGTCGAACAGCAGGCCCTCGGCGCGCAGGGCCGTGGCCGGGGCGATGGCGCCCACGCGCAGCTCCTCGACCGCCAGCATGGCGACCGACAGGCGCAACGGCGGCGCGAGATGCGCCGGCAGCGGGATCGGGCGGGGCCCGGGCGGGCCGGTCTCGACGTGCAGGCTGCGCACCTCGAGCCGCTCGATGTGCAAGGCGGCCCAGAGCCGGGCGGTGGCGTCGACGGGCCCGCCCGCCGGGGCGCTGGCCGGCGGACGCCACGACCAGGCCATCCCCTCGCTGCGCAGGCCCTGCAGTGCCAGCCACTGCCGGCCGCCGTCCCATTGCACGCGCAGGCTCTCGACCTGCCAGCGCGGGCCGAGCAGCGCGCCCTGGATGCCTCGTGCCTCGGTCACCATCGGCAGCCGCGGCAGCAGCCAGGCGGTCCCTTCCTCGGTGAAGAGCATCCAGCGCGCCGGCACAAGGAGCGCCGCCACGGTGGCCAGCGCGGCCGCCAGGACCCACCACAGCGGTGTCAGCAGCGACAACCCGGCGCGCAGCGGCCGCGGGCCGGCGGCGGGCGGCGTCGGGGCGCGCGTCGGCGCGCGGCCGGCCTCGGCCTGCGCCGCTGGCGGCGGGCCCGGCGTCGCGGTCGGCGGAGAGGTGGGCACCGGGTCCATGCCGACTAGAACGCGATACCCACGCTGAAGTGCAGACGCGAACGTCGCAGCTCACGGCCGTACGCCCAGTCCACGCGCAGCGGGCCGACCGGGCTGCGCCAGCGCACGCCGATGCCGTAGCCGAGCGCGGGCTCGAGGTTGGCGAAGCTGTCGGCGGCGTTGCCCGCGTCGACGAACACCGCGCCCCACACCGACGGCAGCGAGGCGCTGAACGGACGCGCCAGCTCGACGCTGCTGGTGAAGATGACGTCGCCGCTGCCGACGACGCCGTTGCTGATCGGCCCCAGGCTGCGATAGCCGTAGCCGCGCACCGAGTCGTCGCCGCCGGCGCGGAAGCGCTGCGAATCCGGTGCCACCACGAGGCCGTCCTTCAGCACCTGCCCCACTTCCACGCGCGCCTGCCCGTACCAGCTCTCGCCGAGCGGCAGGTAGCCGGTGAGGCGGCCGTAGGCACGCGTGAAGGGGCCCGTCTCGGCATTGGTGGCCTTGGAGCGGCCGGCGCCGATCTGCCCGGCGAAGGTGTAGCCGAGCGTCGGCAGCACGACGCTGTCGAGGTCGCGCCAGACGCCGTGGTAGTTCACCGAGTACGCGATCGCGCGCGTGGTGGCGAGGTCGGTCTCGCGCTTGGCCCGTTCCGCCTCGACGAAGTACAGGCGCTCGATGCGGCCGAGATCGACCGAGCGGCCCAGGCGCAGGCGCTGCGAGAGCACGATGTCGGCGTCGCCCTTGAGCCACTCGACCGTGCCGCCGAGCAGATTGCGGTAGAGGTCGGGGCCGGGGTGGGTGCTGATCTCGCCTTCCCAGGCCTGCCGCTTCTCGCCGAGCTCGGCCTTGTTGCGCGAGGTGGCGGCGTAGCCGAAGACGCGGCGATAGACGTGCGTGACCGAGGCGCGCGCGCCGGTGTTGGCGGAAACGCCGATGCCGAACGTGTAGTCCTGCAGCGCGGCTTCGCCGAGCCGCGCCACGACGTTGGCGTGCGCGGCGTTGGCCGGGTCGCTCGTGTCCAGCGTGACGCTGACGCCGGCGAACAGGCCGGCCTTCTGCAGCCGCTCCTGGAAGTCGAGCAGCAGGGTCTCGGTGACCGGCGCGCCCTGGCGCGCCACGAGCAGGTTGCGCACCGTCCCGGCGTCCTGCGCGAAGAGGCCGTCGACCACCACCTGGCCGAGGCGGAAGAGCGGCCCGCTGTCGGCGACGATGAACAGGCGCACCTCGTTGCGTTCGCGGTCGACCTGCGCGGCCGTGCCGCTCCAGGTCGCCAGGGCGTAGCCGGAGGCACGCAGGCGTGCCAGCGCCTGCGCCTTCGCGTCGCTCCACGCGCGGTTGCTGAACTCGCGTCCGGGAGCCAGCGCCCAGGCGGCGCGCAGGTCGTCGCGCACCTTCGTCGCGTAGGGGTCGTTGTCCGAGGCGGCGCGCTCGAGGTCGCCTTCGAACTCGAAGTTCAGCCGCGAGATGCGCGCCCTCGGGCCGGGCTGCACCGTCATGCGCACACGGTCCGGCGCGCCGGCCGTGCGCCGCGGCTGCCGCTGCAGCACCACGCGGGCGTTGAAGTAGCCCTCGGTCTGCAGCAGCTCGCGCGCCTGCGCCGGCGCCGCGTCGATGAGGCGCGACCACTCGGCCTCGTCGACCTCGTCGCGGGCGAGGCGCCCCAGGCGCACGACATCGAGGTGCCGTTCGAGCAGGGCCTTCAGGGCCTCCGGTGCCTCGATCTCGACCGTCACCCCGAGCGTGCCCGTGCCCATCGCGGCCTCCCCGGGCGTGACGAGCACGTTGCCCTCGGGGGCCCTGGCGCCGGGCTCGAGACCGACGAGGCGGCCTTCGGCGTCGTACTGGGGTCGCGCCTCGCGCGGCATGGCTGGCCCGCCGTTGGAGGGGGCCGAGGTCGCGGCGGTCGCAGGCGTGGCGACCGTCGCGGAAGCCGGCGCGGACGCCAGCGCTGCCACCGGCGCAGGCGCGGCGTCCGCCGTCGTGCCCCCGACCTTGGAAGGGGCGGCGGAGGCGGGCGGTGTTGCCGGGGCGGGCGGTGCGAGGCTCGTGCATCCCGCCATGGCCCCCAGGGCCGCCAGCGTCAGCAGCCGACAGCCCGGCAGTGGCGCCGGCGCGCGGGTGAGGGTCACATCCAACGATCGTGTTGCATTCCCGCGTCACGGGACGCGTGTCGTCGTGCGCGGGTCGGCAGGGTGGGGCCGGGCCGTATTCTGGCGGGATCGCCGCGATGCCCCGCCAGCGAGGCCGGGCAAGCCTCTCCGAATGTGGACGGAAGGCCCCGGCTGGCAGCGGGCCGTCAGCGCGAGCGGATAGATTCCCACCATCGATGAAGACTGACATCCGCGCGCTCCTGCTCACCGACGTGGTGGACAGCACCAAGATGGCGGCCCGTATCGGCGACCAGCAGATGGCGGCCGTCTGGGCCTCGCACGACCGCGTCGCGCGGGACCTGCTGCCGCAGTTCGGCGGCCGCGAGATCGACAAGACCGACGGCATGCTGCTGATGTTCGACAGCGCCGCGCCGGCCGTCGCCTATGCGCTGGCCTACCAGCGCTCGCTGTCGCAGCTGCCGACGCCGCTGTCGGCGCGCGCCGGCCTGCACGTCGGGCCGGTCATCCTGCGCGAGAACAGTGCCGAGGACGTGGCGCGCGGCGCCAAGCCGATCGAGGTGGACGGCCTGGCCAAGCCGACTGCGGCGCGGGTGATGTCGATGGCGCGCGGCGGGCAGGTGCTGCTCACGACGGAGGCACGCGCCGCACTCGACGCGGATGCGCCCGGCAACGGCACGCCGGCCTGGCAAACCACGTCGCACGGTCACTGGGCGCTCAAGGGCCTGACCGACCCGATCGAGGTGTTCGAGGTCAGCGACGACGCGTCGCGCTTCCAGCCTCCGGAGGAGGGCGACAAGGCGCACCGCATGGTCCGTGCCGGCGAGCGCTGGGTGCCGGTGAGCGCGCTGCCGAACAACCTGCCGCCGCAGCGCTCGAGCTTCGTCGGCCGCGAGAAGGAGATCAAGGACATCCAGGCGCTGCTGGACCAGTCGCCGCTGGTCACCGTGCTCGGCATGGGAGGCCTCGGCAAGACGCGGCTGACGCTGCAGGTGGCCGCCGAGCGGCTGCCGCGCTACCCGGACGGCGCCTGGTTCGTCGACCTGTCGGCCGTCAACGACCCGGCCCTCGTGGTCAACACCGTGGCGCGCACCTTCGAGGTCTTCGAGGAGCCTGGGCGGCCGCTCGTCACGACGCTGTGCGCGTGGCTGAAGACGCGCCGCCTGCTGATCGTGCTGGACAACTGCGAGCACCTGGTGGCGGCGGCGGCCGAGCTCGTCGACACCGTGCTCGGCCAGGCCGGCGGCGTGCAGATCCTGGCCTCGAGCCGCGAGCTGCTCGACGTCCCCGGCGAGCAGAGCTACCCGATCCTGCCGCTGCCGCTCCCCCCGCGCGACGCGGGGCTCGAGGCGCTGCTGCAGTCCTCGGCGGTGCGCATGTTCGCCGAGCGGGCCAAGGCGCAGCGGCCGTCGTTCGAGCTCGAGGCGCAGGATCCGGCGCAACTGGTCGAGCTGGTGACGCGGCTCGAGGGCATCCCGCTGGCCATTGAACTGGCCGCCGCCCGCCTGCGCACCCTGTCCATCCCGGAGATCCTGGAAGGGCTCGACGACCGTTACCAGATCCTCACCGGCGGCAGCCGCGTGCTGCAGAAGCGCCAGCAGACGCTGCGCGCGCTCGTCGACTGGTCGTACGACATGCTCGAGCCCGACGAGCAGAAGCTGCTGGCCCGGCTGTCGGTCTTCGCGGGCGGCTTCGACGGTGTGGCGGCCAAGGCCGTGTGCGCCGACGACGAGGTGCCGGCCAAGCGCATCCCCGACCTGCTCGCGTCGCTGGTGCAGAAGTCGCTCGCCTGGCGCCCGAGCGAGTCGGCCGACTCGCGCTACCGCATGCTCGAGACGATCCGCGACTACGCGCGCGAGAAGCTGCAGGAGCAGGGGGCGGCCGCGCCGACGGCCGCACGGCATTGCGCGCACTACTTCGCCTTCGCCAAGGAGGCGGGCCGCGGCATGCACGGTGCCGAGCAGGCGCGCTGGGTGCGGCGCCTCGAGGACGAGCTCGAGAACCTGCGCGGCGCGATGCGCTGCGCGCTTTCGGGGGGCACCGACCCGATGATCGCCGTGAAGCTCGCGGTGGCGCTGCAGCAGTTCTGGATCCAGCGCGGCTACGCCGCCGAGGGCCGAAAGCTCGTGCAGGCGGCGAGGGCGTTGCCCGCGGTGCAGGCGTCGGACATGGCGCGGGCGCACGCCCTGTACACCGAGGCGGCGCTGGCCAGCGACGGGCTGGGCGACCACCGTGCGGCACGGGAGATGCTCGAGACCTGCCTGGAACTGCGGCGCGGGCTCGGCGATCCGGTGTGGATCGCCGCCACGCTGTCCACGCTGGCACTGGTGCGGCTGCAGGGGGGTGACATCCACGGCGCGGCAGCGTGCGAGACCGAGGCGCTCGAGCTCTTTGCCGCCAGCAACGACCACTTCGGCCAGGCGCTCGGCTGGCTCCACCGCGGCCAGATCCATCTCTGGGCGGGCAACGCCACCGCGGCGCTCGCCGACCTCGAGCAGGCGCTGAAGCTCGCGCGCGACATCGGCAACCGCGAGATCGAGGCCGAGGGCGAGCTCACCGTGGCGCAGGCGCGGCAGCTGTGCGGGGAGCATGCGGCGGCCGGCGAGGCGGCGCGGCGTTCCCTGAACGTCAGCACCGAGGCGGCCAACAAGCGCGGCGAGGCGACGGCCACGTGGTGGCTGGGCCGGCTGGCGTTGCAGGCAGGCGATGCGGCGTCCGCGCGTCCGCTGCTGACGCGCGCCCTGCGCGCGCTGCGCGCGCACGACATGCGCTCGCAGATGCTGGGCTGCCTGGACGACATGGCGCTGCTGCTGGCCCTCGAGGGCTCGCCGGGGGCGGCGATGGAACTCGCGGTGGCGTCGGACCAGGCACGCGGCAGGTTGATGCTCAACCGCTCGCCGCGCGAGGAGCAGCAATGGCGCGACCGCCTGCGAGAAGTGTGGAACCAGTTGCCGGAGCCGGTGGCCGAATCGGCCAGCGAGAGCGGGCGCGCGCTCGAGACCGAGGACGCCCTGCGCGCCGCGCTCGACGAGGGCCTGACCGTGCGCGCCTGAAGGCGGCGGCGGCGACGCCGGAAGACAAAGGGCGGCCTTCCGGCCGCCCTTGTGCTTTCAGGCGCTAAACGGGTCTAGCCGCGGCGCGTCAGGGCCTTGCGCATGCGGCGCGGCACCAGACCGAGCAGCGCGAGCGAGGCCAGGGCCAGCGTGCCCGGTTCCGGAACCCGCGTGATCGTGAAGTCGGTGACCGGGAAGTTGAAGTTGTCGTTCGTCCCGAAGGAGCACTCCGGCTCGTAGTAGTGCGTCGTCGCGTACCCGTAGTAGCTGCAGTCCTTCCAGCCCAGGCGCGGGCCGTCGGCGAGCGTGAAGAACAGCGTGAACATGGTGTTGGCGCCCACGCCGTAGGCGGAGAGGTCGGGGGCCGGGTCGACGTAGTTCGACGACGAGGTGCTCAGGTCGGTGAGCGCGCCGGAGACGAAGCTCAGGTCGTCGATGATCATCGTCGTCGGGTTGAAGACGAGCGTCGCGATCGACGGCGGGTTCGCTCCCGCGGTGGTGTCGTAGAAGTCCACCTGGGCCGAGGTCACCGTGGCTGCGCCGCCGCAGCCGGTGGCGTTGTCGATGATGACCGTGCCGCCCGGCAGGCAGGTGTCGGGCACGAAGTAGGTGGCCGTGCCGCGCCAGCCGAGGTTGGTGAACGGGCTGCCGTACGGAGGATCCCAGATGCCGCTGTAGACGGCCGCATTCGCCGAGCCACCGACGACGACCGAGAGCATTGCGAGGCGGCGCAGCCACCGCTGGACGGAAGAGGTGAGGCTCGTGGGCATTGAGGACTCCGCGCGCTGAGGTGTTGTGTTGTCGGACGACCCGATGCGCCGACTGTAGCCACCGGGTCCCGCCTTCCCGGGCCACCTGAATCAGGGGACGGGACCCCGCGACCGCGGGTCGCGTGACGAACTGCGCGCCGCGCGACGGCGGGCGCACTCAAGTGTGGCGGGCGATGGCCGAGCGGCGCCCGTTACGCGCGCCCGTTACACGCGCCGGTTACACGCGCCGGTTGCACGCGGCGGTTGCACGCGGCGGTTGCACGCGGCGGTTGCACGCGGCGCCTACTTGCTCAGCAGGCGCATCGCGCCCTCGAGCCCGGCCAGCGTGAGCGGGAACATGCGCTGGTTCATCAGCTGCTGCACGATGGCGATGCTCTGGCGGTAGCCCCACACGCCCTGCGGCTCGGGGTTGATCCACGCGAACTTCGGGAAGGCGTGCGTCAGGCGCTGCAGCCACTCGGCGCCCGGCTCCTCGTTGTTGTATTCGACGCTGCCGCCCGGCTGCAGGATCTCGTAGGGGCTCATCGTCGCATCGCCGACGAAGACGAGCTTGTAGTCCTTGTTGTACTTGCGGATCACGTCCCAGGTGGGGAACTTCTCGCTGAAGCGGCGGCGGTTGTTCTTCCACATGAAGTCGTAGACGCAGTTGTGGAAGTAATAGAACTCGAGGTGCTTGAACTCGCTCTTGGCGGCGCTGAAGAGCTCCTCGACGCGGTGAATGTGCTCGTCCATCGTGCCGCCCACGTCCATCAGCAGCAGCACCTTCACCTTGTTGTGCCGCTCCGGCACCATCTTGATGTCGAGCATGCCGGCGTTCGCCGCCGTGCTGTGGATGGTGTCGTCGAGGTCGAGTTCCATGTCGGAGCCCTCGCGCGCGAAGCGGCGCAGCCGGCGCAGCGCCACCTTGATGTTGCGCGTGCCGAGCTCCTTGGTGTCGTCGTAGTCCTTGTAGGCGCGCTGGTCCCACACCTTGACGGCGCTGCGGTTGCGGCCCTTGTCCTGGCCGATGCGGATGCCCTGCGGGTTGTAGCCGTAGGCGCCGAACGGGCTCGTGCCGCCGGTGCCGATCATGCGGTTGCCGCCCTCGTGGCGCTCCTGCTGCTCCTCGAAGCGCTTCTTCAGCGTCTCCATCAGCTCGTCCCAGCCCATCTTCTCGATGGCGGCCTTCTCCTCGGGGCTGAGCTCGAGCTCGAGCGTCTTCCTCAACCACTCGAGCGGGATGTCCTGCGTGAAGTCGGTGAGCAGCTCGACGCCCTTGAAATAGGCGGAAAAGGCACGGTCGAACTTGTCGAACTGTGCCTCGTCCTTCACGAGCGCCGAGCGCGCTAGGTAGTAGAACTTGTCGATCGACGGGCCCGCCTCGTCGTCGATCACCCCCGCCCGCAGCGCTTCCAGCAGCATGAGGTACTCCTTCACGGTGACCTTCAGCTTGGCGGAGCGCAGCGTGTAGAAGAACTGGATCAGCATGGTCAGGCGTCCGATGAGGCGTGCATGGCCATTTTCGCCTCGACTTCGCGTTGCTGGCGAGCCTCGCCGCAGCCGCCTTGAAGCCCACCCTCGTCATCCTCGTCCTGATCCTGCTGCAACAGGGCCTCGTGGCATTGCTGTGGGGAGTGATGGCGCGCTTGCGCCTGTCGCGCGGGCCGGCGCTGCACTGGGCGGCGGCCTCGGCGCTGGTGACGGCGGGCCTCGTGCTCGTCGGCCAGCGCGACAGCCTGCCGGCCTGGGCCGGTTTCTGGCTGGCCAACGCCCTCATCCTGCTGGCCTTCATGGCCATCCGGCGCGGGGTGGAGATGTTCGCGCACCGGCCGCTCGCCGATCCAGAGCAGGCGGTCACCTGGGCCGTGACGATGTCCGCTCTGGCGCTCTCGCTGCAAGGGGGCATGAGCTGGGCGGTGGTCACCGTCACGTCCGTCGGCCTCGGGTTCGTGATGCTGCGAGCGGCCTGGACGGTGTTGCGGCACCTGGCCACGGAGTTCGGCCCGCGCGTGGCCGCCGGGTGCGCGGTGCCTTTCGCCGTGATCGGGGGCGTGTTCGTGCTGCGCGGGCTGGTGGCCATGGTGCTGCCGCAGGCCATCGGCCACTCGGTGCATGCCGACAACGCCGTCAACGTCGGCACGACGATGGTCTTCCTCGTCGGCGGCCTGCTGCTGCAGTTCGGCCTGCTGGCGCTCGTGTTCGCGCGCGTGCTGCTGATGCTGCGGCACCAGAGCGAGCACGACGACCTCACGGGCCTGCTGAACCGGCGCGCGATCCAGCAGCGCCTGCGCGAGGAGGCCGAGCGCCTGCAGCGATACGGCCAGACCTACAGCGTGCTGTCCATCGACGTCGACCACTTCAAGAAGATCAACGACCGCTACGGCCACCCGGCCGGCGACATCGTGCTGCAGGCCGTGGGGCGCGTGCTGCGCCAGGTGGGGCGCAGCGTCGACCACGTAGCCCGCGCCGGCGGCGAGGAGTTCTGGATGCTCGTGCCGAGCACCGGCGTCGACGGCGCCGTGCAGGCGGCCGATCGGCTGCGCCGCGCGGTCGGCGAAATGGTCGTGAAGACGCCGCGCGGCGACGTCACGCTGACGGTGAGCATCGGCGTGGCGGTGGCCACCGAGCCCGGCGAGGCCACCGAGGCGCTGATGCAGCGCCTCGACGCGGCCCTGTACCGCGCCAAGCAGGGCGGCCGCAACCGCGTGGAGCTCGCCGCTGCCGGCGGCTCGGCGGCCGCGACGACGACCGCCGACGCGCGGCCGGCCGAGGCCGAGCGCGTCCCGGCGCCCTGACGCCCGCCACGGCGAGGCGCCGTGGCGCCACGGCCGGCGGGCCTCAGGCCTTGCCCGGCTTGCCGGGCTTGCCCTTCTTCGACGCCTTGGCTGCAACCGGGTCGTGACGCCTCAGCCACTCGAAGAACTCTCCGTACCAGAGCCGGCTGTTGCGCGGCTTCAGCACCCAGTGGTTCTCGTCAGGGAACCAGACGAGTCGAGCGTCGACGCCTCGGGCCTTCAACGTGTTGTAGTAGGCGAGGCCCTGCGCGTCGGGGACGCGATAGTCCAGCGCGCCGTGGATCACGAGCGTGGGCGTGCTCATGTGCTGCGCAAAGGCGTGCGGGCTCTGGCGGTGCGCCTGCGCCATGTCGTCCCAGTACCAGGCCCCGAGTTCCTTGGCGTGCCAGGCCCAGGCGTCGTCGGCGAACATGGCCACCCAGTCGAAGCAGCCGGCATGGCAGACGTAGGCTGCGTAGCGACCCGCGGGCGGCGCCGGCACGTGCCCGTTCATCCAGGCCACCATGAAGCCCCCATAGCTGCCGCCGGAGGCGAAGACCCGCCTCGCGTCCGCCCAGGGCTGCGCGAGCAGCCAGTCGGTGCCGGCCTCGACGTCCTGCAGCTCGAGCTCGCCCCAGCGGTGCGTGATGCTGTCGAGGAACGCGTGCCCGAACCCCGAGCTGCCGTGGTAGTTGACCATCGCCACGACATAGCCCTGGGCCGCGAAGACCTGCGCGTTCCAGCGGTAGTGCCACGCGTCGCCGAAGGCGGTGTGCGGGCCGCCGTGGATCAGGTGGAGAACGGGGTACTTCTTCCTCGGGTCGAAGCCCGGCGGATGCACGAGCCACATCTGGATCGCATCTCCGGCGGCGGCCTTCGCGCGCCGGGGCGCGGGCTTCGCGCCCGCCTTCGCGCGCTCCCCGGCCGGGGCGGCCGCGGCACCGGTGATCCAGTGCTCCTCGACGCGGCCGACCGGGCGCTTGCCCAGCAGTTCGTCGTTGAAGGTCTCCATGCGCCGTGGCGCCGTGCCGGGCAGGTGCGCCACCAGCCTCTCGGGATGGGAGGCCGAGTTGGCCAGCGTCACGAGGGTGCCCGCCGCCTTGTCGAAGGCGACCACCCAGCCGCCCTCGACGGCCACCTCGGCGCGCCGCGGCCCGAGCTCGAAGCGCCACAGGTGCTGCCGCCCCTTCTGCTCGGCCGTGAACAGCACCGACTGGCCGTCCTCCTCCCAGACGAGCGGCGCGTGCACGACGTGGTCCCACTCGCCGCTGGCGACTTCCCAGCGGCCGCTTTCGCGCTCCCAGACCGCGAGCTGCGCGGGCATCGTGTGCTTGATCGCCTGGTGGCTGGCGGTGAAGGCGATGCGCTCGCCGTCGGGGCTGTAGCGCGGTGCACCGAAGTCCCACGCCGCGTCGCGGGCAATCACCCGGACGCGACCGCTCTTGAGCTCCAGTTCGGCGAGGGCGAAGCGTCCGTCCTGGCGCTTGGTCGGCTCGGGATCGAAGGCGAAGACGACCCGCTTGCCGTCGGGCGAGACGTCGAAGCAGTTCGCATCGGGCTCGGTGCGTGCCAGCTCGTAGGCCGTGCCCTCGAAGAGGTCGCGCACCTTGGCTTCGCGGGCCCGGGCACTCCCGCGGCCGAGCGTCATCAGGTGCAGGCGCGCGACGCGGCCCATCGGGAGCTGGTGGTCCCAGTGCCGGTACTGGGCTTCGCTGGTGACGTAGGCGCTCTCCTTGCGCTCCTTCCACGCCTTCATGCGTGCGGCCTGGGCCTTCGAGCCCTTCAGCTCCGGCCAGACCCAGCTGACGAAGACGAGCGAGCGTCCGTCCGGGCACCAGCGGAAGTCCTCGACGCCGGTGGCCACCTGACCGGCGCGCTCGGCCTCGCCGCCGTCAGGCGCGATGAGGTACAGCTGCGACTCCTCGTCCTTCCTGCCCGCGGCCTCGCGCTTCGCGGTGAACGCGACGAGGTCGCCGCGCGGGCTCCAGCGCGGGTGCGCGTCCTTCTCGCCGCAGGAGGTCAGGCGACGCGCCGCGCCGCCGAGGGTCGACAGCAGCCACAGCGAGCTCGTCGACTTGTTCTCCTCCATCGAGTAGCTCGTGACCGCCGCGACGGCCTGTGCGCCGTCCGGGGCCAGGCTCGGGGCCCCCAGTCGTTCGATCTGCCACAGCGTCTCGATGTCGATGTGCTTCAAGGGCGGTTCCCTCAAGGTCGTGGTTCGGCGCGACCGTCGCTCGCCGCCGGCGACGGCGCGGGCCTGCGGCGGGCCGTCATCGCGGTCGCGCCAGCTGCCAGTCGAGGTGCGACCTCACCGCCGGCCAGTCGGCCGCGGTGATGCTGTAGACGGCCGTGTCGCGCACGGTGCCGTTGGGCAGCCGCATGTGCGCGCGCAGGATGCCGTCGAGCTGCGCGCCCAGTCGCTCGATGGCGCGGCGGCTCTGCACGTTCAGGCGGTGGGTGCGGAACTCGACGGCCAGGCAGTCGAGCTGCTCGAAGGCGTGGCCGAGCAGCAGCCGCTTGCACTGCGTGTTCACGGCGGTGCGCTGCGTCGAGGCGGCGTACCACGTGCTGCCGATCTCGACGCGCCGGTTCGCCGCGTCGATGTTCATGTAGGTCGTCATGCCGGCGATGCGGCCGGCGCCGTCGCCCGCGTCAAAGACGGTGAAGGGCAGCATCGAGCCCCGGGCGCGGAGGTCGAGCCGGCGCTGGATCTCGGCGGCCATGCCCTCGGGCGACGGCACCGCCGTGTACCAGAGCTTCCACAGCTCGCCGTCGCGAACTGCGGTGCACAGGCCTTCGTGATGTTCCGCGGCCAGCGGCTCGAGCCGCGCGTGCGGCCCGTGCAGCGTCACCGCGGCGGGCCAGGGGGTCGCGGCCGGCGCGGCCATCGGCGTGCGGGCGGCCGGCTCAGCGGTTGTGCCGCTGCATGAAGACGAGCTTCTCGAACAGCGTCACGTCCTGCTCGTTCTTGAGCAGCGCGCCCACCAGAGGCGGCACGCTGACCTTCTCGTCCTTGCTCTGCAGCGCCTCGAGCGGGATGTCCTCGGCCACCAGCAGCTTCAGCCAGTCGAGCAGCTCGCTCGTGCTCGGCTTCTTCTTCAGGCCCGGCAGGTTGCGCACGTCGTAGAACGTCTTCAGCGCCGAGCCGAGCAGCTCCTTCTTCAGACCCGGGAAGTGCACGTCGACGATGGTCTTCATCGTGTCGGCGTCCGGGAACTTGATGTAGTGGAAGAAGCAGCGGCGCAGGAAGGCGTCGGGCAGCTCCTTCTCGTTGTTGCTGGTGATGAACACCACGGGCCGATGCCTGGCCTTCACGAGCTCGCGCGTCTCGTAGACGTAGAACTCCATGCGGTCGAGCTCGCGCAGCAGGTCGTTCGGGAACTCGATGTCGGCCTTGTCGATCTCGTCGATCAGCAGCGCCACCGGCTGCTCGGCCGAGAAGGCCTGCCACAGCACGCCCTTGACGATGTAGTTGTGGATGTCCTTGACCTTCGCGTCGCCGAGCTGGCTGTCGCGCAGGCGGCTCACCGCGTCGTACTCGTACAGGCCCTGCTGCGCCTTGGTCGTGCTCTTGATGTGCCACTGCAGCAGCGGCATGCCGAGCGCGGTGGACACCTCCTCGGCCAGCATCGTCTTGCCGGTGCCGGGTTCGCCCTTGACGAGCAGCGGGCGCTTCAGCGTGATGGCGGCGTTGACCGCCAGCATCAGGTCCTGCGTGGCGACGTAGGTGTCGGTGCCTTGGAATTTCATGCGCGGGTGGTTTGGCGCGGCATCGGCGCGAGGCAAGTTCGCGCTGCGCGCCGAGCGCCGGATGGGGTCTGGCCCAGTATAAGCGGCCCCTATAATCCGCCGCGCCTCGAGCGCCTCGAAGAAGCGCCGCGCCACAACGAGAGACACCTCCTACCACGATGAAGCAAGCCCTCAAGCTCCTCCTGGCTGCGCCCGCGCTGTGCGTGAGCACCCTGTTCGCCGTCGCCACGGCGCCCGCGCTGGCCCAGGACGCCGCCGCCGGCGAGAAGAAGGCGGCCATGTGCATCGGCTGCCACGGCATCCCGCGCTACCAGTCGAGCTTCCCCGAGGTCTACAAGGTGCCGCTCATCTCGGGCCAGAACGCCAAGTACATCGCCGCCGCGCTGGCGGCCTACAAGAAGGGCGAGCGCAAGCATCCGACGATGCGCGCCATCGCCACGTCGCTGTCCGACCAGGACATGGCCGACCTCGGCGCCTTCTACGAGAAGCACGGCGCCTCGTCGGTGAAGACCGTGGCCGACACGACGCCGCCCGCGCCGCCGGCCGACGTCGCGGCGCTGCTCACCAAGGGTGCCTGCGCGTCCTGCCACGGCGCCAACTACAACAAGCCGATCGATCCTGCCTACCCGAAGATCGCCGGCCAGTACAACGACTACCTGTTCGCCGCGCTGCGCGCCTACGGCACCGAGGGCAACCCGAACGTCGGCCGCGCGAACCCCGTGATGGGCGCGCAGGTCAGGCAGTTCAAGCGCGCCGAGCTCAAGGCCATGGCCGACTACCTGTCGACGCTGTCGGGCGACATGCACACGGTGCCGCTGAACCGCTTCCGCTGAGAAGCCCCTTTCGCGCCTGCCGGCGCGAGCCCCGCCTCGAGGGCAAACGGCGCGTCACCGCCGGTCCGGCCGGGGCGCCCGAGGGGCTGCCGGCGCGGTGATCGCGGCGGCCTCAAGCACTTGCCGACCTCGCACGGGGCCAGCGCAGCAGCCCCACGGTGAGGGCCGTGCCGACGAGGATGACGACGGCGCCGGCCAGCATGTCCGGCGCAGGCCGCTCGTCCAGCACGAGCCAGCCCCACGCCATCGCGAAGGCCGGGATCAGGAACGTGACGGTCATCGCGTTGGTCGCGCCGGCGTGTGCGATGAGCCGGAAGTAGAGGATGTAGGCCACGCCCGTGCAGAGCAGGGCCAGCGCCGCCGCGCTGCCCCAGGCGGCGGCGCTCGGCGCGGACGACGGCCAGGTCCACCAGGCCGGCAGGGCCAGCACCAGCGCGGCGCTCAGCTGGCTGCCCGCGGCGGTGGCCATCGGCGGCACGCCGGCCAGGCGCCTGCGCGAGTAGTTCGCGGCGACCCCGTACAGCACGGTGGCCGCGATGCACGCCGCGATGCCGAGCGCCGGGCTGACGCCGGCGACCTCGCTCTTTATCTCGGCGCGGCTCCAGGCCAGGCCCACGGCACCGGCCAGTCCCACCGCCAGCCCCACGGCGCGTGCCAGTGCCGGCCGTTCGCCGAGCCAGGCCCAGGCGATCAGCGCAGTCCAGATCGGCGCGGTGGCGTTGAAGACACCCATCAGGCCGGCGCTGAGGACATGGGCGGCCACCGCGAAGCAGAGGAACGGCAGCGCCGAGTTGACGACGCCGACGAGCGCGATCGCGGTCCAGTGCTCGCGCAGCGCGGCGGCCTGCCCCTGCCAGGCGAGAATCGGCAGCAGCAGTGCAGCGGCGCCCGCCACGCGCACGAACACCAGCGCGACCGGGCCGAACTCGACCGCGCCCATTCGCATGAAGAGGAACGAGGCGCCCCAGAGTGCGCCGAGCAGCAGCAGCTCGACGACATCGCGGCGATTCATGGCCGGGCCTTCGTGCGGCCGTTCGCGCGCCCGCTCGTGCGTCCGCACGGACCCTTCGCCTGGCCCTTCGCGCGGTGCAGCGGGTCGCCGTCCGCATGGCGGCCCGGCGCGGGCGCGGCGAGCCTGCTCACGCTGCGGCTGCCCAGGGCGCGTGCACCGGCCCTCGCGGCGTCGCCGCGACCTCGGCCTCCAGGTCGAGCAGCGCCTGCTTGCGCTCGAGCCCGCCGGCATAGCCGGTCAGCGCGCCATCGTGCCCGAGCACCCGGTGGCAAGGCACGATGATCGAGATCGGGTTGCGGCCCACCGCGGCACCGACCGCACGCGCGGCCTCGGGCCGCCCCAGTTCGTGGGCGAGTTCGCCGTAGCGGGCCCGGCGACCGCAGCCGACGGCGAGCAGCCGTTGCCACACGGCCTGCTGGAAGGCCGTGCCCTGCGGGTCGAGCGCGACCGCGAAGCCTCGACGGCGTGCCACCGCGCTGGTGAACCACGCGGCCAGCTCGTGCCGCGCCTGGGCGATGAACCGGTTGCCCGCGTCCACCGGCGCGGCGAGCGGCCCGGGGTGGTGTCGCTGCCGATCGAACCACAACCCCGCCAGCCCGCGGGCAGTGGCAGCGGCCGTCATGGCCCCCAGCGGCGTGTCGATGCGGGCCTGTGCCACGAGCACGGCGTCGAGCTTGTTCATCACGAGGTCTCCAGGGATCGCCAGAGTTTCATCACCGCATAGCCGCGCCACGGCCGCCAGGCCTGCGAGGCTGCCTCGGCCGCCTTCGCGTCGCGCCCGCCGAACTGCGGTGCCAGCGCGTCGAGCACGCCGATGTCCGTGGCCGGGAAGGCATCGGGCCAGCCCAGGGCGCGCAGCCCGACGAGCTGCACCGTCCACTCGCCGAAGCCGGGCAGCGCCCGCAGCTGCGCCAGCGTGTCCTCGAGCGGCGCCGTCGCCTCCAGGCGCAGCCGGCCCGAGGCCACCTCGGTGGCCAGGGCCTGCAGGGCACGCACGCGCTGGCGCACGATGCCCAGGCGGCCGATCGCCTCGGCGTCGGCGCGCGCGATCGCCGCCGGCGTCGGGAACAGCCGGTTCAACCCGGGCACCGGGGTCACCACCGTGTCGCCGAGCGCCGTTGCCAGCCTCGTCGACAGCGTGCGCGCCGCGGCCACGGTGACCTGCTGGCCGAGCACGACGCGGACCGCCGCCTCGAAGCCGCAAAGGGCCCCGGGGACCCGCACACCCTCGACGGCGGGGCCGGGCACCGCGGCCAGCACGGGGTCGATCAGGGCCGGATCGGCGTCGAGGTCGAGCCCCTGCCGCAGGCGCTGCAGCACCGCGCCCAGCACCGGCACCAGGCTCTCGGCCACCTGCACCTCCACCTCGTGCCTGTCGGGCAGGAAACGCGCCGCCCACCATCCCGCGAGCCGTCGCCCTCCGTGCGTGAAGCCCATCGTGCAGGCGATGCGACGGCCGGCCTCGTCCACGTGCTCGAGGCCCGGCAGCGCGCGCCGCGCGAGGAAGCGCAGCACGCCGGGCAGGTCGTAGGGCGGCCGGTAGCCCAGGCGCACCGTCGGCGAGTCCCACGGGCGATCGGCATCGTCCGCGGCGGCGCGCGTCGCGCGGCCTGCCTTCCGTGGAGCGGGCGGCGCGGCCGGATGCGGGATCGCGCGCGACATGGAGCCTGCGACTGCACCCGCATCGGCGTCCGCGTGCGCAACCGCACTTGCATCCCGGGCCGTGGTTGAAGCAGGCGAAGCGGTGGCCTTCGGCCTCGCGGCCGATGGCTGACGCTCGCCGCGCAGGCGGCTGGGGTTCATGCGGTAGCGCTCGACGAACGCGGCGTTGAAGCGGCGCACGCTGGCGAAGCCGCTCGCCAGGGCCACCTGCGTGACCGGCAGTCCGGTGTCCGAGAGCAGCTGCTTGGCCTGCAGCAGGCGCTGCGTCGTGACGAAGTCGACCGGCGAGACGCCATGCTCCGCGGTGAAGATGCGCCGCAGGTGACGATCGGTGATGCCCAGTCGGGCGGCCAGGTCGGGCAGGCGCAGCGGCCGTCCTTCGAGCACCGCCTGCGTCAGCGCGCGCGCGGCCGCCTGCGCCAGCGTCCTCGACGAGTCGACGAACGCGAGTCCGGGTGCGAGCTCGGGCCGGCAGCGCAGGCAGGGTCGGAAGCCTGCGTGCTCGGCGCTCGCCGCGTTGGCGAAGAAGCGGCAGTTGCGCAGCAGCGGCGTGCGTACGCGGCACACCGGGCGGCAGTAGATGCCGGTGGTCGTGACGCCGACGTAGAAGCGGCCGTCGAAGCGCGCGTCGCGGGCCTTGACCGCGGCATACAGGCTGGCCGGGCCGCCGGGCGGGGCCGGCACCGGGCCGGCGACGCCGGCCGCGTCGTCGGCTCGGCTGGCGCGGCTGGGGCGTCCTGGCGGTGCGAGGCGTGCAGTGGCGCGGGGCATGCGGCCATGATAGGAGCCACCCTGCGCAGCACTGGCCGTTTCCGGACCTGTGGTCCGGCCCGGTTCCACCGGGGGCCGGCGCCGGCCCCGAGGCCCGTTGACCGCGCTACATCGCGCGGAAGAGATGCACGTAGGCGCGGCTCACCGGCAACTCCGCCGCGTGGCCGCGCACGCGCAGGAAGAGGCGGCTCGCTTCGTCGCGCCGTGTCCCGGCCAGGTGCTGCAGGTTCACGATCGTCGAGCGATGCACCTGCACGAAGACGCCCGGGTCGAGCGCTTGCGCGAGCTCGTGGATCGGCGTGCGGATCAGGTGCTCGGCGCCGCCGGCCACGTGCACGCAGGTGTACTTGTCGTCGGCGCGGAAGAAGAGCACGTCCGCCACCGGCACCTGGTGCACGAGGTCGCCGCTGCCGGCACGGATCCAGCGCAGCGGCTCGCGCGCGGCGTCGGCGGCGGAGGCCGGTGGCGTCGTCAGCGGGGCGTTCGCGCCATCCAGGCCGCCGGCCCCCGCGGCCGGAGCCGACCCTGCCACCGGCGCCCCCGTCGCGCCGCCCGTCGGCAGCAGGCGCCGCAGCGCCGCCAGCAACCGGGCGTCGTCGACGTCCGCCGGGCCATCCAGCGCCCGCTGCAGGCGTTGCACCGTGCGCGCCAGCCGGTCGCGCTGCACCGGCTTCAGCACGTAGTCCACGGCCTCGTGCTCGAAGGCCCTCACCGCGTATTCGTCGTAGGCGGTGACGAAGATGACGCGCGTTGCGCCCTCGATGCCTTCGGCGACCTCGAGCCCCGTCAGCCCGGGCATCTGGATGTCGAGGAACGCGATGTCGGGCCGCAGCGACGCGATGTGCTCGGCCGCCTCGATGCCGTTGCGTGCGACATGCACGACCTCGAGGCCCGGCCACAGCGCGGCCACCTCGGCGATGAGGGCGCGCGCGAGGTGCGGCTCGTCGTCGGCGACGAGCGCCGTCGCGCGGCGGGCCGCCGCGGGCATCGGGTCGCTCATCGCGCGGCCCTCCGCGCCGGGCGCCGCGGTCGGAGCGCTGCGGCACTTCCGATCGTGCTCATCGCGCGCCCTCCCGCCGCTCCTCGCGCGGCAGGCGCAGCGTGGCCAGCGTGCCGGGCCGGGCCGGCGCCAGCGTCAGGCTGGCCCGGGCCCCGAAGCGCGCGGCCAGGCGCTCGCGCACGTTGGCCAGCGCCAGCCCGGCGCCGCGGCGGCCCGTCGGCGCGGGCGACGCATCGAGCCCGCGGCCGTCGTCGCGCACCTCCACCACCACCTCGTCGCCCTCCACGCGCGCACGCACCGCCACCGAGCCGCCTTCGACCTGCGGCTCCAGGCCGTGCTGCACGGCGTTCTCCACCAGCGGCTGCAGGACCAGCGGCAGCAGCAGCGCATGGCGGGCCGCCTCGTCGGCTTCGATCGAGAAGCGCAGCCGCCCCTCCATGCGCGTGGCCTGCACGCGCAGGTAGGCCTCGGCCAGCGCCAGCTCCTCGCCCAGCGTCACCTCGTCGCGGCGCAGGCCGCCGAGCGAAGCGCGCAGGTAGTCCGTGAACGCGCCGAGCATCGCCTTGGCCCGCGCCGTGTCGTGGTCGATCAGCGAGTGCACGTTGGCCAGCGTGTTGAACAGGAAGTGCGGCTCGATCTGCGCCTGCAGCAGCTTGAGCTGCGCCGCCGTCGCGCGGCGCTCGGCCTCGATGGCGCGCGCCTTGGCACCGAACCAGTGGTAGGTGACGAAGGTCACCAGCAGCGAGATGGCCGCGACGGTGGCGATCGGGCCGCCGTTGCGTTGTACCGTGCCGCCGGCCAGCCAGATGCCCAGCGGCCAGCCGGCACCCACGGCGACGACCGGGATGCCGCCGTAGAACAGCACGCGCTGCGGCGCCGTGAAGCGGCCGATGCGCGCCGGCCCGACGAGGCGGCCGACCGCTTCGAACAGGCCGTGGATGGCATAGCCGATGACGAGACTGACGACGAGGTTGCGGCCGAACCAGTGCAGCCATCGGTCGGCGCGCAGCCAGTCGGCCAGCGAGTCGGCATGCAGCGCGAAGCCCAGCACCGTGAACCCCAGGGCCACCATCGCGCTGAAGACCGCGGTCCAGGCCAGCTGCAGCCAGTAAGGCCCCACGGGATCCGGAACGAGGCTCGTCCAGCTGTCCCAGGAGCGCCGGAGGGTCCAGGTGTCGATCTTCATGGACGACCAGTTTAGGAAGCGGACGGCGCGTGCCAAGGCCGGGGCGACGAATCGACAGCCGGCGTGCCGGATGGCCAGCCGGCGGCGCCGGGCGGCGGCACCCGCCGGCGGCACGGCGGCCCGCTGGCGGCACAATCTGCCGCCGCCGCGCCCCGCCTGCCCGGCCTCGCTGGCTGGCGCTGCGGTCCTCCGCCTTCCCTCGGCCGTCTTCCCCTTCCCGCCCTGCCTCGATCCGGCCCTCCCACCGGACCCCACCGCCTCATGCAAGTCCAAGCCAGCGCCTTCAAGGCCTACGACATCCGCGGCATCGTCGGGCAAGCCCTGACGGAAGCCTTCGCCGAGCACCTCGGCCGCGCCTTCGGCAGCGAGGCGCGCGCCGCCGGCGAGCGTGCCGTGGCCGTGGGGCGCGACGGCCGCCTGTCCGGCCCGTCGCTCTCGGCGGCGCTGATCCGCGGCCTCGCGAGCACCGGCCTGGACGTCGTCGACCTCGGCGCGGTCACGACGCCGATGCTCTACTACGTCGCCGCCACGCGCGGCAGGCACGGCTGCTCGAGTGGCATCCAGGTCACCGGCAGCCACAACCCGAAGGACTACAACGGCTTCAAGATGGTGCTGGCCGGTGCCGCCATCCACGGCCCGGCCATCCAGCGCCTGCGCGAGCGCATGGAGGCCGAGGACTATGTCAGCGGTGCCGGCCGCGTGGCGCGCATGGACATCGGCCCCGAGTACCGCCACCGCATCGTCAACGACTGCCGCCAGGCACGGCCGATGAAGATCGTCGTCGACTCCGGCAACGGCATCCCCGGCGCCAGCGCGCCGGGCATCCTGAAGGCGATGGGCAACGAGGTCATCGACCTCTACAGCGCCGTCGACGGCGACTTTCCGAACCACCACCCCGACCCGAGCAAGCCGGAGAACCTGGCCGATCTGATCAAGGTCGTGCACGCCACCGGCGCCGAGCTCGGCCTCGCCTTCGACGGCGACGGCGACCGCCTCGGCGTCGTCACGCGCGCCGGCAGGATCATCTACCCCGACCGCCAGATCATGCTCTTCGCGCGCGACATCCTCTCGCGGCACCGGGGTGCAACGATCATCTTCGACGTCAAGTGCAGCCAGCGGCTGCCGGTGGCCATCCGCGAGGCGGGCGGCGTGCCGCTGCTGTGGAAGACCGGCCACTCGCTCGTCAAGGCCAAGCTCAAGGAGACCGGCGCGCCCTTCGCCGGCGAGATGAGCGGCCACCTCTTCTTCGGCGAGCGCTGGTACGGCTTCGATGACGCGATGTACACGGCGGCGCGCCTGCTGGAGATCCTGTCGCGCCACGACGACCCGAGCGCCGTGCTCGACGCGCTGCCCACGAGCTTCTCGACGCCCGAGCTCAACGTGCCCTGCGCCGAGGGCGAGCATCACCGCGTCGTGGCCGAGCTGCTGGAGCGCGCCGCCGACGGGCGGCTCTCGTTCCCGGGTGGCGAGATCGGCACCATCGACGGCCTGCGTGTCGACTTCGCCGACGGCTTCGGCCTCATCCGCGGCAGCAACACGACGCCCGTGCTCGTGCTGCGCTTCGAGGGTCACACCGAGGAGGCGCTGCACCGCATCGAGGCCCAGATGATGGCCGCGCTGCGCTCCGTGAAGCCCGATGCGCAGGTCGCCGCTGCCGCGCACTGATTGCCCGCGGGTCGTCGGGCGCGCGGCCCGGCCGCGGCGAGGCTAGACCGTGGCCGCCGTGGCGCGCGCGGCCTACAGCGCGTTGTTGTGGCTGGCCACGCCGCTGTACGTCGCGCGGCTGCTGTGGCGCAGCCGTCGCGAGCCGCTCTACCGGGCGCACCTGGCCGAGCGGCTCGGCTTCGCGCCGGACGCGTCGGCTGACGGGCGCGCGTCGGCGTCGGTGGCATCCCCGGCCGTCCGGGAAGGCCGGCGCCTGTGGATCCACGCCGTCTCGCTCGGCGAGACGCGCGCCGCCGCGGCCCTCGTCGACGAGCTGCGCCGCCAGCGGCCCGGCATCGGCCTGCTGCTGACGCACGGCACCGCCACCGGCCGCGCCGCCGGCGCGGCGCTTCTTCGCGAGGGCGACCTGCAGGCCTGGCTGCCCTACGACACGCCGGGCGCCGTGCGCCGCTTCCTCGCCGCCCACCGGCCGGCCGCGGGCGTGCTGATGGAGACGGAAGTCTGGCCCAACCTGCTGGCCGGGGCTGCGCGGGCCGGCGTGCCGATGGTGCTGGCCAACGCGCGGCTGTCGGAGCGCAGCCTGCGCAAGGGCGAGCGGCTGGACGCGCTGATGCGGCCCGCCGCCGCGGCGCTGGCCGTGGCGCTGGCGCAGACCGAGGACGACGCGAGCCGGCTGCGCGAGGCCGGCGTGCGCGACGTCCGCGTGCTGGGCAACCTCAAGTTCGACATGACCCCGGCGCCGGCGCTGCTGGCCGCGGGTCGTGCCTGGCGGCAGGCGCTCGGCGCCTCGCCCGCGCGGCCGCTGGTGCTGTTCGCGGCATCGCGCGAGGGCGAGGAGGCCGCGCTGCTGGCCGCCTGGGCGCGAGCGCCGGCGTTGCGGGGCCCGGATTCCGGCGCGGCGCGGCCGCTGCTGCTGATCGTGCCGCGCCATCCGCAGCGCTTCGACGAGGTCGCCACCCTCGCGGCCACGGCCCGCGCCGAAGGCGGCCGCAGCCTCGTGGTGGCCCGGCGCAGCGCCTGGGGCGCGGCCCTGCCGCCGCAGCCGCCCGCCGAAGCGCGCTCGGCGGATGTGTGGATCGGCGACTCGCTCGGCGAGATGCCGCTGTACTACGCGATGGCCGAAGTGGCGCTGCTCGGCGGCAGCTTCGCCCCGCTGGGCGGGCAGAACCTCATCGAGGCCGCGGCCTGCGGCTGCCCGCTGCTGATGGGGCCGCACACCTTCAACTTTGCCGACGCGGCCGAACGCGCGCTGGCCGCCGGCGCGGCCGAGCGGGTGCCCGACATGGACGCGGCGGTGGCGCGCGCGCTCGCCTGGCTCGCGGACGAGCCGGCACGGGCGGCGCGCGCCGAGCGGGCGCAGGCGTTCGCGGCCAGCCACCGCGGGGCGGCGGCGCGCATGGCGGCCGCGATCCTCGAACGGCTGCCGCACGGCACCGCCAGCGCACACCCCCCGGCGGATCACGGCCTCGGCAGCGTGCCCGCCGCGGCGCCGGGCGGGGGTGCGCGAGACCCGCGGCCTGCGCCCGAGCCGACCGCGCAGACCGCTCAGGCCGCTCAGGCCGTGCAGGCCGAGCAGACCGAGCAGACCGCGCCGCCCGCGCGCTGAGCGGGTGGCCGCGTGGCCCGGGCGCTGCAAAATGCGGCACGCGCCAACCCCGGTGCCGACTCGTGTCGGACCACCCCACGGATCCCCCATGCCGTCTCCGTCCGACCCGCCCTCCACCGTGCCCGTCCACCCGAACCCGATGGCAGCGCTGCCGCGTTCCGCGGCGGCGCCGCGGGATGAGATGCCTCGGCTGCCGATGCGGCCGGTGATGCGGCGCCTGGCGCGCCGCCTTGCCGCGCTCGCCGTGCTGCTGTCCGCGGTGATGCCGGCCCTCGCGGCGACGTTCGACCTGTGCGTCCGCGGCACCGGCATCGGCATCAGCCGCGTGGCGCGCCTCACGCTCGAGATCGCTCCGGCCGAGGCGGCGGCGGCCGTGGGCCCGGCCGCGCCGCGACTGGGCGCGATGCTCGCCAACCAGCGCTTCTGGAACAGCGAGGCGGAGGAGGTCTTCGGTGCGCCCTTCGACGCCGAGATCTGCGGCGAGGCCGTCGCACCGCAGCTGCGCCTGGCCCTGACGCTCAGCGAGGCCGAGGCGCGCGACCTCGTGGCCGGCGCCACGCGCAGCGGCGGTCGCCCGGAGAGCGTGCGCCCGCGCCCGACGATGCCCCGCTCGGCCAACGTGCCGGCCGACGGTCTCGTGCGCGACGCGCAGGGCAACGTCCAGTACCAGGTGGTGCGCGTGCACTACGCCACCAACCGCAAGGACGCCGGCGAGCGCGCCGAGGCCGACGAGCGCTACGGCGGCGAGCGGGGCACGCTCGCGTTCGGCGTGGCCGAGGTCACGGTGCCCAAGTCGCATCGCGTCGGCGCGCTGGAGGCGCCCTCGATCCTGCGGCTCGAATTCCGGCCCGACCCCACCAGGCACGTGATCCTGGCGCGCGTGACGCCGATGGCGCACGAGGCCTGGCGGGCCGAGGTCGCCCGCCGCGCCACGGCGCTCGGCAACGCCGGCATCCTCGTGTTCATCCACGGCTACAACGTGCGTTTCGCCGACGCGGCCCGTCGCGCCGGACAGTTGTCCTACGACCTCGGCTTCGCCGGGCCGACCGTGCTCTTCTCGTGGCCCTCGCGCGGTGGCGTCGTCGACTACACGGTCGACGAGCAGGCGGCCGAGTGGTCCATTCCCGACATGAAGGACGTGCTGGCATCGCTGGCCACCGTGGCGCCGGGCGTGCCGGTCTACGTCATCGCGCACAGCATGGGCAACCGCGTGCTCACGCGCGGCTTCAAGGCGCTGCTCGACGAGGACCTGAACAAGCGGCGGGCGTTCAAGCAGATCGTGCTCGCGGCGCCGGACATCGACGCCGACGTCTTCCGGCGCGAGATCGGCCCGGCCATCCTCGGCAAGGGCCCGCGCGTGACGCTGTACGCCTCGTCCAACGACAAGGCGCTGGCCGCCTCGCGCAACCTGCACGGCGGCTACAAGCGGCTGGGCGAGAGCGGCGACGGCATCGTCGTCATGCGCGACCTGGACACCGTGGACGCGAGCAACGTGAGCACCGAGTTCCTCGGGCACTCCTACTTCGGCGACAGCTCGACGGTGATGAGCGACCTGATCTACGTGATCCAGAAGAGCCTGCCGCCGCAGGAGCGCACGCGCTTCGCGCTGGAGCCGGTGCGCGCGGCGATCGGGCAGTACTGGCGCTTCAAGTCGCGCTGAGCGGCCCGATGCCTGTTCTCGCCGGCGTGGGGCGCGTCGCCGCGCGGTGCTTTCACGGCGGCCGGCCGGTGCCGCATGCCACGGTCGCGCTCGCGCTGCTCGTCGCCGCAGCCGCGGTCGGCTCGCCGGTGGCGGCGCAGCCGGGCGCGTCGCCCGACGCGTCCTCGAACACGTTGCCGCCCGCTTCGCAGGGTGCGGCGCTCGCCTCGCCGCAGCCCCCGGCCCTGGCCCAGGCTCCCGCGGCGGACGACCCGATGGTGCATGCCACCGAGGCGCACCGCCTGCTCGGCGAGGGTCGCTACGCCGAGGCGGTGCCGCACGCCGAGCGGGCGCTGGCTGCGGCCGGCCGCACGCTCGCCGCCGACGACCCGCTGCAGGGCCTGCTGATGCAGATGCTCGCCAACGCCTACCGCCAGGCCGGACGGGCCGACGACGCCGTCGCGCTCTTCGAGCGCGCCGCGGCCTGGAACGAGCGAGTGCACGGCGCCCGGTCTTCCGAGCTGGCCTCCAGCCTCAACAGTCTGGGCGTGGCGCTGCTCGGGCGGGGTGGCCGCGGCGACGCCGAACGCGCGTTGATGCTGCTGCAGCGCTCGCTTGCGCTGCGCGAGGCGGCGCTGCCGCCCGCCTCGCCCGAGGTGGCGAGTTCGCTGTCGAATCTTGCGGCCGCGTACGACGAGCTCGGCCGGCCGGCCGAGGCGCTGCCCCTGCACGAGCGAGCCGTCACGCTGGTCGAACGGGTGCGCGGGCCCGACGACCCGCGCACGGCGACGGCGCTGAACAACCTCGCCGAGACGCTGGCCGTGCTCGGCCGCTTCACCGAGGCACTGGCACTGCACCGTCGCGCGCTGGCGATCCGCGAGCGCGCGCTCGGGCCGGAGCATCCGGAGACGGCGACCAGCCTGAACAACCTGGGCGACCTGCTGGACACACTGGGCCGCCCTGCGGAGGCGTTGCCGCTGAAGGAGCGCGCCGCGGCCGCGCACCTGGCACGGCTGGGACCGGCGCACCCGCTGACGCTGTCCAGCCGCGGCAACCTGGCCAACCTGCTGGCCGCGCTCGGCCGGCTCGACGAGGCGCTGGCCCTGGCGCGCGCGTTGCTGCAGGACACGACGCAGGCGTTCGGGCCCGAGGCGCCGCAGCTCGGCTCGGCCCTGCACCGCGTCGCCTACGTGCACCTGCTGCGCGGCGAGCATGCCGAGGCGCTGCCGCTGGCCGAGCGCGCGGCCGCGCAGCGCGAGTCGCTGCGCGGGCCGGCGCACCCGGAGACCGCGGTGGCGCTGAACAACCTGGCCGAGGTGCACGCGGCGATGGGCGAGTACGGGCGCGCGATGGCGCTGCACCGGCGCGCGCTGCAGATCCGCGAGAGCGCCTTCGGGCCGCGGCACCCGGAGACCGCCGGAGCGCTGAACAATCTCGCGTCGCTGCACCAGGCGCTCGGCCAGCTCGACGAGGCCGAGTCGTTGCTGGAGCGGTCGCTCGCCATCCACCGCGAGGCGTTCGGCGGCGCGCACCCCGAGACGGCGCAGAGCCTCAACAACCTCGCGCTCCTGCACGCCCAGCGCCGGCAGCCGGCCTCGCTGCAGCGGGCCCGTGTGCTGCTGCAGCAGGCGCTGCAGGTGCTCGAGCAAGCGCTCGGGCCCACGCATCCGACGCTGGCAGTGACGCTGAACAACCTGGCCGGCGTGCTCGAGGACCTGAAGCGGCCGCGCGAGGCACTTCCGCTGCACGAGCGCGCGCTGGCGCTGCGCGAGCGTGGCCTCGGGCCGCGGCACCCGGCGGTCGCGTTGACGCTGAACAACCTGGCTGCGCTGCACGACACGCTCGGCCAGCCCGCGCGCGCGCTGCCCTTGTACCGGCGCGCGCTCGCGATCCTCCAGCCGCCGGTCGGCGCGGCCTCGGCGCAGCCGGTGCTGCTGGCAGCGGTGCACACGCGACTGGCGCGCTGGCACGAGCGCCACGGGGCGGGCGCGCCGGCCGCCCGGCCGGCCGCGCGCGGGCGGCGCAACGACGGCGGCGAGCTCGCGATCTTCCATCTGAAGCAGGCGGTGAACCTGTCGCAATCGTTGCGCGCCGGTGCGAGCACGCTCGACCGCGCCGCGCAGGCGTCGCTGCGCCGGGGCGTCGAGCAGCGCTACACGCGCCTGGCCGAACTGCTGGTGCGCCGTGGCCGCCTGCCGGAGGCCGAGCAGGTGCTGGCGCTGCTCAAGGACCACGAGCGGCGCGAGTTCGTGCGCGGTGATGCCCGAGACGCAGGCGGCCTCGATGGCCGTGCCGATCTCCTGCCGGCCGAACGCGAGCTGGCCGCGAGCCTGGCGGCCAACGCCGAGTCGTTGTCGCGTGCGCAGGCGGAGCTCGAGAGGCTGGGCGACGGCGACACGGCGCAGCGCGCGCGGGTGCTCGCCCGCATCCAGGCCGAGGGCGAGGCGCTGGACGGCCTGCTCGCGGACGCGGCCACGGCGCTCGCCGGCGCGGCGGGGCGCGGGGCCGCTGCCTTCGAGGGCGCCGTCGGCGAGCGCGATGCCATTGCGCAGCGGCTGGCGCTGCTCAACGAGCGCGGCCGTGCGCGCACGGCCGCGGTCTTCGTCGTGCCCGGCGAGCGCCAGACCACCTTCCTGCTCGTCACGGCGCAGGGCGCCGTCGGCCTGGCGGGCGGCCTGCCGGAGCGCCGGCTGAACACGCTGGTGGCCGAGATGCGCGGTGCGGTGGAGGCACGGCGGCCGGACTATCGCGCGCCAGCCGCGGCGCTGCACGAGGCCCTGATCGGCCCGGTGGCACCGCTGCTCGCCCGCGCCCGCATCGACACGCTGATGCTCTACCTCGTGGGCAGCCTGCGCTACCTGCCGGTGGCGGCGCTGGTCGACCCGCGCTCGGGGCAGCATCTGGTCGAGCGTTATGCGCTGGCGGTCTACACGGTGGGCGGCCTGCGCGACGCGCTGGCCGAGCCGCCGCGCGAGCAGTGGGCAGCGGCCGGCCTGGGCGTCAGCCGGGCGCTGGCGGGGTTCGATGCGCTGCCCTCGGTGCCCGGCGAGCTGCGCGGCGTCGTCCGCAGCCCGGTCGACGCGGCGCCGGCACTGGGCGTGCTCGGCGGCGAACGCTTCCTCGACGAGGCCTTCACGCGCGAGCGGCTCGGCCAGCTCGCCCGGCGCGGTGCGCCTTTCGCCGTGCTGCACGTGGCGACGCACTTCAAGCTCGTGCCGGGGCGAGAGGACGAGTCGCAGCTGCTGCTCGGCGACGGCGACCTGCTGTCGCTGCGGCAGCTGCGCGGCGATCCCACGCTCGCCTTCGGCACCTACGATCTCGTCACGCTGTCGGCGTGCAACACGAGCGTCGGCGGCGGTCCTTCCGCGGTCGCCTCCGATCGGGCCGGAGCCGAGTTCGAGGGCCTGGCCACGACGCTGATGCGCAAGGGAGCGCGCGCCGTGATGGCCACGCTGTGGGAGGTGCAGGACGAGGGCACCGCGCGATTGATGCAGGCGTTCTACGGCGCGCGCGGCGAGCAGCGCCGGCGCAGCAAGGCCGAGGCCCTGCGCGAGGCGCAGCGGGCGATGATCCGGGGCGAGCTGCGCGACGAGGCGGGGAGGCTGGACTTCCGCCACCCGTACTACTGGGCGGCATTCGTGCTGATGGGGAACTGGTTGTGAACCGACGGCCTGCGCCGCTCGCGGTCGCGGCCGTGGGGGCTCGCCCGTCGCGCAGCACGCGCGCGGGAACGGCCCGTCCCGTCGGGGCCGGGGCCGACCGCTGCCGGCCGCCCGGCGGCCCGGATCGCATCCGCGGCAAAGGTGTCACGCGGCGGGGTCGTTGAGCTCGCATCGAGTGCGATGGTGCGCGGCACAATCCGCCGTTTGACGTCCGCCTCCGAGCCTGCCGTGCCAGCCGCGCCTCAACGACCGCCTTCCAGCGCCTTCGGGCGTGCCCTTGTCCGCCTGGCGCGCTGGTGGCGTGCCGGCCTGGGCCTGCTGCTCGTTGCCGGGCACGCATGGGCGAGTGCGGCGACCTTCGACCTGTGCGTGCGTGGCACCGGCATCGGCGTCAACCGTGTCGCGCGCCTGACGCTCGAAGTCGACGGCGCCGACGTGGCCGCCCACGCGCCGCGCCTGGGCGCGCTGCTCGCCAACCAGCGCCTGTGGAACAGCGAGGCCGACGAGGTGTTCGGCGCGCCGTTCGACGCCGAGATCTGCGGCGAGTACGTCGCGCCCGCGCTGCGGCTGCGGGTGACGCTGGGCGAGGCCGAGGTCCGCCGGCTGCTCGAGGGGCCGGTGCGCGCCGCGGCGTCGTCGCCCGCGCGCAGCATCCGCATCGAAGCGGCGGCCGCGGCGGCACCGGCGCCGCAGGGGCGCGCCGGCCCGGCGGCGGGCGACGGCCTCGTGCGCGACGCGCGCGGCAACATCCAGTACCACATCGTGCGCGTCCACTACGCCACGAACCGCAAGGACGGCGGCCCGTTCGCGGCGCCCGATGCACGCTTCGGCGGCGAGCGCGGCACGCTCACCTACGGCGTCGCGCACGTCACGATCCCGAAGTCGCACCGTGTCGGCGCGCTCGAGGCGCCGTCGATCCTGCGCCTGGAGTTCAAGCCCGACCCGACGAAGCACGTCGTGCTCACCACCGTCGAGGCGCTGTCGCACGACACCTGGCGCGCCGAGATCGCCAAGCGCGCGACGGCGCTGGGCAACGCCGGCATCCTCGTCTTCATCCACGGCTACAACGTCGCTTTCGCCGATGCCGCGCGGCGCGCCGGCCAGCTTTCGCACGACCTCGGCTTCGCCGGGCCGACCGTGCTGTTCTCGTGGCCGTCGCAAGGGGGGCTGACCGACTACACGGTCGACGAGCAGTCGGCCGAGTGGTCGATCCCCGACATGCGCGACGTGCTCGGCTCGCTGGCGACGATCGCGCCGGGCACGCCGGTGTACGTGATCGCGCACAGCATGGGCAACCGGGTGCTCACGCGCGGCGTGAAGGCCCTGCTCGACCAGGACCCGCGCAAGCTCGCGGCCTTCCGGCAGATCGTGCTGGCGGCGCCGGACATCGACGCCGATGTCTTCCGGCGCGAGATCGGCCCGGCCATCCTCGGCAAGGGCCCGCGCGTGACGCTGTACGCCTCGTCCAACGACAAGGCGCTGGTGGCCTCGCGCAAGGTGCACGGCGGCTACAAGCGCCTGGGCGAGAGCGGCGACGGCATCGTCGTCATGAGCGGCCTGGACACCGTGGACGCGAGCAACGTGAGCACCGAGTTCCTCGGGCACTCCTACTTCGGCGACAGCTCGACGGTGATGAGCGACCTGATCTACGTGATCCAG
>Ga0073934_10001013_pt1 | contig 72268 bp, 60 predicted proteins | sample LarsenN4metaG_FD_76834 | JGI IMG/M metagenome (GOLD analysis project Ga0073934, IMG submission 76834) | Hot spring sediment bacterial and archeal communities from British Columbia, Canada, to study Microbial Dark Matter (Phase II) - Larsen... ...
AGCAGCGTCGCGACCGTGGCGAGCGTCGCCGGCCCGGCGACCACCATCCGGCTTCCCTCGCGGCGGATCACAGTTTTCTCTCCGCCGTCGTCGCACCCCGATCGAGCGAGCGGTTCTTCGCCTGCAGGGTCTTGATCAGGCCCTCGATGCCGCCGTTGCGCACCTGGTTGTCGAACTCGGTGCGGTAGTTGGCCACCAGGCTGATGCCGGCGATTCGCACGTCCCAGACCTTCCACCCGTTGGGGCGCTTCTCCATGTCGTACTCGAGCTGGATGGGCTCGGCGCCCGATTGCAGGATGCGCACCGTGACGGTGACGTCGGTGTCGGTGGGCTTGGCGCGCAGCGGCCGGAAATCGAACTTCTGGTCGCGGTAGGCGGCGATCGAGCTCGCGTACGTGCGCACGAGCAGCGTGCGGAATTCCTCAATGAGCCGCGCACGCTGCTCCGGCGTCGCTTTCGCCCAGTGCCGGCCGACGGCGCTCGCGGTCATCGCCTCGAAGTTGAAGTGCGGCAGCACCTTGGTTTCGATCAGGCTGATCACCTTGCGGCGGTCGCCGGCCTGGATGTCCTTGTCGCTCTTGATGATGTCCACCACCTCGAGCGTGACGTTCTTCACCAGGACATCGGGCGGCACGATGTCCTGCGCGCGCGCCGCCGAACCGAGCGCGAAGGCGGCGGCCGCGACGAGCGAGGCGGCGCAGGCGGCAAGGCGCATCGCGTCAGGTCCCGCGCGCGGGCGCGGCGGAACTCGGCTCGCGTGGCGCGGCCGCGGGCTCCTCCAGCAGCGAGGCCGCGCGCGGCGGCTCGGGCGCCGCTTCTTCGGCGCGCGGCTGCCGCCGTTCGGCGCGCGGCGGATTGCCGTCGTGGATCAGGCTCTTGCGACGCTGCAGGTAGGCGTCGCGCTGGAACACGTATTTGTCGAGCGCCGCTTCCTCCAGGATCCGGCTCGCATCGAGCAGGTCGGCGCGCCGGCCGACCGCGCGCAGCCCGAGCATGAACCTGCGCGCGTCCTGCGGTTCGTGGCGCCAGACCGGATCGAGCCCGATGTCGAACACCAGCCCCACGGTGTCGCGCACGGTGCTGGAGCCGAGGAACGGCCACACGATGTAGGCGCCGTCGGCCGCGCCCCAGCGGCCGAAGGTCTGCCCGAAGTCCTCGTCATGCTTCTCGAATCCCATCTCGGAGGCGACGTCGTTGATGCCGACCAGGCCGAGCGTGGTGTTGAACGCGAATCGCGCCCAGTCCGACAGTGCCGCGCCGGGCTTGCCCTGCAGCAGGTTGTTCGCGCCGATGAACAGGTCGGCGATGTTGCCGAAGAAATTCCGCACCCACGTGCGCACCGGGTCGGGGATCACGTCGCGGTAGGCGGTCGCCACGGGCTTGCCGATCGCCTCGTCGAACGCCTCGTTGAAGCCGAACATCGCGCGATTGAACCCCTCGATCGGATCGCGCGGATCGCCGTGGGTCGCACAGCCGGCCGCGAGCGCGACAAGCGCCGCCGCCGCGGCGCGCCGCAGCCCCGCCCCCCAGCGCACACCGATTCTCGCCACGGTCACTTCTTCGGGTCCTTTTCTTCCTTTCCTTCCGCCGCCCTGTTGTACAGGAACTGGCTGATCAGGTTCTCCAGCACCACCGCCGACTGCGTGATGCGCAGGCGGTCGCCGTTCTTCAGCATCACCCCGTCGCCTCCCGCCTCAAGGCCGATGTATTGCTCCCCGAGCAGACCGGAGGTGAGGATCTTCGCCGCCGTATCGCGCGGAAACTGGTAGCGGCCGCTGATGTTGAGCGTCACGATCGCTTCGTAGCTCTCGTTGTCGAAGCGGATGTCGGCGACCCGGCCGACCACCACCCCCGCGCTTTTCACCGGCGCCCTGACCTTGAGCCCCCCGATGTTAGCAAACTTGGCCTGCACCTGATAGGAATCCTCCGGCGCGAACGAGGCGAGGTTCCCCACCTTGAGGGCGAGAAACAACAGCGCACCGAAGCCGGCGGCGACGAAGGCGCCGACCCAGGCGTCCATGGTGGAGCGTTTCATCTGGCGTTTCCTCCGGTGAACATGAGCGCGGTGAGCACGAAATCGAGCGCCAGGATGGCGAGCGAGGAGGTGACCACGGTGCGGGTCGTGGCCCCGGACACCCCTTCGGCCGTGGGCGGCGCGTCGTAGCCTTCGAACACGGCGATCCAGCTCACCGCCACCCCGAACACCACGCTCTTGATCACGCCGTTCAGCACATCCTCGCGAAAGTCCACCGACGCCTGCATCTGCGACCAGAACGCGCCCTCGTCCACGCCGATCAGCTGCACGCCCACCAGGTAGCCGCCGAAGATCCCCATCGCCGAAAAAAGCGCCGCAAGCAGCGGCATCGAGATCACGCCCGCCCAGAAGCGCGGCGCGACGACGCGCGCGATCGGGTCCACCGCCATCATCTCCATCGCCGCGATCTGCTCGGTCGCCTTCATCAGGCCGATCTCGGCGGTGATCGCCGAGCCCGCGCGGCTGGCAAAGAGCAGCCCCGCCACCACCGGGCCGAGCTCGCGCACCAGCGACAGCGCCACGAGGATCCCCAGCGCCTCCGACGAACCGTAGCGCTGCAGCGTTTCGTAGCCCTGCAGTCCCAGCACCATGCCGACGAACAGGCCCGAGACGAGAATGATGATGAGCGAGAGCACCCCGGCGAAGTAGATCTCCCGGATGGTGAGCCAGAAGCGGCGCATCGCCACGCCCGAATGAAGCAGCATGTAGGCGAAGAAGCGCGCCGCGAACCCCAGGCGCAGGATGCGCGAGGTGACCGCCGAGCCCAGGCGCTCCAGCCCCGCGCGCAGCACGCCGAGCGCGGCGCGCTCAGCCATGCGCGGTCTCAAGCTCGAGGTCGGCGCCGTAGGCCGGCGCCGGATAGTGGAAGGGAATCGGCCCGTCCACCTCGCCGGCGACGAACTGGCGCACGAACGGCTGCTGCGAGCGGCGCAGTTCGGCCGGCGTCCCGTGCGCGACCACGCGTCCCGGCGACATCATGTACACGTAGTCCACCAGGTCGAAGCACTCGGCGACGTCGTGGCTCACCACGATCGAGGTCTGGCCGAGCGAGTCGTTGAGCCGGCGGATCAGTCGCGCGATGACGCCGAGCGAGATCGGATCGAGGCCGGTGAACGGCTCGTCGTAGAGCATCAGCTCGGGGTCGAGCGCGATCGCGCGCGCAAGCGCCACCCGCCGCGCCATGCCGCCCGAGAGTTCGGAGGGCATCAGGTGCGCGGCGCCGCGCAGCCCCACCGCCTCGAGCTTGAGCATGGCAAGGTCGTGAATCAGCTCCTCGGGCAGGTTGGTATGCTCGCGCATCTGGAAGGCGACGTTCTCGAACGCCGTCATGTCGGTGAACAGTGCGCCGAACTGAAACAGCATACCCATGTGGCGGCGCAGCGCGAAGACCTCCCCCTCGTCGAGCGCGCCGAGGTTGCGGCCGAGTACGCGCACCGATCCGGCGGCGGGTTTCAGCCAGCCGGCGATCATGCGCAGCAGCGTCGTCTTGCCGCAGCCCGACTGTCCCATGATGGCGACCACCGCGCCACGGGGGATCGTGACGCTCACGGCCTCGAGCGCAAGCCGCGCCGGGTCGTAGCCGAACGAGACGCGGTCTATCTCTACGATAGGGGGACTGGCCACCACGGGGACGCCGGAAGCGAAGCGCGAATTCTACTCGACCGCTCGCCGCCGCCGCGATTTATAGTTTCGCCATGCAGGCTTCGGCCGCGACCCCCGCCCTGCGCGCGCAGGACCTCGCCAAGCGCTACGGCGCCAGGGCCGCGCTTGCCGGCGTGAGCCTCGCGATCGAGCCGGGCGCCGCATTCGGCCTGGTCGGCGCCAACGGCGCCGGCAAGACCACCTTCATCAAGTGCGCGCTCGATCACTGCGCCCCGGACGCCGGTCGGGTGGAGCTGTTCGGCGTCGCCGCCGCCCACCCGCGCTCGCGCGCGCGCCTCGCCTACCTGCCCGAGCGCTTCTCGCCGCCGTACTACATGCTCGGGCGCGAGTTCCTCGCCATGACCGCGGCGCTCGCCGGCGAGCGCTTCGAACGCGCGCGCGCCGAACGCCTGCTCGCGGAGCTGGAACTCGAAGCCGACGTGCTCGAACGCCCGGCGCGGCAGCTTTCCAAGGGCATGACGCAGAAGCTGGGTCTGGCGGGCTGCCTGCTCCCGGACAAGGACCTGTACCTGCTCGACGAGCCGATGAGCGGCCTGGACCCCCCCGGCCGGGTCGCGGTGAAGGCGATCCTCGCGCGCCTGCACCGCGCGGGCCGCACGCTCTTTTTCACCTCGCATGTGCTGGCCGACGTCGAGGAAATCTGCACCTCGATCGCGGTGCTCGACCGCGGCCGGGTGCGCTTCGCCGGCGCCCCGCGCGCGCTGTGCGAGCGCTACGGCGAACCGAACCTGGAGCGCGCGTTTCTCGCGTGCATCCGTGATGGCGCCGGACCGCACGACTGAGGGCGGCGCAGCGGGCGCGCGCCCCCTGCTGCTCGTCGTGGACGACGACGCGCTCATCGCCGACTCGCTCGCCTACGCGCTCGGTCCGGAGTACCGCGTGCAGACCGCCGAGTCGCGCGCGCATGCGATCGAGCTGGTGCGCCAGCTTCCCGAGCCGCCGCAGCTTGCGCTCGTGGACCTGGGCCTGCCGCCGACGCCGCACTCGCCCGAGGAGGGCTTCCGGCTGATCGGCGAGCTGCTCGCGCACTCCCCGCGCATGCGCATCGTCGTGCTCTCCGGTCAGAACGAGGCGGCTCACGCGCGCCACGCGCGGACGCTGGGCGCGATCGAGTTCGTCGCCAAGCCCTGCGATCCGGAGGTCCTGCGGCGGGTGCTCGCGCGTGCGCTCGAATTCCGCGCCGCGGATCTCAGGCGCGCGCCAGCGGGCGAGGAGCTGATCGGGCAGAGTCCGGCGCTCATGAAGCTGAAGAGCCAGATCGCGCAGTTCGCCGACTCGCCGTTCCCGGTGCTGATCGAGGGACCCTCGGGAAGCGGCAAGGAGCTGGTCGCGCGCAGCCTGCACCGGCTCTCGGCGCGGGCCGGCCGGCCGTTCCTGGCGCTCAATTGCGCCGCGATCGCGCCGACGCTCGTCGAGCCGACGCTGTTCGGGTACGTCAAAGGCGCTTTCACCGGCGCAGGCTCCGGTAAAAGCGGCTATTTCGAGGACGCCGCCGACGGCACGCTCCTTCTGGACGAGATCGGCGAGCTGCCGCTGGAGATGCAGGCGAAACTGCTGCGGGTGCTGGAGAACGGCGAGTTCCAGCGGGTGGGCGAAACCCAGCGGCGCATGTCGCGCGCACGCGTGCTCGCGGCCACCAACCGCGATCTTCGGCAACGGGTGCGGGAAGGGGCGTTCCGCGCCGACCTGTACCACCGGATATCGGTGTTCACGCTGGCGGTGCCGGCGCTGCGCGACATGGAGGACGACCGGTTGCTGCTGCTGGAGCATTTCCGGCGCTTCTACGCCGCGGAGGCGGGCGTCGAGCCTTTCCGTCTCGATCCGGCCGCCGAAGCGCTGTGGTCCTCCTACGCCTTTCCCGGCAACGTGCGCGAGCTGCGCAACATCGTCATCCGCCTCACCGCCCGTTACGCCGGGCGCGAGGTCGGCGTCGCCGAGCTGGAGCCGGAACTGGACGGCACCGCCGCCGAGGCGCCAGCGCAGCCCGACGCGATCGCCCGGGCGCTCAAGCACCTGGAGCAGGCGGGCAGCGTGCGCCTGGACGACATCCTGCGCGACCTCGAGCGCGCCTACATCGAGGCGGCGCTGCGCCTTGCGCGCGGCAACATGAGCCAGGCGGCGCGGCTGCTCGGCGTCAATCGCACGACTCTTTATTCGCGCATCGGCACGGAGGCAGGACCGCGCACCGAGTCCGCGTCGCCGGCGAAAGGGAGCTAGCGTGGCCCTCTACCTGGAGCATTTCGGGCTCGCGGAGGCGCCTTTCCGCATCACCCCGCACCCGGACTTCTTCTTCGACGGCGCGGACCGCGGCGCGACGCTGGAGGCGCTCCTGTACGCCATCCTGCACGACGAAGGCATCGTCAAGGTGAGCGGGGAGATCGGCAGCGGCAAGACGATGCTTTGCCGGGTGCTGATCGAGCGGTTGCCGCCGCAAGTGCAGACCGTGTTTCTCGCCAACCCGTTGTACTCGCGCGCGGAGATTGTGGAGGCGATCGCGGACGAACTCGGCGTGCGCCCGGCTCCGGGTGCAAGCGCCGTGGCGATCCGCGATCTGCAGTCCCACCTGATCGCCCAATACGCCGAGGGACGGCGCGTCGTCGTGCTGATAGACGAAGCGCACGCGATGCCGCGCGATGCGCTGGAGCAGGTGCGGCTGCTCTCCAACCTCGAAACCGGGCGCGCGAAGCTCCTGCAGATCGTGCTCTTCGGCCAGCCGGAGCTGGACGAAGCCTTGGATTCCGCGCCGATGCGCCAGCTAAAGGACCGCATCACGCACAGCTTCCGCATGCGCCCGCTCTCCGAGCCGGAAGTGGCGCGCTACCTCTCGCACCGCATGCGCGCCGCCGGCTACCGCGGCCCGGACGTGTTCGAGCAGGGTGCGATCGCGGCAATCGCGCGCGCCTCGAGCGGGCTCACGCGCCGCATCAACGTGCTCGCAGACAAGGCGCTGCTTGCGGCCTTCGCCGCGGGTGAGCACGCCGTTACGGCCGCGCACGCGCGCGCGGCGATCGCCGACTCCGAGTTCGCGCCAATCGCTCAACCTCGCATTCGCCGCGCGGCGCGCATTGGCGCCGCCGCGGCGCTCGTCGCGCTCGGTGCAGCGGCGGGCGCTGGTCTCCATACGCTCTTCGAGGACAGGGCGCCGGCGGCGGCCGAATCGCATCCGCCAGCGCAGCCCTCCGCGCCGCCGCGAGAGCCTGCTGCGGCTGCGTCGAGCCCGTCCGCCGCTGTGGCCCAGCCACCGGCGCCCCCCACCCCCTCTGTGGAACCTGTGCCGGCCCCTCCGCCCGCGACCGCCGGCGCGGTGTCAGCGGCGCCGGCAGCGTCCTCGGAACCTGTGACGGCCGGTCCATCGGAGCCCCTGCGGCCCGCCGAGCCGCTCCTTTCGCCCGAGCAGGTCAGGCGGCTGCTCGCATATCCGGCCGGCCCGAGCCGCCTGCTCAGGGAGCGGATCGCCGCGACCCGCGAGCGCCTGGAGCGCTCGCCGGATTCGCACTGGAGCCTCGAACTGTTCGTCACCGACAACAGCGACGCGGCGCGCACCGAGCGGTTCCTCCTGCGCGCGCGCGACATGGTGCCGCTGGAGGACGTGTACGTGATTCCGGAGCTCGCCGGCCGCCGCTACCGGATCCGGGTGACGGTCGGCACCTTCGCAACGCGCGAGGAGGCGCTGGCGGCGGCGCGACGGCTGCCGCCCAAGTACCAGCGCGCGTTTCAGATCGAGCCCCGAAACTTCGCCGAGCTTCGCGCCGCGGTCTGAAAACGCCTTGGCAACAAGCGGTTAGACGAACTTGTTGATTCGCGAAGCATGCTATGCTAGCCGCATGGGAGAGGCCGCGGGCTCAAGGGGAACCGGGCGCGTCTGCGCTCTCGCGGTATCGCTGATCCTCGCCGCCTGCGCGCAGGCGCCGATCAAGCCCGCTGACACGCATCTGCGCGCACCGGAACCGCGCCCCGAAGGCCAGATTCCACCGCCGGTGCTGGTCGCGCCTGTGCTGCCGGCGCCGAAACCCGCGCCGCGCCCGGAAACCTACAGCATCGTCGTTACGAACGTAGACATTAAGGACCTGCTCTTTGCGCTAGCGCGCGATGCAAAGCTTCAAATAGACATTCATCCAGGGATAAGTGGCAAGGTCACCTTAAATGCAATTGACCAAACGCTTCCACAGCTACTTAAGCGGTTGTCCGATTTGGTCGATCTGCGATGGGAAATGCGCGGCGACACCTTGTCGATCCTGCCGGATAGACCGTACGTGCGCATATACACGGTTGATTATCCGAACATGTCGCGCAGTGTTCGAACGTCAGTAAGTGCGACCGCGGAAATTGCGAGAGGAACGACTGCTTCGCAGGCGGGCGCATCCACCACGGGCGCAACGGCAACTGGCACGAACATCGAAGTGAGCTCGCAAAATGATTTCTGGCGCGAGCTTGTTAGAAATGTACGGGATCTCGTAGTCGAAGAGGATAGGTTGCGAACCATCGCGGCGCGCCGCGATCAGGAGAACGTCAGTGCGACAACCGGCGTCACCGCGCAAGGTACCGGACAAGCGAGCGCAACACTCGGCAGCGCTGTAGGCGGAACTGGCGCTGCCGGGTCAGGTACTCAGCAAGTTCAAGCACAGCAAGCAGCATCGGCTGCAGCGCAGACGCAAGTTGCCGTGGGTGAGCTAGCGAATAACGTGTTCGCGAACCCCAATGCTGGGATCCTCATGGTCCGAACTACTGCGCGTGTTCACGAAAAAATCCAGGAATACTTGGACAGACTCACCGCCAGAAGCAGTCTCCAAGTTCTCATCGAAGCGACGATTGCCGAGGTCGAACTCAATAACCAATATCAGCAGGGAATCGACTGGACCATCCTCCGAAGCGGGATTGCTGGCCTGCGGCTCTCGCAGTCGGTAACCGGAACCAGTCCTGCTGGAGTGAACTCGAGCATTTTTGTCGCGGATTACATTTCCAGTCGATTTAACGCGACGCTGAAGCTGCTCGAGTCATTTGGAACGGTACGGGTCCTGTCGAGCCCCAAGGTTAGCGTCCTGAACAATCAGACCGCTATCCTCAAGGTAACCGACAACCGTGTCTACTTCACGATCACAGCAACCACCACGGCTTCCGCAAATGCGCCAGCCGTCACGACGTTTACCACGACGCCACATACGGTATCCATCGGATTCACGATGAATGTCACGCCCCAGATTAGTGACGGAGACTCCGTGATCCTCAACTTAAAGCCGCTTCTGACTCGCGTGGTGGGATTTGTAAACGACCCTAATCCTGACTTAGCGAAAGCAAATGTGGTCAGCAGAATTCCAGAAGTACAGACTCGCGAGATGGAGTCAATAGTCCGGATCAACAGCGGGCAGATCGCTGTAATGGGTGGCCTGATTCAAGACTCCATAAGCGATGTTGAGGATGGTGTTCCGGGCTTGAACCGAGTACCTGGCGTAGGAACTTTGTTTACACACCGGAACCAAGGAATCCGCAAGACCGAGCTGGTGATTTTCCTTCGGCCGGTGGTGGTGCGTGATCCATCGATCGAAGGAGATTTCCGGGCATTTAGAGACATGCTTCCGGACGGTGACTTCCTTCGGCGACCCAATCCCGGCAAAACGGAACCTTTGATTCCCCACGTTCCAGAAGAGTCGCCCCGACGGTAGCATGAGCCTGCTGCTGGAAGCGCTGAAGAAAGCGGAGAAGGCGAAGGAGGAAGCCGAGCGCCGCGCGCGCACGGCGGGCGAGGCCCCCGGCGCGGCCGACGCGGATGCGACGGTGGTCCAGCCTGCGAAACCGGTCACCACGCGCAACGACCTGCCGCCGGTGTCGGCGCCGCTGGAGATCGCGAGCGACGATCTGGGCGCGACCGGGGCAAGGAAGCCTGCGCGCGAGCTGACGCTGGAGGAGGCCGCGCCCGAGCCGGCACCGTCGCCTGCCGCACGCGCCGCACCGAGGCGGGAGAACGCGCGCGCCGCCGAGGCGTCGGGCGCCGCACGGGCCACGGCGCAAAAGGTGTTCGAGGCGAAGATCCGCGAACCGAACCCGCGCTTGCCGTTTTATGTGACGCTCGGCGTGCTCGGTGTCGCGGCGGTCGCCACCTTCGTGTATTTCTGGATGCAGCTGCGACCGCCGCCGCCGCTGGTCAATCCCAATCCGCCGCGTCCGCCCGGGGAGGCACCGACCGCCGTTGCCGAGGCGAAGTCCGGTGCGGCACCCGCCGCGCCGCAGGCCCCGACACCGCCCGCGGCGATTCCCGGGCTGCCGGGCGCTCCCGCGTCCGCGGCGCCGGCGCCGCAACAGCCGCAGCAGGCGGTGCCTGCGACGCAGCCTGCCGTTCCCGCCGCGCCACCGGCGCAGAAGCCGCCGGCGCCGCCTGCAGCGGCCGGCGCGGACAAGCCTGCCTCGAAGCCCGCCGCGCGGGCGGCCCCCGCTGCAGGACGCTCGGCGACCGCGGCGGCGGACGAGGCCGCGCTCAGCGTGCGCCGCGCCGCGGCGCAGATCCATCCGCGCGTCGAGTCCGGCTACGCCGCCTATCACGCGGGCGATCTCGCGCGCGCCCGCGCCGATTACGAGGCGGCGCTGCGCGATGAGCCCGCCAACCGTGACGCGCTGCTCGGGCTCGCCGCGGTCGAGATGCGCTCGCAGCGCTACCGCGAGGCGGAGGCGCTTTATCAGCGCCTGCTCGCGGCCGATCCGCGCGACCCGCACGCGCAGGCCGGCATGCTCGCGCTGCGCGCGCAGGTGATTGATCCGGTGCTCGCGGAATCGCGCGTGAAGACGCTGCTCGCGGGCGACCCGGAAGCCGGCGCGCTGCATTTCGCGCTCGGCAACCAGTATGCGCAGCAGGCGCGCTGGGCCGAAGCCCAGCAGGCGTATTTCCGCGCCTATGTCGCCGATCCCGAGAACCCGGACTTCGCCTTCAACCTCGCCGTGGCCCTCGATCATCTGCACCAGAGCGCGCTCGCGCTGGAGTATTACCGGCGCGCGCTCGCGCTCGCCGAAAGGCGCGCCGCGAGCTTCGCGCCCGAGACGGCACGGCTGCGCGCGAAACAGCTCGAGCGCTGACAACCTTTTGCAGTGCGGCCGGGCTCCGCCACCGGTATCATGGATTCTGGATGAACATGCCCGCCACGCCCCGGGTCCGGCGCCACATCGGCCAGATCCTGATTGACCAGGGCATCCTCACCGAGGATCAGTTGAGGATCGCGCTGCTCGAGCAGACCAAGTCGCACGTGCCCGTGGGCCGGCTGCTCGTGCAGCTCGGCTTCGTATCCGAAGCGACGCTGCGCGACGCTCTCTCCGAGAAGCTCGGGCTGCAGCCGGTGGATCTCGCGCACATCATCGTGGACCCGTTCGCGCTGAAGCTGCTGCCGCGGGAGCTGGCGCGCCGCTACCGCATGTTCCCGGTCGCCGTGGACCGGCAGGCGCGAAAGTTCATCGTCGCACTCGCCGACACCAACAACATCGTCGCCATCGACCAGCTGCGCGCGCACCTCAAGAACGACTACGAGATCGAGCTGCGACTGGCGGGCGATTCCGAAATCGAGCGCGCGATCGAGCACTACTACGGCCACGAGTTCTCGATCGACGGCATCCTGCGCGAGATCGAAACCGGCGAGGTGGACTACACCTCGATCGCCGAGGGCGACGAGTACTCGCAGCCGGTGGTGCGTCTCGTGTCCGCGCTGCTCGCCGACGCGGTCGAGCGCGGCGCCTCCGACATCCACTTCGAGCCGGAACAGAATTTTCTCCGCATCCGCTACCGCATTGACGGCGTGCTGCGCCAGATCCGCAGTCTGCACAAGACCTACTGGCCGGCGATGGCGGTGCGCCTGAAGGTGATGGCGAAGATGAATATCGCCGAGACGCGCGCGCCGCAGGACGGCCGCATCTCGGCGAGCCTGGCCGGGCGCGAGGTGGATTTCCGCGTCGCGGCGATGCCGACCACGCACGGCGAGAACATCGTTCTCCGGATCCTCGACCGGCAGAAGGGGATCGTGCCGCTCGACCGACTAGGGCTCGAAGAAAGCCAGCTCGAGCTGCTCAAGCGCATGCTCGCCCGGCCCGAGGGCATCATCCTGGTGACCGGCCCCACCGGCAGCGGCAAGACGACGACCCTTTATTCGGTGCTCAACCACATCAATTCCGACGGCGTCAACATCATGACGCTCGAGGACCCGGTCGAGTACCCGATGACGCTGATCCGCCAGACCTCGGTCGCCGAGGCCGCCAAGCTCGATTTTGCCAACGGCATCCGGGCGCTGATGCGCCAGGATCCGGATGCGATACTCGTCGGCGAGATCCGCGACGCCGACACCGCCGAGATGGCGTTTCGCGCGGCGATGACCGGCCATCAGGTCTTCTCGACGCTGCACACCAACTCCGCGGTGGGCGCGATACCGCGGCTGCTCGACATCGGCATCGCGCCCGACATCATGGCGGGCAACATCATCGGCATCATCGCCCAGCGCCTGGTGCGCCGGTTATGCCGCACCTGTCGCCAGCCGTACGACCCGGATGTGCGCGAACGGCGCCTGGTCGGCGCGGCGCCGACCGAGGCGATCGCGCTTTTTCGTGCCGTCGGCTGCGAGCAGTGCGATTACCAGGGCTACCGCGGGCGCGTGGCGATCATGGAGATCCTCAAGATGGATCCGGCGATTGACGAACTCGTCGCGCGCCGCGCCACCGCGCGCGAGATCCTCACCGCGGCGCGCGCCAAAGGGTTCAAGACGCTCGCCGAGGACGGCGTACGGCTGGTACGCGCCGGCGCGACGAGCCTCGACGAGCTGATGCGCGTGGTGGATCTCACCGACCGCATGACGTAGACGAGAACGCGGCCGCCGCGCGGCGACTTGCGCCGCGCGCGGTCTCCGGTGCATTCTGCGCCCGATGCCCCTGTACACCTACAAGGCGATTGACGCGCAGGGAAAGGCGGTGCTCGGCCGCGCCGATGCGGTGAATCTGTTCGACCTCGAGCAGCGCCTCGCGCGCATGGGACTCGACCTCGTCACCGGCGCGCCGACTCGGCAGAAGTCGCGCCTGATCGGCGGCGCGCGCGTCCGACGCCAGGACCTGATCAATTTCTGCTACCAGCTCGAGCAGATGACCAGCGCCGGCGTGCCGATCGTCGAGGGGCTCGCCGACCTGCGCGACAGCGTCGAGAACATCCGCTTCCGCGAGATCGTGGCCGGGCTGGTCGAGGCGATCGAGGGCGGCAAGAGCCTGTCGCAGGCGCTCGCCGACTACCCCGAGGTGTTCAGCCGCGTCTTCACCAGCCTGGTTCGCTCCGGGGAGCAGACCGGAAGGCTGCCCGAGGTGCTCAAGAGTCTCACCGAGTCGCTCAAATGGGAGGACGAGCTGGTCGCGCAGACCAAGAAACTGCTCATGTACCCGGCGTTCGTCGGCACCGCGGTGCTCGCGGTCACCTTCTTCCTCATGATCTACCTCGTGCCGCAGATGGCGGGCTTCATCCGCAACATGGGGCAGGACGTGCCGTTGCAGACGCGCATCCTGATCGCGGTATCGGGCTTCTTCGTGCAGTGGTGGTGGGCGATCCTCGCCGCGCCGTTCGTGCTGTGGTTCGGCATCCGCGCCGCGGCCCGGGCCGATCCGCGCGTCGAGTTCCTGATGGACGACCTCAAGCTGCGCCTGCCGCTCGTCGGCCCGATCCTGCGCAAGATCATACTCTCGCGCTTCGCCTCCAGCTTCGCCCTGATGTACTCCTCCGGCATCACGGTGCTCGACGCGATCCGCGCCACCGAGGAAATCGTCGGCAACAAGCCGATGGAGAGCGCGCTGCGCGCGATCGGCCAGGCGATCGCCGAGGGCCGCAACCTCACCGGTGCGTTCCAGGACGCGGCGCTCTTTCCGCCGCTCGTCATCCGGATGCTGCGCATCGGCGAAGCGACCGGTGCGCTTGACAGCGCGCTGCTCAACGTGAGCTACTTCTACAACCGCGAAGTGCGCGAGGCGATCGGAAGGCTGCAGGCCATGATCGAGCCGGCGATGACGCTGCTTCTCGGCGCGATCCTCGGGTGGGTGATGCTCTCGGTGCTCGGGCCGGTCTACGACAGCATCTCGAAGATGAAGTTCTAGCCGCGATGGCGCAGAAGCTCGTTCTTTACTTCACCGCCGGCCCGCACCTGCTCTACCGCTGGAGCCGGGCCGGTCTGGCGCACGCGGCGAGCTTCAGCGCCGACGAGGAAGGGGTGGCGGCGTTGCGCGACTTTCTGCGCACCGCGCCGCGCGCGCTGGTCGCCGTGCTGGCCGACGTCGCCGGAGAGGACTTCCACGAGGACCAGATCCCGTTTCTCCGCGGCGCCGACCGCAACGCCGTGATCCAGCGCCGGCTGGCGCAGCGCTTCCGCGACGCGCGTCTTGCGGCCGCGCTCTCGCTCGGTCCGGCCGCCGGCGAGCGCCGCGCGGAGCGGCTGCTGCTCGCCTCGTTCGCCAACCCGGGCCAGTTCGCGCCGTGGCTCGACGTGCTCGCGGAGTCCGGCGCCCGGCTGGCCGGCGTGTATTCGGCGCCGCTGGTGGCGCCCGCGCTCGCCGCGCGGCTCGGCGCGCGCGGCGGGCCCGCGTTTCTCGTCACCGCCAACGCGACAGGGCTGCGCCAGTGTTACCTGGAGAGCGGGCGGCTGCGCTTCGCGCGCCTTGAGCCGGTCGCCGATCTCGCGCCCGAAGCGCTCGCGACGTTCGCGCGCTCCGAAACCCTGCGGCTTGCCCAGTACCTCATGACGCTGCGCGCGCTGCCGCGCGATGGCCCGCCGGTACAGGTCATCGTCGTCGCACCCGACGGCCAGCGCCAGGCGTTCGAGCATGCGCTCGTCTCGGATGCGCGTCTCGCTTTCCACACGCTGGAGATGACCGAGGCCGCGCGCCGCATCGGGCTGCGCCGGCTTGTGCCTGGTGCCGGCGCCGAGCAACTCTATCTTTACCTCGCGCTGCGCCGCCCGCCGCGGGAGCAGTTCGCAAGACTCGAAGACCGGCGCGCCTACTACCTCTGGCAGGCACGGCGCACGCTCGTTGCGTCCGGCGCCGCCGCCTTCGGTGCCTGTGCCCTTTATGCCGGCGCCATCTGGCTCGATGTCCTCGGCGCGCGGGAACAGGCGGCGGTGCAACGGCGCGAAGCGCAGGAAGCCACGCGCCAGTACGAGCGCATCACCGCCGCTTTTCCGGTCACGCAGACCACGACGGACAACCTCAAGGCCGCGGTCGTCGAATTCCGTGCGATCGCCGAGCGCAGCGCATCGCCCGAAGGGGCGCTTGCGCATCTTGCACGAGTCCTGGATCAGTTTCCGCAGATCGAGCTTGATGCGCTCGCCTGGAGTGTGGACTCGCCCCGGGAATCGCAGGGTGCGAAGCCCGCGGCCGCCCCGGCTGCGGTCGCGTCGCCGCCCGGCACGAATCCGCGCCCGGCGCAGGCCGCGCTCGCCCAGGCGCTCGAGATTTCCGGCCGGGTCGAGGCGACCCAGCGTTCCGACTACCGCGCCATCACGCAGCAGGTTCAGCGCTTCGCGCAGGCGCTCGCCGCCGCCGAGGGCTGGCGCATTGTGAGCACGAAGCTGCCTTTCGACGTCACGCCGGAGGCGACGCTCTCGGGCGACATCGGCGCGGACGCCGGGCGCGGCGAGGCGCCGCGTTTCACCATCGTGATTGCGCGGAGCATCCCGTGAACCTGACCGCGAGGGAATGGCGAACGCTCGCGTGGCCGCTCGTCGCGGCGGCGGCGCTGGCTGCGGCGGGTGCCGCGCTCGTCTGGCACGCGCGCGCCACGCTCGCGGCCGAGAACCGCGCGCTCGCCGCGGCGCGCGCCGAGCGTGCGCAGGCCGCAGAGCGCCTGGCGCGCATCGCCGAGGAGGAGCGCGAGGTGCGCGAGAAGATCGAGATCTACCGCCGCCTGAAGGACGCCGGCATCATCGGCGAGGAAAAGCGCCTGGAATGGGTGGACGCGATGGCGCGCATCCGCGCAAGCCGCGAGCTCCTCGACCTGCGCTACCGGGTGGACCGCCAGCGTCTCCTGCGCTCGGTTCCCGGCAAGCCCGCGAACGTGGACTTCTACGCGAGCACGATGAACGTCGAACTCGCGCTGCTGCACGAGGGCGATCTTCTCGGCTTTCTCGCCGATCTGCGCAACGCCGGCAACGCCTATGTATCGGTGCAGCGCTGCGGCGTCACGCGCACCGGCCAGGCGCCGACGGGCGCGAGCCTCGTGCCGCGCCTTCGCGCCGAGTGCGCGATTGACCTGATCACGATCATGGACCGGGCTGCGAAGACATGAGCCTGCGCGCCGCGATCATCACGATGGCGGTCTTCCTGCTTCCGGCCTCGGCGTTCGCGCAGGAGCTTGGGAGGCTTTTCTTCACACCGGAGCAGCGTGCGGCGCTCGACGCCCGCCGCAAGGCGCGCATCCCCGACAAGCCGGCGGCGGTGGTTCCGGAATCGCCGGTGACGCGCATTGACGGTTTCGTGCGACGCGACGGAGGGCGCTCGACGGTGTGGCTGAACGGCGCTCCGACGCCCGAACACGTCCAGCCGGAAGGGATCCGTATCGCGCCGGGAAAGCGCGACCCGCTCGGCGTGTCGGTGACCGTGGGCGAGGAGTCGCGGCACTTCGAGCTGAAGGTCGGGCAGAAGCTCGACCGCGCAAGCGGCGAGGTGCGCGACGTGCTGGGCGAGGACGCGGTCCGCGTGCGGCGCGGCGGACCGGGAAAATGATGCCCCGTGCGGCGGTGCGCGAGCGCGGGGTAGCGCTGCTTGCGCTCGTCGCCGTCATCGGGCTGGCTGCGTCCTGGATGCTCGTCTCCCGCCTGTACGCCGAAAGCGGCGGCATCGAGGCCGCTCGCAAGCAGCGCAACGCGGAGGTGCTCAACCGCGCCAAGCAGGCGCTGATCGGCTATGTCGCGCTACAGGCATCCAAGTCATTCGAGGACGACCCCGGAAGACTGCCCTGTCCCGAAGCGCCCGGATACTTCGGCAACCCCGCGAACGAGGGCCAGGCTGCCGGCACATGCACTCTCCCAGCGGTAGGACGATTTCCCTGGCGCACCATCGGCACCGACAAGCTGGTGGACGCCTCCGGCGAGCCGCTCTGGTATGTGGTCGCGAGCGGCTGGGCGAAACCGAACGCGACGACCAACACGGTCATCAACTCCAATTGCGCGTCCGATCCCACGATGGCCTGCTATGGCGGCCAGCTCACCGTGGACGGCGCACCGCGCGCTGCAGTGGCTCTCATCATCGCGCCAGGGCCGGCGTTCTCCGTCGCGGCGAACGCAGCCGCAGGCTGCTCCGCGCGGAATCAGGTGCGCCCTCCGGGCGGTCCGCTCGATGTGCGCAATTATCTCGAATGCGAAAACGCGAGTGTTCCGGCGGACGCTGCATTCGTGACGAGCGGACCGGTCTCTTCGTTCAACGACCAAGCCGTAGCGGTCGCAGTCGCGGAGCTGCTGCCCGGCATCGAGGCGGCGATCGCCCATCGAATCGAACGCGAGGTCGCTCCGGTCATCCGCGCCGTCTACAATGCGCCGAACTGGGGTCTTTCCGGAAGCGATCGCGTTTACCCCTACGCAGCGCCGTTCGGCGACCCTTCGACTTCCAGCTTCACCGGTTCGGCAGGCACCAACCAGGGCCTGATGCCACTCGCGTACATGGAAACATACCCGGGTTCCGGCGCGCCCTGCGCGGCCGGCCCGGCGGAGCCGCGCTGCAACCCGACACTGGTGCAGTGGGCGAACGCCGCACCCAGCGTGTCCCACACCGGCGTGGGCGTCACGCTTACGCCGTTCGGGTGCTGGTATTCGGGGCCGACGGGAACGGGCGACTGCATCGGTATCTATACCGGCTTGCCGACGTCATTGACCATCAGCGGGCCGCAGACGAACGGCGCGATGTCGCTGCGACAGATGAACTCCAGCGCCACGGGATACGCCTGGTTCTTCGATCTGACAACGGGTTCCAACCCGAGCTCCTCGCCCAGCCCGACGGTGAGGCTAAACAACGACGGCACGTTCACCGTGAGCGTCACAGTGACGCCGCCAGCGCCCGCAGGCCTGGCCGGCGTGGTGTACTGGCTCAGGGTCCCGGGAAACGCCACCATGGACCACGGCCTGCTCGACGGACGTGCTTCGTCGGCTTCACCGGCACCGCCAGCGGCGACCTCTTGGTTCATCCGCAACCGCTGGCACGAGCTTGCGTACTACGCGGTCGCGCCGGGCTACACCGCGGCCGCAGCCGCGCCGCGTGCATGCACCGCCGGCACCGACTGCCTGACAATCGCCAACCACACTCCGCCGCCGGCGAACGACAAACGCGCGCTGCTTCTGCTCGCCGGTCGCAGCATCAATGGATCGCCGCGGCCGAGCGGGACGCTCACCGACTATCTCGAGTTCGGAAACGCCGCCGGCGCTTTCGAGCGGCAGCCGGTGAGCACGTTGACGGACGCGGCGCTGAAGAAGCCGTTCAACGATCGTATCGTGATCGTCGATTCGAACTGATGCACCACGACACGGTGAGGTTGCGCGCGGGTGCGACCGGCTTCACGCTCACCGAGCTCGCGGTGGTGCTCGCCATCGTCGCGCTGCTGCTCGGCGGCCTGATGTACACGCTCGCCGCGCAAAGCGATCAGAGGAACTTCGAGGAAACACGTCGGCGGCTGGAGCAGGCGCGCGAGCTGCTGCTCGCGTTCGCGATCGTCAACGGGCGCCTGCCGTGTCCAGCCCGGAGCGCCGCCACCGTAACGCCCGCGACCGTTCCGGGCGACGAGGTGCGGGACGCCGTAACCGGCGCATGCGTCGGCGACACGGTCACGGACTATTACGGCGGCACGTCGGGTAGCGCGACGCTGGGGCTGCTTCCGGCGCGCGCGATCGGCTTCCCAATAGTGGATTCAGAAGGTTTCGCGGTGGACGCCTGGGGCAACCGCCTGCGCTACGCGGTGGCCAGCCTGATCACCAACTGCTCGGGCAGCTCGATCACGCCGCACTTCACCAACGCAGCAAACCTGCGCACGAACGGAATCAGCTGCCAGCCAAACGATCTGCTCGTGTGCAAATCGGCGAGCGGGATCACCGCCACCACCTGCGGCGGCGCCGCTAATCAGATCATGAGCCAGAGCCTGGTGGCGGCGCTCGTCTTCTCCACCGGAAAGAACGGCGCGGCGGGCGCCGCGGGCGCGGACGAAGCGGCGAATCTGAATGGCGACCGCGTTTTCGTCTGGCACACGCCGACCCCTTCTACCGCGCCGAACGGCGAGTTCGACGATCAGATGGTCTGGATCACCGTCGGCGAGCTCTATGGCCGCATGATCGCCGCCGGCGTGCTGCCCTGAGCCGGCGACGGCGCCAGTTCGAAGCATACTTCCCCGTCGCGGTTCGACGCCAGCGACAGGATGTAGCCGTTCTCCTCGGCAAGGCGCGCGCTCTGGTACAGGCCGATGCCGAGGCCCGAGTCCGAGGGAATCGGTGCACGAAATAGCGCCTGTACCGTGTCCGCCGCAACGGCGCTGCCGCTGTCGCATACCCGCAGCCGCGCGTCTGGAGCGGCCTCGAAGGCGACGCGGATCGCGATCCCCGGCTCGCGGCCCCGCTTGGCGAGCGCGTTGGCGATCAGGTTCTCCGCCGCGCTGTCAAAGAGCGTCTGCGGCAGGAGTGTCCCGGGCGCAATGGCGCCGGCGGCAAACGCGACGCCCCGCTCCTCGTAGCGGCGCGCAAGCGCCGACCACCACTCGCGCGCGTCGGCCTGCGACGCAGCCTCCCGTTCGGGTTGCCCGAGTGCCTGCAATGTCCCCGCCAGTCGCGCGGCGATCGCCGGAAGCTGGCGGCGAACCAGCGCAAGAAGCTGCGGCGAATCGGGTTCCTTCTCCGCCATCGCGCAAAGGGTGCCGAGCGACTGAAGGAGGTTCTTCACGTCGTGCGTGAGCCGCGCGCCGGTCTCGTGCACCGCCTGCAGGTAGCTTGCTTCGCGCAGCTTCCGCTCCCGCAGCTTTGCACCGTAAAACTCCGAGAGCAGCCGCCCGAGCAGGAGCAGATGCCACTCGAGCGCCGGGCCGATGCGGTAGCGCGAATACAGGGCAAGGCGCAACTGCGGGTCGGCATAGTCCACCCGGTGCGCGCCTGCCTGGCCGATCTCGCCCCGCTCGCCGTTCGCTTCCCAGCTCGCCCCGGCGATCCACGGCATGCGCGCAAGCGCAGCCGCCGCGCCCGAGAGAAACCGCGCCGGGCGGTCCTCGGTGCGCGCCAGTTCGGCCAGGAAATGCAGCCAGCGCTCGATCGGCATGCCGATCGAGAAGAGGTAGCGCGAAAAGAAAAGGGCGAGGCCGCTTGAGCCTGCACGCGGGCTCCAGGCGAGCGCAAGCAGGAAAATCGTGGCCGCGACGAGGAACACCGTGGCGGTGAGCGCCTCCAGGTACGGCACGCGCCGCAGCGTCATGAAGGCGAAGCTCCCTAGCACGACAATGCCCAGCACCAGCATGACGAACACGCTGTAGAAGAAATCAATGACCTGCGGCGCCTCGGCGCCCTCGGGCTCGGCGGGAAGGATGGCAAGCAGCACGAAAAGAAGCGGCAGGCCGAATTCGGCGGCGGTTCGGATCTCCGGCGCGATCTCGCGCCGCGGCGCAATCTCGGGCAGCACGACGACGGCGAGCAGGGCAAGCAGGTAAACGAGCACGACGAGGTACCAACGGCGCTGCCGGCGGGCCTCGTGCAGGAACACCTTGCCGCCGACCAGGCCGGCGAGCATCACGATCCAGAAGGCAAGCAACCACCAGTCGAGCCGGAGCGTCACCGCAGCGGCACCCAGGGCGATGAGCACGCCCTGCGCAATGCCTACGCGCTGATCGCCGGAGAGAAACGGCTGCCACAGCATCACGAGGCCTAGGTGCGCGAGCAGCAGCGCGCGCGCCCAGCCGTCGGCGGCGCCGCGCAGCACGGCGACGTGCAGCAGTGCGAGCATCGCGATGACGAGGAAGCGCCAGTGCCGGCGGCTCGCGTGCCGCACGGCGAGGGCAAGGCGCGCAAGGCCGCCGTTCGCCGGGCTCGCAATGGACATGTCGGCTATGCTAGCGCACCCTTGCACCGCGTCACCGGCATGCACCGCGCGCTCGTCATTGCCCGTTTCTCGCTGCTGGAAGCGCGCCGCAGCGGCTTGCCGTGGCTCGCCGCCTGCGCGCTCGTCGCGGCGCTCGGCCTCGCGGCCTTCGTCTCGCAGGTCGCCCTCACCGAGGGCGCGGCGGTGCAGGCCGCGGTTTGCGCCGCGCTGCTGCGCGCGGCGGCGGTGTTTCTCGTCGCGGCGCACGTGGTCGCGGCAACGGCGCGCGAGGTGAGCGACAAGGTGCTCGATTTCGTGCTCGCGTTTCCACTCTCGCGACCGGCCTGGTACCTCGGCAAGCTCGCCGGCCTCGCGGTCGCCGGCGGGCTGATCGCCGGCGCGTTCGCGTTGCCGCTTCTTGCGTGGTCGGCCCCGGCCGGCGTGCTTGCGTGGGCGGTTTCGCTCGCCTTCGAATCTGCGCTCGTCGCGGCGGCGGCGCTCTTCTTCGCCAGTGCGCTCGCGCAACCCGCCGCCGCCATCAGCGCGACGGTCGGTCTTTACCTCCTTGCGCGCTCGATCGGCGCGATCCAGGCGATCGCCTCCGGCCCGCACGCCGAGGCGACGCTCGCCGGCCGCGCCGCCCAAATCGCGGTGGATGGCGTCGCGCTCCTGCTGCCTCGCCTCGACGCCGCGACGCGTACCGCATGGCTGATCTACGAGCCGCCGGCGGCGGCCGACCTCGCCCCGGTGCTCGCGGCGATCGCCGCGTACACGCTGCTTCTCGTCGCCGCGGGGCTTTTCGACCTGAGCCGGAGGAACCTCTGAGCGAGTACGAGCGCCCGCTCGCCGCGGTGCCCGTCTGGGTCGGGCTGCTGCTTGTCGCCGCGCTCGGCGTACAGCTTGCGGTACACATGGCCTTCGCCCCGCGCCGCGCGGCGGCGTCGGACCTGCCGCCCCCGCCCTCGGCCGCGGCGCTCAAGGCGGCAAGCCTCGGCGAGCCGCAGGCGGCCGCGCGGCTTGCGATGCTGTGGCTGCAGGCATTCGACTTCAGCGCCGTCAACGAGATCCGCTACCGCGATCTCGACTACGTCCGGCTGATCGGCTGGCTTGGCGCGATCCTCGACACCGATCCGCGGAGCCGCTATCCGCTCTTTGTCGCCTCGCGCATCTACGCCGAGGTTCCCGATCCGGCCAAAGCGCGCGCGATGATGGAATTCATCCACGCCGAGTATCTGAAGGCGCCGCGCGACCGCTGGCCCGCGCTTGCCCACGCGGCGTTGCTCGCCAAGCACCGCCTCGGCGATCTGCCGCTTGCACTGCGCTACGCGCGTGCGCTGCGAGCGGTGGCCGACGAACCGAACGTGCCGCTCTGGGCTACGCAGATGGAAATTTTCATTCTGGAGGACATGAACGAGCTGGAGGCGGCGAAAATCATGCTCGGCGGGCTTCTTGCCACCGGAAGAATCACGGACCCCGGCGAGCGCCGCTTCCTTCAATCTCGGCTGGAAGAGCTGGAGAGGCGCATCGCTGCCGGTAAACGGCCACCCACCGATCGTTGACGGACTGTCAATGGCTGACGGGTTTTCGACACTTTTTTTAGGATTTTTTGTTTTATTCGGCCTAGAATCCAGTCCTCGAACATGGCATGCGTATTGCTCGCTAGCGAAGTGTTGGTTTCAGACAGAAAGGTAAGACCATGAAGCATCTGCAAAAAGGTTTCACCTTGGTGGAGATCGCGATCGTGCTGGTGATCATCGGGTTGCTGCTGGGCGGCATCCTGAAGGGTCAGGAGATGATCACCCAAGCCAAGATCAAGAACGCCGTCGCAGACTTCTCCGGGATCTCCGCGGCATATTACGGCTACCAGGACCGCTACCGCGCCATCCCGGGCGACGACCCGAACGCAAACACCCGCTGGAGCGGTGCCTTTCAGGGCGACGGCAACGGGCAGGTTGCTGGAACTTACAACAATGCCGGCTCCGGCTGTCCGACAACAGTCGTTGCAGCCACTCCCGAATCCTGCAAGTGGTGGGACCATCTGCGCCGCGCGGGCTTCGTGTCGGGCAGCGGCGGCGGGAACCCCTTCAACGCTGTGACCGGCATGCTCGGCGTGCAGACCGGGGACGGGGCAGGTGGGCCAACCCTAGGTACCGACGGTGCTGGCACCGGCGGCTTTGCCGGCCTCATCGTCTGCTCGGCCAATCTTCCGGACAAGATCGCGATCGCGGTGGACACGCAGATGGACGACGGGGTGCCGGTCTCGGGCACCGTGCGCGGGCTCCTGCAGACCGCGCCGAACCCGGCGACCGCCAACCCCGCCACATCGGCCTACGCGGAAACCGGGACCAACACCTACCTGCTCTGTCGCGCGCTGTAGGCGGCAAGCGCGGCGCACCTGCGAAGGCCGGCGCAAGCCGGCCTTTCTGTTTTCAGCCCTCAAGCAGCCGCATCTCCGCTGCGGCGAGCGTCTCGGGCACACCCAGCAGCACCACGACGTCGCCCGGCCCCAGCGCACCGGCTTCCTCCGGTGAGAGCCGCTTCGGCGCACCCGGGCGGCGCACCGCCTTCACCTGAACGCCGATCTCCTCCAGCTCGCCGACGTCGAGCGGGCGCCCGAGCGCACGCGCCCCGGGAGACAGGACCACCGCGTGCAACCGCGGCTGCGCGGCATCGGCGGTTTCGGTGTCGTCGCTCGCGCCGTGAAACAGGCCCCGCAGCAGGCTGTAGTGCTCGTCGCGCACCGCGCGCAGACGGCGTACGACGCGGTTGAGCGGCACGCCCACCCACACCAGCGTGTGCGAGGCGAGCATCAGGCCCGATTCCAGCGCCTCGGGCACCACTTCCGAGGCGCCCGCCTCCGCGAGCCGTGCGATGTCGGCTTCGTCGCGCGCCCGCGCGATCACCGGCACCGAGGGGTTGAGCGACTGCACGTGCGAGACCGCGCGCACCGCGGCGTCGGTCTCGGCGAAGGTAACCACCACGGCCGCGGCGCGCATGACCCCGGCGGCGATCAGCGCCTCGCGCCGCGAGGTGTCGGCGAACACGACGGTGTCACCCGCCGCCGCCGCCTCGCGCACGCGCTCCGGATCGAGGTCGAGCGCGACGTAGCGCACGCCCTCGGCATCGAGCAGCCGCGCGACGTGCTGGCCGTTCCTGCCGTAGCCGAGGATGATGACGTGCCGCTCGGTGGCGAGCGTCTGCACCGCCAGCCGATGCAGCTCGAGCGAGCGCTCGAGCCATTCGGAGGCGGCGAAGCGCAGCGCGATGCGTCCGCTTGCCGAGACGAGAATCGGCGTCGCCGCCATGGACAGGATCATCGCCGCGAGCAGCGGCTGGCCGAGCGCCTCGCCGAGCACGCCGGCTGCGCCCGCCTGTATCAGCAGCACGAAGCCGAACTCCCCGCCCTGTGCGAGGGCGAGCCCCGTGCGGATCGCCGCGCCCGGCGTCGCGCCGAAGGCGCGCGCGAGCAGGCCCACCAGCGCGAACTTGAACGCGACGAGCGCCAGGAGGAGCGCGCCGACCAGCCACGCCTTCGCCGCCACCAGCCGCAGATCGAGCATCATGCCGACGGTGACGAAGAACAGCCCGAGCAGCACGTCGCGAAAGGGCTTGATCTCGTCCTCGACCCGCCAGCGGTATTCGGTCTCCGAAATCAGCATTCCGGCGAGGAACGCCCCGAGCGCGAGCGAAAGGCCCGCGAGGCTCGTCACCCACGCCATCGCGAGTACGACGAGCAGCACATTGAGCACGAACAGTTCCGTGGATTTGCGCCGCGCCACCACGCCGAACCAGCCGCGCATCAGCCGCGGCCCGGCGAACACCACCAGCGCAAGCACCAACGCCGCCTTGGCGAGCGCGACCGCGATCGCCGAGCCGAGCGCGCCCGGCTCGGCGCCGAGCGCCGGCACGAGGATGAGCAGCGGCACAACCGCGAGGTCCTGGAACAAAAGCACCCCGACGATCGCGCGACCGTGCGGTGTGTCCAGCTCCATGCGCTCGGCGAGCAGCCGCATCACCACCGCGGTCGAGGACATCGCCACCGCGGCGCCGGCGGCAAGCCCGGCGCGCCACTCGCCGGGCGCCATCGCGAGCGCCGCGGCGACGCCGGCGGCGATCGTGATCGCGACCTGCGCCGAACCGAGGCCGAACACCTCGCGGCGCATCACGCGCAGCTTCGGCAGACTGAACTCCAGCCCGATCGTGAACATCAGGAACACGACGCCGAATTCGGCGAGTCCGCGCGTCGTCGCGTCGTGCGAGACCGCGCCGAGCGCGCCGGGGCCGAGCGCGACGCCGATCGCGAGATAGCCGAGGATCGGCGGCGCCGCGATCAGGCGGCATGCCGCCACCGCGGCCACCGCCGCGGCGAGCAGCACGAGGACCTGCTGGAGGGCGGCGGCGGAGACGTCCATGCGCGGGGCGAGCGGCGGGCCTGGGCTATACTTCCCGCGCCATGATACCGAACGAGCCCCACGCGTCCGCGCTCGAGCTCGCGCGGCGCGTGCTCGCGATCGAGGCCGACGCGGTGCGCGCGCTGATCGAGCGCGTGGACGGGCGTTTTCTCGCCGCGGTGTCGTTGATTCTCGCCTGCCGCGGCCGCGTGATCGTGAGCGGCATCGGGAAGTCGGGCCATATCGCGCGCAAGATCGCCTCCACCATGGCGAGCACCGGCACGCCGGCGTATTTCGTGCACCCGGCCGAGGCGAGCCACGGCGACCTCGGCATGATCGTGCGCGACGACGTGCTGATCGCGATTTCGTACTCCGGCGAAAGCGACGAGCTGCTCGCGATCGTGCCGCTCGTCAAGCGCCAGGGCGCGAAGCTGATCGCGATGACCGGCAATCCCGCCTCGACGCTCGCGCGCGAGGCCGACGTGCACCTCGATGCCGGCGTCGCGCAGGAGGCCTGCCCGCTCAATCTCGCGCCCACCGCGAGCACCACCGCGGCGCTGGCCCTGGGCGACGCCCTCGCGGTGGCGCTGCTCGATGCGCGCGGCTTCTCCGCCGACGATTTCGCCCGCTCGCACCCCGGCGGCGCGCTCGGCCGAAAGCTGCTCACTCATGTGCGCGACGTGATGCGAACGGGCGAGGCGGTGCCGATGGTGCGCGCCGGTGCGACGCTCGCCGAGGCGATCCTCGAGATCACGAAAAAGGGCATGGGCATGACCACCGTCGTGGACGGCGAGCGGCGCCTCATCGGCATCTTCACCGACGGCGACCTGCGCCGGGCGCTGGAGCGCTCGGTGGACCTGCACGCGACGCCGATCGAGGCGGTGATGACGCGCGAGCCGCGGACCATTCGTCCGGAGGCGCTCGCGGTCGAGGCCGTCGAGGTGATGGAGTCGCGCAAGAGCACGCAGTTGCCGGTGGTGGACGCGGCCAACCGCGTGGTCGGCGCGCTCAACATCCACGACCTGTTCCGCGCCAAGATCCTGTAGCGCCGATGGCCGCCGCAACCGCCGACGCGCTGGAGCGGGCGATGCGCGTTCGCCTGATGCTGTTCGACGTGGACGGCGTGCTCACCGACGGCCGGCTGTGGTTCGGTGCCGCGGGCGAGGCCTTCAAGTGCTTCGACGCCCGCGACGGTCACGGCCTGAAGATGCTCATGCAGGCCGGTCTCGCGGTCGGGCTGCTCTCCGGGCGCGATTCGCCCGCGGTGGCGGCGCGCGCCGCCGAGCTCGGCATCGCGCACGTGCTGCAGGGCGTCGCCGACAAGCGCACGGCCTTCGAGCGGCTGCTCGCGCAACTGGGCGTCGAGGCCGCCGCGGCCGGTTTCATGGGTGACGAGCTGGTGGACCTGCCGGTGCTCACGCGCTGCGGCTTTGCCTGCGTGCCGGGCGAGGCGCCGCCGCTGGTGCGCCGTCACGCGCACTACGTGTGCGCCGCGCCGGCCGGAGCGGGCGCGGCGCGCGAAGCCTGCGAATACGTCCTGCGCGCGCAGGGCCGGCTCGAGCCGCTGCTCGCGCAGTATCTGCAATGACGCTGTCGGCGACGCGGATCTTTCCGCTCGTGCTCGCGGCGGCGCTCGCCGGGCTGACCCTGTGGCTGGAGCACACGGTGCGCCGCGAGGCCGGCGTGCACCCGTCGCTGCGCCGGCACGATCCGGACTACGTGGTGAACCGCCTCTCGCTCACGCGCTACGGCGCCGACGGCCGCGTCGAAGCCGTGCTCGCCGCGGCGATGATGGTACATTACCCGGACGACGACTCGACCGAGTTGATCGCGCCGCGCATCGTGCAGACCAAGCCCGACGAGCCGCGCCTCACCGCAAGCGCCCGTCGCGGCACGCTGTCGCACGACGGCGAGGAAGTGTTCCTCGATGGCGACGTGCTCCTGGTGCGCGAGGACGCGGGCCGCGGCTCGGTCACCCGCATGCGCACCGAATTCCTGCACGTGGTGCACGCGAAATCGCTCGTGCGCACCGATCGCGAGGTCGAGATCACCGACGAGCGCCGGCGGCTGTCCGGGCGCGGCATGGAGTACTACAACGACTCGGGCCAGCTGGTGCTGCACGAGGGGGTGCGCGGACGCTTCGAGCCGGCGCGCAAGCCCCGGCCGGAGTCGTGATGAGGACGGCGGACCGCGCGCTGCGCGTCGCGCTCGCGGCGGCGCTCGGCGCGCTTTGCGGCCCGGCGTGGACCGAGCGCGCCGACCGGGACAAACCGACGCACATCGAGGCGAACCGCATGAGCGCCGACGACGCCCGCCGGATGAGCATCTTCGAGGGCAACGTGGTGCTCACCAAGGGCACCATCGTCGTGACGGCGGACCGCATCGTGGTGCGCCAGGACGCCGACGGCTACCAGTACGCCACCGCCACCGGCAATCCGGTGCGCTTCCGGCAAAAGAGCGACCCGCGCGGCGAACGCGAGGGCGTCTGGACCGAAGGCGAGGCGCGGCGCGTGGAAATCGACGATCGGCGCCAGACGATCGAGCTGTTCGAGCGCGCGCGCGTGCGCCGCGACCAGGACGAGGTGCAGGGCGAGTACATCGCGCTCGATCAGCGCACCGAATTCTTCTCCGCGTCGGCGGCGAGGGGAGCGGGCGCGCCCGAGGGACGCGTGCGCGCGGTGATCCAGCCCAGACAGAAACCGGAGCCCGAAAAGCCCGCAGCCGGCCCGGCGCCCGCGAAGCCGGCCGCGCGATGACGCTGCTCGCCGCGCACAAGCTGCGCAAGCGCTACAAGGCGCGCACCGTGGTCCGGGACGTGTCGCTGGAGGTCGAAAGCGGCGAGGTGGTCGGGCTGCTCGGCCCCAACGGCGCCGGCAAGACCACCTGCTTCTACATGATCGTCGGGCTGGTGCCGGCCGACGCCGGTCGCATCGAGCTGGACGGGCACGACCTCACGCACCTGCCCATACACCGGCGCGCGCGCCTGGGAATCTCGTACCTGCCGCAGGAGAACTCGGTGTTCCGCAAGCTCACGGTCGAGGACAACGTGCGCGCGGTGCTCGAGCTGCAGGGGCTCGCCCCGGCCGAGATCGAGTCGCGGCTCGCCGAGCTGCTCGCCGATCTCAACATCTCGCACCTGCGCAAGCACACCGCGCTCGCGCTCTCCGGCGGCGAGCGCCGGCGCCTGGAGATCGCACGCGCGCTCGGCACGCGCCCCGCCTTCGTGCTGCTCGACGAGCCGTTCGCCGGCGTGGATCCGATCGCCGTGCTCGACATCCAGCGCATCATCCGGTTCCTGAAGGAGCGCCGCATCGGCGTGCTGATCACCGACCACAACGTGCGCGAGACGCTCGGCATCTGCGATCGCGCCTACATCATCAACGAGGGCGCGGTGCTCGCCTCCGGCCGCCCCGAGGCGATCGTGCACGACGAGGGCGTGCGCCGGGTGTACCTCGGCGAGCATTTCCGCATGTGAGACGCGGACGGTGAAGCCCTCCCTGCAGTTCCGTCTGACGCAGCACCTGGCGCTCACGCCGCAGCTGCAGCAGTCCATCCGGCTGCTGCAGCTCTCGACGCTCGAGCTCAACGCCGAGATCGAACGGCTGCTCGCCGAGAACCCGCTTCTGGAGCGCGCGGACGACGAGGAACCGGCGCTCGGCGCGCGCCCCGGTGCGAGCGCCCCCGAGCCGCGCGAGGCCGAGGCCGCACCGCCGGAGACGGGCGCGGACGCCAGCGACGAAATCGCCGCCTCCTGGGGCGCGGCCGAGCCCGAGGACGAAGGCGACCGCACCTTCACCGCGCCCGACACCCCGAGCCTGCGCGATCACCTGTACGGGCAGCTCGCGATGCTCGGACTCAATGAGCGCGACCGCGCCCTCGTCGGGCTGCTGATTGACGCGCTCGACGACGACGGCTACCTCACGCAGCCGCTGGAGGAGATCGCCGCGATGCTGCCGCCCGAGGCCGACGCCGGCGTCGAGGAGCTGGCGGTCGCGCTGCGGCATCTGCAGAACATGGAGCCCGCCGGGGTCGGCGCACGCTCGCCGTCCGAGTGCCTGGTGCTGCAGCTGCGCGCCCGCGGCGGCGACAGCGCCGCGGACCGGGTGGCGCTCGCGATCGCCGAGCGGCATCTGGCGCTGCTCGCCGCGCGCGACCTCGCGCGCCTGCGCGCGGCGACCGGCGCCGATGACGAGACCCTGCGCGCCGCGCAGCGCATCATTCGCGGACTCAACCCGCGGCCCGGCGCCGCGTTCGCCCGCCTGGAGGCGCCGTACGTGATTCCCGACGTGTTCGTGCGCAAGGTGCGCAACGTCTGGCGGGCGAGCCTCAACCCCGAGGCCATGCCCCGCCTGCGCATCAACCGGCTGTACGCCCAGATCGCGGCCGGCCGAGGCGCCGGCGGGGCGCTCGCGCGGCAGGCGCAGGAGGCGCGCTGGTTGATCCGCAACGTGCGCCAGCGCTTCGACACCATCCTGCGCGTCGCCCAGGCGATCGTGGACCGGCAACGCGGCTTCCTCGAGCACGGCGAGGTCGCGATGCGCCCGATGGTGTTGCGCGAGATCGCCGACGCGCTCGGCGTGCACGAGAGCACCGTCTCGCGCGTCACCACTCAGAAGTACATGGCGACGCCGCGCGGCACCTACGAGCTGAAGTACTTTTTCACCAGCCGCCTCGCCACCGACGCCGGCGGCGCGGCCTCCTCGACCGCGATCCGGGCGCTGATCCGGCAACTCGTCGCCGCCGAGGATGCCCGCGCGCCCCTGTCGGACTCCGCCCTGGCACGCATCCTGCGCGAGCGCGGCATCATGGTGGCGCGGCGCACGGTTGCGAAATACCGCGAATCGCTGCACATTCCGCCTGTCAGCCAGCGCCGCGGCCTGTAACCATCCTCCGGAGAAACCGATGAACCTCAGCGTCAGCGGTCATCACGTCACCGTCACCCCCGCCATCCGCCGGTACGTCGGCGCCAAGATCGGACGCATCATCCGGCACTTCGACCACGTGACCGAGGCGCACGTGATCCTGTCGGTCAACAAGCTGCTGCACAAGGCGGAGGTGACGGTGCACGTGCGCGGCAAGGACATCCATTGCGAATGCGAGAAGGACGACCTCTACGCCGCGATAGACCTGCTCGCCGACAAGCTGGACCGCCAGGTGCTCAAATACAAGGACCGCCGCATCCGGGCGCGCACGCCGGCGCGTCGCCGGGCGGCGAAGAAGGGGGTGCTCAAATCCTGACCGTGCGCGCCGCCGCGCGCGGAGTATAATCCGCCGCCTTCCGATGAGGCTGGTCGCGAAACTCCTTCCGCCGCAGAACGTCGTGCTCGGCCTCGCCGTCTCGAGCAAGAAGCGCCTGTTCGAGCAGCTCGGCTTTCTGTTCGAGTCCAACCACGGCATTCCCCGCGCCGTCGTCTTCGAGAGCCTGTTCGCCCGCGAGCGCATGGGCTCGACGGGGCTCGGGCAGGGCGTCGCCATTCCGCACGGCCGCATCAAGGGCCTGAAGGAGGCGATCGGCGCGTTCGTGCGCCTGGAAACCCCGGTGCCTTTCGACGCCCCGGACGGCAAGCCCGTGAGCCTGGTCTTCGCCCTGCTCGTTCCCGAGCACGCGACCGAGAAGCACCTGGAAATCCTCTCGGAGCTGGCGCAGATGTTCAGCGACAAGGCGCTGCGCGAGGCGATGGCCTCGGCTCCGGACGCCGAAGCGCTCGTGAAGCTGGTCGCCGACTGGCAGCCCGATGCTGCAGGTCAGCGTCGCGCGGCTGCATGAGGACAACCGCGAGGCGCTCGCGCTCGAGTGGGTCGCCGGGCGCGCGAGCGCCGCGGCGGTGCGCCGGGAGGCGGCCGCCGCCGCCGCGCTGATCGGGCACCTCAACCTCACCCACCCCTACAGCGTCCAGGTCATCGGCACGTACGAGGCGGGCCTCGCGGCGCGCTACGACGCCGCGCGCCGCCGGGAGCTCGCGGCGAAACTGATCGCCGCCGGACCCGCGGCCGTGGTGTTCGCCGACGGCGTGGCGCCGTTTCCCGAGCTGGTCGAGGCCGCCGAGGCGGCGCAGACGCCGGTGTTCGCGACCGCCGTGTCGGCCGCGCGCGTGATCGAGAAGCTCGGGCGCTATCTCGCCAAGCAGCTCGCCGATACCGTCGAGCGCCACGGCGTGATGATGGACGTGCTCGGCGTGGGCGTGCTGATCACCGGCGACTCCGGCGTCGGCAAGAGCGAGCTCGCGCTGGAGCTCATCAGCCGGGGCCACGGCCTGGTCGCCGACGACGTGGTCGAGATCTCGCGCATCGCGCCCACGACGCTGGAAGCGCGCTGCCCGCCGATCCTGAAGGATTTCATCGAGGTGCGGGGGCTGGGGCTCATCAACATCCGCGCGATCTACGGCGAGACCGCGGTGCGCCCGAAGATGAAGCTGAAGCTCGTCGCGCACCTGGAAAGACCGGGCGGCGCGGCGGTCACGGAGCGGCTGCCTCTTGCCGAGCTCGCCGAGGAGATCCTCGGCGTGACGGTGCGCAAGGTGGTGATCCCGGTCGCCGCCGGGCGCAACCTCGCGGTGCTGCTGGAGGCCGCCGTGCGCAACTACATCCTGCAGCTGCGCGGAATAGACTCGGCCGCCGAGTTTCTCGCACGCCAGAAGCGCGCGATGAGCGGCGAAGGATAGGCGCCTGCAGCTCGTCCTGGTCAGCGGCCTGTCCGGCTCGGGCAAGAGCATCGCCCTCGACGTGCTCGAGGACAGCGGCTACTACTGCGTGGACAACCTGCCGGCGATGCTGCTTCCCGAGGTGGCGCAGTTCCTCGCCGGCGCCGGCCACGAGCGCGTCGCGGTGAGCGTGGACGCGAGAAGCGCCGCGCTGCCCGCGCTGCCCGAACACCTCGCCGCGCTGCGCGCGAAAGGCGTCGAATGCCGCGTGCTCTTTCTCGAGGCGACCTCTTCGGTGCTCCTGCGCCGGTTCTCCGAGACGCGCCGGCGCCATCCGCTCGCCGGCGCGGGTCTGACGCTCGCCGAGGCGATCGAAAGCGAGCGCGCGCTGCTGGCGGGCGTGGCGGCGCTCGCGCATCGCATGGACACGAGCGATCTCCAGCCGCGGATGCTGCGCAACTGGATCAAGGACCTGCTCGCGGTCGGCACGGAGGCGCTCACGCTCACCTTCGAGTCGTTCGCCTTCCGCGACGGCATCCCGCTGGATGCCGACTGGGTGGTGGACGCGAGGATGCTGCCCAATCCGCACTATGCGCCGGAGCTGCGCGAATTGACCGGCCGCGACGCGGCGGTCGCACGTTACCTGGAGGCGGAACAGGAGGTCGGACGGTTTTTCGAGGACGTGCGCGCGTTCCTCGCGCGCTGGCTGCCCGCGATCGCCCGCGAGAGCCGTTCCTACGTCACCGTGGCGATCGGCTGCACCGGCGGGCGGCACCGCTCGGTGTATCTCGCCGAGCGCCTTGCCGCCGCGTTCCGGCCGCAATGGCAGGTCCTGGTGCGTCACCGCGCGCTCGGGGCAGAAACGGCCTGAGCGCATCGCCCGTGTCCGCGAGCGAGATTCCGATTTTTCCGCTGCACGCGGTGCTCTTTCCCGAAGGGCTGCTCCCGCTCAGGATCTTCGAGCAGCGCTACCTGGAAATGGCGAAGGCATGCCTGAAGGACGACGCGCCCTTCGGCGTCTGCCTGATCCGCGAAGGCCGCGAAGTGGGTGCACCGGCGATTCCTGCGGAAATCGGCTGTCTCGCGCGCATCGTGCACTGGGAGATGCCGCGGCTGGGGCTGCTGGAGGTGAAAGCGCGAGGCGAGCGGCGTTTCCGCATCCTGGAGCGGCGCGTGCGCGAGGACGGTCTTGTGCTTGCGCGCATCGAGCCGCTGCCGGAGGAGGCCGACGCGCCGGTCGCGGAACGCTACGCCGTGCTGCGCCGCCTGCTCGAGCAGCTGCTCGCGCAGGGCGCGGCGGCGCTGGTCGCCGAACCCTGGCGCCTCGATTCAAGCGCGTGGCTGAGCGCGCGTCTTGCCGAGATCCTGCCGCTGCCGCTTGCGGCCCGGCAGCAGTTACTGGAACTCGCCGACGGGCCGGCGCGCCTAGCGCTGCTCGCGCGCCTGCTCATGCCCAAGGCCGAGTAGGAGCTTCCTCACCGGCGCCGGCACCGCGGCGCGCGTCGCCTGCTCCAGCTCGAGCCAGATCCGCCCGGCTCCGGCGCCGTCGTTCGCTTGCGGCCGCGCGCGGCACACGAGCGGCCGCGCCAGCAGGCGAAAGTGCGTGAAGTCGTGCGCAATCGCCGGCACGCGCTCGATGCTTGAGATCGCGCAGCCGAGCGCCTCGCGGCAAAAACGCCTCGGGTCGCGCCCGCGAAGCTCGGGGAACGCCCACAATCCGCCCCAGACGCCCTTGGCGGGACGGCGCTCGAGGAGCACCCGGTCGCGATCGAGCAGCACCAGCCACGCCGCACGCCGCGTCGGACGATCGCGCCTGCGGCGCGGCGCAGGCAGCTCCGCGACCCGGCCTTCGCGCCGGGCGACGCAGCTTCGCGCGACCGGACAGGCCGCACATTGCGGGTTTGCGCGCGTGCAGACGGTCGCGCCCAGATCCATGAGCGCCTGCGTGTAGGTCTCGATCGAGCGCGCGGGAAGGAGCGCCTCGGCGAGCTGCCACTGGCTGCGCGTGCGCTCGACGCCGAAATGCCGGGCGAACACCCGCCGCACGTTGCCATCCAGGATCGCCGCGCGCCCGCCGAAGGCGAACACCGCAATCGCCGCGGCGGTCGAACGCCCGACGCCGGGCAGACGCGCGAGCGCCTCGGGTGTCTCCGGAAAGCGCCCGCCCAGTTCGCGCGCGACCAGCCGGGCCGCCGCGTGCAGATTGCGCGCCCGCGCGTAGTAGCCCAGACCGCTCCAAAGGCGCAGCACCTCGCCAAGCGGCGCGCGCGCAAGCGTCGCCACATCGGGAAAGCGCGCGAGAAACCGCAGGTAATAGGGCACGACCGTCTCGACCTGCGTCTGCTGCAGCATCACCTCGGCGAGCCAGACGCGGTACGGATCGCGCGTGCCCTGCCACGGCAGCCCGTGCCGTCCGTGCCGGCGCTGCCAGGCGATCAGTTTTCGAGCAAACCCGGTCAAGGCGCGGCGATTGTAGGGCCATTCAGTAGAATGCCGGCGCCATGCTCGCCTACATCCTGCGGCGCCTTGCGCAGGCCGTGCTCGTGATGCTGGTCGTCGGCCTGATCGCGTTCGCGCTGTTCCGCTTCGTCGGCGACCCGGTGGTGTTCATGCTCGGGCAGGACGCCACGGCCGAGGACCGGGCGCGCATCACGCGCATGCTCGGCCTCGATCAGCCGTTCTACGTCCAGTACGCGCGCTTCCTCGCGAACGCCGTGCGCGGCGAGTTCGGCCTGTCGCTGCGGCAGGTGCAGCCCGTCTCGACGCTGATCCTGGAGCGGCTGCCGGCGACGCTGGAGCTGTCGGTCTGCGCGGCGCTGCTTGCGCTCGCCGCCGGCATCGTCATGGGCGTGTACACCGCGCTCAGGCGCGATTCGTGGCTTGCCCAGGCGCTGCTCGCGCTCTCGCTCATCGGCGTGTCGCTGCCCACCTTCCTCATCGGCATCCTGCTGATCCTCGTCTTCTCGGTGCTGCTCGGCTGGCTGCCCTCGTTCGGCCGCGGCGAGACGGTGCAGATCGGCTGGTGGAGCACGGGCCTGCTCACCGCCTCGGGGCTGAAGGCGCTCGTCCTGCCCTCGATCACGCTTGGGCTCTTCCAGATGACGCTCATCCAGCGCCTGGTGCGCTCGGAGATGCTGGAAGTGCTTCGCACCGACTACATCCGCTTCGCTCGTGCGCGCGGTCTCACCGACCGCGCCGTGCACTTCGGCCATGCGCTCAAGAACACGCTCGTGCCGGTCATCACGATCACCGGGCTGCAGCTGGGGGCGATCATCGCCTTTGCCATCATCACCGAGACGGTGTTCCAGTGGCCGGGCATGGGACTGCTCTTCATCCAGGCGGTCACCTTCGCCGACGTGCCGGTGATGGCCGCGTACCTTTGCCTGATCGCGCTCTTTTTCGTCGTCATCAACCTGATCGTGGACCTGCTCTATTACGCGGTGGACCCGCGCCTGCGCATCGAGCGCACGGTCGCCGCGCATTGACCGGCCCGCAACCGCCGCCCCTACGGAGATCCGCATGAACGCACCTTCCACGCCCGAAGCCGCACCGGTTGCGCGCATCCGCGCCTTTCACGACGAGCTGCGAGAAATTCGCCGCGACCTGCACGCACACCCCGAGCTCGCCTTCGAGGAGCGGCGCACCTCCGACCTCGTCGCCGCGCGGCTCGCGGCGTGGGGGATCGAGGTGCACCGGGGTCTCGCGAAGACCGGCGTGGTCGGCGTGGTCCGCGGAAGGACGATCCGGAGCGGCCGCGCGATCGGGCTGCGCGCCGACATGGACTGCCTGCCGATGCACGAGACGGGGAACGTTTCCTACAGGTCGCGCCATCCAGGCCGCATGCACGCCTGCGGCCACGACGGCCACACGACGATGCTGCTCGGCGCCGCGCGCTACCTGCAGGAAACGCGCAACTTCGACGGCACCGTGGTGCTCATCTTTCAACCCGCCGAGGAAGGTGGCGGCGGCGGCAAGGTGATGGTGGAGGAAGGGCTGTTCGAGCGCTTTCCGTGCGATGCCGTGTACGCGGTCCACAACTGGCCGGGGCTGCCGCCCGGGAAAATCGCGGTCCGCGCAGGCCCCGTGATGGCGGCGACCGACGAGATCCAGATCGTCGTGCGCGGCCGCGGCGGCCACGGCGCGATGCCGCATCTCGCGGTGGATCCGGTGGTGGCGAGCGCGCAGATCATCTCGGCGCTGCAGACGATCGCCAGCCGCAACGCGAGCCCGCTCGATTCGATCGTCGTCTCCATCTGCTCGATGGAGACGAGCCAGACCAACGTGTTCAACGTCATCCCCGATTTCGTGAAGCTCGTGGGCACGGTGCGCACCTTCCGGCCCGAGACGCGCGACATGGCCGAGCGGCGCATCCGCGAGATCGTCGCCGGCATCGCCGCCGCGATGGGCGGCGCCGCGGAGATTGACTACCGCCGCGGCTATCCGGCGACGGTGAACAGCGAACAGGAGGCGGCCTTCGCCGCGCGCGTCGGCGAGCGCGTCTTCGGCGCCGGCAACGTCGTCACCGACCACGAGCCGACGATGGGCGGCGAGGACTTCTCCTACATGCTGCAGGCGCGGCCGGGCGCCTACGTGTTCCTCGGTCAGGGCGGCATCGAGCTGGGCTGCATGCTGCACAACCCCAACTACGATTTCAACGACGAGGTGATCCCGCTCGGGGCCGGCTTCCTCGCAGCGCTCGTCGAGGACTCGCTTCCGCTTCGGTAGGGCCGAGAACCATGCATCGCGCGCTCGCGCGCCTCTGGGACCACGATCTGGCGTGGAGTTTTCGCCGCTCGCCGGTGACCGTGGCGGCTGCGGTGGTCGCACTCGCCTGCGTGGCGGGGGCGGTCGGCGCGCCCTGGCTCGCGCCCTACAACCCGTTTGACGCCGCTTCGCTCAGCCTCGACAACGCTTTCCTGCCCCCGGCGTGGACGGCCGAGGGTCGCGCAGCCTTTCCCCTCGGCACCGACGACCAGGGCCGCGACGTGCTCTCGACGATCCTTTACGGCGCGCGCATCTCGCTCGGCGTGGGCGTCGCCGCGGTGCTGCTCGCGCTCGTGCTCGGCGTCTCGGCCGGGCTGATCGCCGGCTATGTCGGCGGGCGCACCGACGCGATCCTCATGCGCATCGCCGACGTGCAGCTTTCGTTCCCGGCGATCCTGATCGCGCTCCTCATTGACGGTGTGGCGCGCGTCGCGCTGCCCGACGACCGCCACGGCGAGATCGCGATCCCGGTGCTCATCCTGTCAATCGGCATCTCGGGCTGGGTGCAGTACGCGCGCACGGTGCGCGGCTCGACGCTCGTCGAGCGCAACAAGGAGTACGTGCAGGCGGCGCGCGTCATCGGGCGGCATCCGCTCGCGATCATGATCCATCACGTGCTGCCGAACGTGACGGGGCCGGTGCTGGTGATCGCCACCATCCATATCGCCACGGCGATCATCACCGAGGCGACGCTGTCGTTTCTCGGCGTCGGCGTGCCGCCGACGCGACCCTCGCTCGGCACGCTGATCCGCGTCGGCAACGATTTCCTTTTCTCGGGCGAGTGGTGGATCACCGTCTTTCCCGGCGCGGCGCTCGTCATGCTCGTGCTGTCGGTCAACCTGCTCGGCGACTGGCTGCGCGACGCGCTCAACCCGAAGCTGCGGTGAGCGAGGCGCTGCTGGAAGTCCGCGACCTGCGCGTCGAGTTTCCGACGCGCAGGGGGACGCTGGTCGCCGTGGACGGCGTGTCGTTGTCCATCGCGCCGGGCGAAGTGCTGGGCGTCGTGGGCGAATCCGGCGCGGGCAAGTCGCTCACCGGGCTGGCGATCATCGGGCTGCTGGAGCCGCCGGGGCGGATCGCGGGGGGCGAGATCCGGCTCGAAGGCGCGCGCATTGACAACCTGCGGGGCGAGGCGATCCGCCGCATCCGCGGCCGCCGCATCGGAGTGATCTTTCAGGACCCGCTCACCTCGCTCAATCCGCTCTACACCATCGGCCGGCAACTCACCGAGACTATCCTCACGCATCTGGACGTCACGGCGGCCGAGGCGCGCGAGCGTGCGATCGCGCTCCTGCGCGAGGTAGGCATCCCCGCGCCCGAATCGCGCATCGAGCACTATCCTCACCAGTTCTCCGGCGGCATGCGCCAGCGCGTGGTGATCGCGCTCGCGCTCTGCGCCGAGCCGCGGCTGGTGATCGCCGACGAGCCGACCACGGCGCTCGACGTCTCGATCCAGGCGCAGATCATCCAGCTCCTCAAGCGCCTTGCGCGCGAGCGCGGCACCGCAGTGATGCTCATTACCCACGACATGGGCGTGATCGCGGAAACAGCCGACCGCGTGGCGGTGATGTACGCCGGCCGCGTCGTCGAGATCGGGCCGGTGCGCGAGGTGATCCACGCGCCCCGCCATCCCTACACCGCGGGCCTCATGGGCTCGATTCCGAAGATCCGAGCCGGGGCGGCGCGGCGCCGCGAGCGCCTGGCCCAGATCGAGGGCGCGATGCCGCGCCTCACCCAGATCCCGCCCGGATGCGCGTTCAATCCGCGCTGCCCGAAGCGCATGGAGCGGTGCCTTGCCGAGCGCCCGGCGCCGGTCGCCGCGGGAGCAAACCGGGTCGCCTGCTGGCTCTATGGCTAGCGCGCTGCTGCGGCTGCAGGAGGTCGGCCGCGATTTCGACGTCTCGCGCCCCTGGCTCAATCGCCTGCTGGAGGGGTTGCCGCGTGAGATCCTGCGCGCGGTGGACGGCGTCTCGTTCGAGGTGCGGCGCGGCGAGACGCTCGCGCTCGTCGGCGAATCCGGCTGCGGCAAATCCACCGTGGCGCGGCTCATCGTCGGCCTGTACGAACCCTCGCGCGGGCGCATCGAGTTCGACGGCGTGACGCTCACCGGCGCGCGGGACCGCGCCGAGGTGCGGCGCGTGCGCCGGCGCATGCAGATGATCTTTCAGGACCCCTACGCCAGCCTCAACCCGCGCTGGCGCGTGCGCGAGGTTATCGCGGAACCCCTGCGGGTGCTCGGCCTCGCAACCTCGACCTCCGAGATCGAGGCGCGGGTCGCCGAGTTGCTCGCCCAGGTCGGTCTCGCGCCCGAGGACGCGGACAAATACCCGCACGAGTTCTCCGGCGGCCAGCGCCAGCGCATCTCTATCGCGCGCGCGCTCGCCGGCCGGCCGGAATTTCTGGTGTGCGACGAGCCGACCTCGGCGCTCGACGTCTCGGTGCAGGCGCAGATCCTCAATCTGATGACCGACCTTCAGGAAAGGCTCGGGCTCACCTACCTCTTCATCTCGCACAACCTCGCGGTCGTGTCGCATATCGCCGACCGCATCGGCGTCATGTATCTCGGGCGGATCGTCGAACTCGCCACCGCCGAGCGGCTTTTTTCCCGCCCGCGCCACCCCTATACGCGCATGCTCCTCGATGCGGTGCCGGACCTGGAGATGACCGGCAAGGCGAGAACGCCGGTGGCGGGCGAGGTGCCGAATCCGCTCGCCCCGCCCCCGGGCTGCGCGTTCCACCCGCGCTGCCCGCACGCGACCGAACGCTGCCGGCTCGAGCGCCCGGCGATGCGCGCGGCGGGCGAAGCGCAGGTCGCCTGCCACGCGGTGGAGGAAGGACGGATCTGACGTTCCGTCTCAGTCCACTGTCACGACGAGGAGCGCTTCATCCGGGTCCGCTTCGAATCTCCGAAGAACCGCCAGGCGTGCCTTGAGAATCGCACCGATCGAATCGGTGCCCTCGTTGCCGACAGACAACCACACGACCTTGGGCGGCGGCCCGAGCAGGAACGCACGCTGGCGAAAATCGTTGTCCTTGGAGGCAATCGCGAAGCCGTGCGTGCGCGCGTACGACCATATGTCCTCGTCGCTGCGCCCTCGCCCCAGCGCCTGCTCGACATGCACGGTTCCGGGGTAATCGGCCAGAAGCAGAGGGACGAGCCTCGGACTGAGGTTCTCGTCCAGTAGCAGCTTCACCCGGCCGAAGAGCCAGCCAGTTTGCGCTCGCGCGCAGCCGCGAACTCAAGCGCCGCCCGAATGTCCTCGCGAGCGAGCGACGGGAAATCCCGCAGCATATCGTCCTCCGACATGCCTCCCGCCAGGTATTCGAGAATGTCGTACACGGTGATGCGGGTGCCCTTGATACATGGCTTTCCGCCGCGGATGGCGGGGTCAACGACGATCCGATCCTGGTAGCTCACGCTTGGCTCCCCCGGCGAATGCTAGCAGCCGAGCGCGCCGTCGGGTACTCCCGGACGAGCATGTCCCGGCTTTTCGAAGGCTACCGCCGGAACAGCCCGCGCACGGCATCGCCGATGCCGCTCGCGCCCTTCTTCACCGTCTCGACGGCGCCGCCCGCCGCGCGGCCGATCGCGCTCCCCGCGCCACCGGCGAGCGCCGAGTAGTCCACGCTCCAGTCCGGCTTGTCCAGGGCGCCCGTGAACTTGATCGGGATGGTGAGTCCGGCGACCTCGCCCGCCTCGCGCCCGCCCTGCCCCTTGGAAGTCGCCACCAGCGTCGCCTTCGCGGCGTAGTCAATCGCATTGTTGCCGATGTCGAGGTTGCCGGCGCCGGCGAGCCGCAGGAAGGGCGAGGCGCCTTTCAGGTCGTCGTTTCGCGCGACGCCGTTCTTGATGTTGAAGCTCGCCGAGAGCTCCGAGAAATCGGTCTTCTGCGACGGATCCGGCTTCGTCTGTTTCGCGCCCAGCGCCGACTTCACATTGCGCGCCGTGTCGGCGAGGTTGACGCCCTTCACCGCGCCGTCCTTCACCTCGACGCGCGCAGCGCCGGCAAGCGCTTTTTTCAGCGCCGTCACGGTGCCGCCGGCGGTCGTCACGTCCACGGTGAGGTTGCCACGGCCCTCCAGCACGTCCTTTTGCGCCGCATCGCGCAGCAGCGGCCCGAGCGAGACGTTCTGCATCGTCTCCTTCACATGGATGCGGTTGCCGTTCGCATCAGCCGTGAGCGCGCCGGCGAGCGTACCGCCGTAGAGGTTCGCCGAGTGCGGCGCCACCTCCAACCTGCCGTTGGCGAGCTTCACCTCGGCTTTCACGTTCTCCATCTTCACGCGCTTGACCGTGAGGGCGCCGATCGCAAGCTTGCCGCTCACGGTCTTGCCCTTGAGCGCGGAAAGGTCCACCCGCTCGTCCTTCTTCGCCTTCGGGTCCTCCGGCGGCAGATACCGGTCGAGGTTGATCCGGTCAATCGCCACGTCGAAGCTGGCCACCAGCGGCTCCAGCTTCGTCGCGGCGAGCTTTGCCTGCACGCTCGATTCGTCGAACTTCGTCGCGAGATCGAGCGCGGCCGTCTGGCGCCCGAGGTCGGCCTTCGCCTGCGCCGTGATCGGCAGCGTCACCGCCTTCTGCGGCACCGCGGGCCCGGCGATCGTGAGCTTCGCGGCGATTCTCGGCGCCTCCCACGTGCGCGCCTTGAGGTTCGCCTGCACCGGGGTCGAGATCCTGCCCTTCACCGTGTTGCCGCCCGAGGCCGCATCGAGATCGAGCGCGAGCGCGGAAAGCGCCAGCGCCTCGGCGCTGCCCTGGATGCCCTCGATCCGTACGCGCGCATCGAGCGAGCGTTGCGGGCCCTTCACCTGAACCGAGCCCTTCACCTCGGCGCCGGCGGCCCGGGCCGGCGTGATCTCGACCTTCGGCGCGGCGAACTCGGCCGCGAGCGTCTCGGCGCCGATCCGGCCCTTGGCCCCCGCGCTGAATCCGTCGAAGGCGATTTCCTGCCGCGCGAGATCGAAGCGCAGCGCCCCGGACGCCTGCGCCCGCACGTCCACCGCGGGGTTCTTCCCGGTGATGCGCAGCGCAAGCGACACCGGACCCGGTGCGGCGCCGTCCAGCCGCCCGGTCCTGAGGTCGAGCTCCGCGACGTCGAGCTCCTGGCCGCTTGCCTCGTCCCGGTAAAAAAGCTGCGCCCGCTCGACGTTCGCTTCGGCGATGCGCACGCGCTTCGGCCTTTCATCCGTCCGCCGCTCCTCGCCCTCGACCCGCTGCGGCCCTGCGAGATCCGCGAAGTTGAACCTTCCGTCCTTGCCGCGCACCACGTTCACCTTCAGCCCCGCGACTTTCAGCGTCTCCAGCGCGATTTCATCCGAAAGGAGCGGCATCACGCGCACCGCCACCGCGGCCGAATCGAGCGCGAGGAACACCTTGTCGCTGCCGGCTTCGCTGAGGGTCGTTCTGCCGAGCGCGATTGCCGCGACCGGGAAGAGCCGCAACTGCGGCGTGCCCTCGATCGACAGCGTGCGGTTCTTCTCCCGCATGACGCGCTCGAGCTGCGACTTCACGAACGCGCCGTCCACGATCACGAACGCCGCCGCGACGGCGACCACCGCCAGGCCGAACACCGCTCCCACGGCGTAGAGCAGGATCCGAAGCGCCTTCACGCGGCGGCCCTTTTTGCGTTGGCGACGCCGAACGGCACGTGCCCGGTCGCCACGTGCCGGCGAGCCGACTCGACGTGGCCGTGCTGGTCGTCGAAGTAGAAGTCGGGCTCGAACGCCTTGAGGAATTCGCCCTTGTCGAGGCCGCCGAGAAACATCGCCTCGTCCACGCTGATGTTCCACTCCATGAGCGTTCGTACCGCGCGCTCGTGGGCGGGGGCGCTGCGCGCGGTCACGAGCGCCGTGCGGATGCGCATCGGGGTGTCGGTGCCGGCCGCCGCCTGCAGGCGGTGCAGCGCCTCGAGGAGCGGCTTGAACGGCCCGGGCGGCAGGGGCCTCAGGGCGTGCGCCTGCTCGTGCCGGGAAAAAGCGTCGAGCCCTTCGCGCTGGTAGATGCGCTCGGCTTCGTCGGAAAAAAGCACCGCGTCGCCGTCGAAGGCGATGCGCACCTCCTCGGCGTGGCGCGAAGCGTCCTGCGCGGACGCCGGGACCACGCGCGCGGCCGGAAACTTCGATTCGAGCGCCCGCATGACGTCGTGCTCGTTCGCCGACAGGAACAGGTTCGCTTTCAGTGCGTCCAGATACCGGTAGGGCTCGCGCCCGCGGGTGAAGACCCCGCGCTCGAGCTTCAGGCCCGCCTTTTCGGCCGAGCGGAACACGCGCAGGCCCGACACCGGGTCGTTCTTCGAGAGGATCACGACCTCGACACGCTGCGCCTCGCGCGTGTTGAAGGCAAGGAGCTTTTTCACGAGCGGAAATGCGACGCCGGGCTTGGCCGGCACGTCCAGCCGGGAAAACTGCAGCTCGATGTAGGCGCGCTCGCCCTCGGCCTCGAAGACGCGGTTCTCCTCCTCGAAGTCGAAGAGCGCCCGCGAGGAGATCGCCACGACGAGCTTGCCTTCGACCGAGTAGGGCATTGGGCTAGGGATCGCGGTCAAGCGGGGTTGGAGCGGGTGATGGGAATCGAACCCACGTATTCAGCTTGGGAAGCTGATGTTCTGCCATTGAACTACACCCGCGCTATGCAGGAAATTGTATCATTCGCCTTGTGATACAGGTACTTGTCAACGGCGCGGTCCAGCGCTTCGAGCAGCCGGTGCGCCTTGCCGAGCTGATCGAGCGAATGCAGCTCGCCGGAAAGAAGATCGCCGTCGAGCGAAACGGCGAGATCGTACCTCGCAGCGCGCACGGGCAGACGGTGCTCGCCGACGGCGACCGGCTGGAGATCGTGGTCGCGGTGGGTGGCGGATGAGCGCCGATCCCCTCGTCATCGCCGGGCGGAGCTATCGCTCGCGGCTGCTCGTCGGCACCGGAAAGTACCGGGATTTCGCCCAAACGCGCGCCGCGATCGAGGCCTCCGGCGCCGAGATTGTCACCGTCGCGATCCGGCGCGTGAACATCGGGCAGACGAAGGGCGAGCCTTCGCTGCTCGACTTCCTGCCGCCCCCGCGCTTCACCTACCTGCCGAACAGCGCCGGCTGCTACACCGCCGAGGACGCGGTGCGGACCCTTCGTCTTGCGCGGGAACTCCTCGACGGCCACGACCTCGTCAAGCTCGAAGTGCTGGGCGATGAGCGCACGCTTTACCCGAACATGCCGGAGACGCTGGCAGCGGCGAAGACCCTGGTGAAAGAGGGCTTCAAGGTGATGGTGTACTGCTCCGACGATCCCATCCAGGCGAAGATGCTGGAAGACGCCGGCTGCGTCGCCATCATGCCGCTCGCCTCGCTCATCGGCTCGGGCATGGGCGTGCTCAATCCCTGGAACCTACAGCTCGTGATCGAGCGGGTGGGCGTGCCGGTGCTGGTGGACGCGGGCGTGGGCACCGCCTCCGACGCCGCGATCGCGATGGAACTCGGCTGCGACGGGGTGCTGATGAATACCGCGATCGCCGCCGCCAAAGACCCGGTGCGCATGGCGCGGGCGATGAAGCTAGCGGTCGAGGCCGGGCGCGAGGCGTTCCTCGCCGGGCGCATGCCGAAGAAGTTCTACTCGGCGACGCCCTCCTCCCCGACCGAAGGCAGGATCGCCCCCTCGCAGCCGAAGGCGGCGTGACGGGCGAGGCCGCCGGCCGCGGCGCGCACCGCCCAATTCGCAGCTATGTCCTGCGCCAGGGGCGAATGACGCCCGCGCAGGCGCGTGCGCTGCGCGAGCTGTATCCGCGCTACGGCGTGCCGTTCACCGGCGAGCCGCTCGATTTCGCCGCCCTCTTCGGCCGGCGGGCGCCGGTGGTGCTGGAGATCGGCTCTGGAATGGGCGAGACCACCGCCGCGATCGCTGCGATGCGCCCGGAGGCAGACTTCATCGCGGTGGAAGTGCACGCCCCCGGCGTCGGCAGCCTGCTCAACCGCATCGCCGCCGCCGGTCTTTCCAACGTGCGCGTCATCCGCCACGATGCGGTGGAGGTGCTGGAGCGCATGATCCCGGACGAGAGCCTTGCCGGGATCCATCTCTTCTTTCCGGACCCCTGGCCGAAGAAACGCCACCACAAGCGCAGGCTCGTCCAGCCCGCGTTCGCCGCGCTCGCCGCGTGCAAGCTCGCTCTCGGCGGGTATCTGCACGCCGCCACCGACTGGACGGACTACGCCGAGTGGATGCTCCAGGTGCTCTCGGCCGAGCCGCTGCTGGAAAACACGGCGGCCCGCTTCGCGCCGCGTCCGGCATGGCGCCCGCCGACCAAGTTCGAAGCCCGCGGCGTGCGGCTCGGGCACGAAGTGCGCGACCTGCTGTTCCGGCGTCGTTAAGGAAGAAAGAGCTGCTGCAGCTCGTTGAGGAAGCGCCGGCCGCGCTCGCTCGGGGCGATTCGCTCGGCGCTTCTCTCGATGAGGCCCTTCGCCTCGGCGGCGCGAAGGCCCGGCTCCAGCGCCGCCGCAGGTAGCCCGGTGCGAGCGGCGAATAGGTCCGCCGGAAACCCCTCGATGAGCCTTGCCGCGTTGAGCATGAACTCGAACGGAAGCTCCTTCGGCTCGACCGTCCGGTGCTCCACCGTGCCGGCGGCTTTTGCGTGCTCGCGCGGCGCCTTCGGCCGCTCGTGGCGCGTGACACGATCGGCAAACGAGATCTTCCCGTGCGCGCCTGCGCCCAGACCGCAGTAGTCCCCGAACTCCCAGTAATTGAGGTTGTGGCGCGAGCGCCGTCCCGGGCGCGCGAACGCCGAGATCTCGTAGTGCTCGTAGCCGGCCGCGCCGAGCGCTTCCTCGACCGCAACCTGCATGTCGGCACAAGCGTCGTGTTCCGGAAGCCGCGGCGGCTTTGACCAGAACACGGTGTTCGGCTCGATCGCGAGCTGGTAAAAAGAAAGGTGCGCCGTGCCCCAGGCGAGCGCCTCCGCCACGTCCCGCCGCGCCATCTCGAGCGTCTGACCGGGAAGACCGTACATCAGGTCGAGGTTCACGTTATCGAAGGACGCCTGCGCCAGTTCGATCGCGCGGCGCGCCTCGTCGGCCGAGTGTATGCGACCGAGTGCGGCGAGCATCGCGTCGTCGAAGCTCTGCACGCCGAGCGACAGCCGATTGACACCCGCGGCCCGGTAGCCGGCAAAGCGCGCGGCTTCCGCCGTGCCGGGATTCGCCTCCAGCGTCACCTCCGCGTCCGGCTCGAGCGGCACGCGCGCGCGGACGCCCGACAGCAGCCGGTCGAACGCCTCCGGCGGAAAGAGGCTTGGCGTGCCGCCGCCGAGAAAAACCGAAATCACCCGCCGTCCCCAGACATGAGGCAGGAGCGCTTCCAGGTCGGCAAGCAGCGCATCCACGTACTCGTCCACCGGCAGATCGCCCCGCGCCTCGTGCGAGTTGAAGTCGCAGTACGGGCACTTGCGCACGCACCACGGAAAATGCACGTAGAGGGAAAGCGGCGGAAGCTGCGCAAAGCGCACCTGCCAGGGGAGCGACACGGCGACGGGGGTCACGGCCGCCATCAGGTCGTCTCGCGCAGGCGCTCGAGCAACCGCGCAAGGGCGATCGCGCGGTGGCTGATGCGGTTTTTCTCCTCGGGCGCGAGCTCGGCGGCCGTCAGCCCGCGCTCCGGAAGATAGAACAGCGGGTCGTAGCCGAAGCCGTTCGCGCCGCGCGGCGCGCGCGCGATCTCACCCGTCCAGCGGCCCTCGGCGATCACCGGCTCCGGGTCGTCAGGCCGGACAAGCAGCACCATCACGCAAGTGTAGTGAGCCGCGCGGTCCTCATGCCGCGCAAGCTCGGCAAGAAGCCGCGCGTTGTTGCGCGCGTCGCGCTCCTCGCGCGTGCCCTCGCGGCCGGCCCAGTACGCCGAATGCACGCCCGGCTCCCCGCCCAGCGCCGCGACGCAAAGCCCCGAATCGTCGGCGAGCGCCGGAAGGCCGGTCGCGCGCGCGCAGTGACGCGCCTTCGCGATCGCGTTCTCGACGAAGGTGTCGTGCGGCTCCTCGGCCTCGGCGATGCCCAGGTCCGCCTGCGTGACCAGGCGCACGCCGAGCGGTGCGAGCATTGCCCGGATCTCGCGCGCCTTGCCGGGGTTGCTTGAGGCGAGGACGAGGCTCGCGATCCGCTTCACGGAAAAAACCAAAACAGGGTCAGACCCGGGTCTGACCCTGTTTCAGCGGGTTGCGGCGCAGGGTCTGCACGCCCGAGGGCGTGGCAAGAAGGAGCACGTCGGCGGGCCGGCGGGCGAAGATGCCGTTCGTCACCACACCCGGAATGTCGTTGATCTCGGACTCCATCTTCGGCGGATCGAGGATGGTGAGGCCGTGGCAGTCGAGCACCACGTGGCCGTTGTCGGTCTTGAACCCGTCGCGCAGCACCGGCTGCGCGCCGCGCTTGGCCATCTGGCGGGCGACATAGCTGCGCGCCATCGGGATCACCTCGATCGGCAGCGGGTACTTTCCGAGCACCGGCACGAGCTTGGATTCGTCGCAGATGCAGACGAACTGCTTCGCCACGTCGGCGAGGATCTTCTCGTGGGTGAGCGCCCCGCCCCCGCCCTTGATCATCGTCAGGTGCTCGGTGACCTCGTCGGCGCCGTCCACGTACACCGGCAGCTCGTCCACCTCGTTCAGGTCGAGCACGCGGATGCCGTGGCGCTTGAGGCGCTCGGCGCTCGCCAGCGACGCTGCGACCGCGCCCGCGATGCGGTTCTTCATCGGCGCAAGCAGGTCTATGAAGTGATTCACCGTCGAGCCCGAGCCGACGCCGATCACCTCGTCCTCGATCACGTACTTGAGCGCCGCCTGCGCGGCGAGCCGCTTCAATTCGTCTTGGGTCATGGCAGCGAGGGCGAGGATGCTAACACGCAACCCGGCGCGTTCGAGCCGCACGTCCTCAGCGCTCGCGCGCGGCGTCGTGAAACGCCCCCTGCACGGGCGAGAGCAGGTATTCGAGCACCGTGCGCCGGCCGAGGTGGATTTCGGCCGCGACTTGCATGCCGGGAGCGAGCCGCAGCGGCTGGCCCTCGTACCCGAGTTCCTGCGAGGCGAGCTCGACAAGCGCCCGATACGCAAGCGGGCCCATCGGCCGGTCGCGCCCGGCGGGCGCATCCGTGCGGAGATTGGGTGAAGGCGCCTCGGTCGCATCGGCCGAGACGCGCTGCACCGCCCCCTCGACGAGGCCGTACTTCTGGAACGGATAGGGTGCAAGCTTCAGTTTGACAGGCTGCCCCGGTCGCACAAAACCGGCGTCCTGATTGCCCACCCACACTTCGGCAAGGAGCGCGCCGCTCTCGGGCACGATCGTCATGAGGATGGTGCCGGGGGCGACCACCGTGCCTTCGGTGTGGGTGGCCAGATCCTTCACTGTGCCGGCGACCGGCGCGCGAAGCTCAAGGAGCGCTCTGCGATGCCGCATCCGCGCAAGGTCTTGTGCGAGCTGCTCGAGCGTCGTCGCAAGCTCGACGCGCTCGGCCTGAAGGCCGCGGCGGTACTCGGCCGTGATCTGCGCGAGTCTCTTTTCCGACTGCTCGATGAGCGCGCGGTTCGAGCGAACGAGGTGCTCCTGCGCTTTCAGCTCCTGCTCGCGCTCGATCCGTTCTCGCTGCTTGTCGGCGGCGAGGATTCGCCCCGCGAAACCGTCGCCGGCCAGCTTCTCGAACGCCGCCTCCTGTTCGCGGAAATGCGGAAGCACGCGCTCGAGCTTGGCTTTCGTTTCCTCGGCCGCGCCCAGGTCGTGACGCGCCCGCGCAAGGACCATACGCTCCTGCGCAAGCGCACTCTCGTAAGCGCCGATGTTGGCGGCGTGCTGCGCCGCCACCTGCGCAAAGAGCTCCGGTGGATCGTCGGGCGCGGGCCTGAGCGCCCGGCCCGCGAGCTCGGCCTCCACGCGCCGCAGCGCAAGCCGCCGCTGCCGATATTCGGCCTCGAGCGCGCGCAGTTCCGCTTCGCTGATCACCGGGTCCATGCGCATCAGCACCTGGCCCTCGGCGACGCGCTCACCCTCGCGCACGAGGATGTCGCGCACGATGCCCTGCTCGGCGCTTTGCACGATCTTCACGTAACCCGCGGGCACGAGCTTTCCCTCGGCCACCGCCACGATGTCCAGCCGACCGAACGCCATCCAGGCGAGCGCGCACGCAAGGAACGCGACGATCACCCGCAGCGTCCAGCCGGCGAGCGGCGCGGGCGGCTCGTCCCGAATGCGAAGGAGCGCCGGCGCGAAGTCCGCGGCAGCGGCCCCGCCCGCGCGCCCGGTCAGCTCGCGTAGTTTGGTCATCGGCGGTCCATCAGGCGAGCTTTACGAAGCCCTCGCTCAAACCACCGAATGGCCGCAGGCTCTGGGCTTCCGAGCCGAAGCCCGGCGCGCCGATCACCTCCTGCGCGGCGGCAAGTCCGATGCCGGCCAGGCTACCCCGCAGCCCGTACTGGTAGGCGAGATCGCCCCCGATCGCCGCATCGTCGGCGCCCCGGAGATGGAACTGGTTGAGCGCGTCCGAGAGCGCCCAGGAATTCAGGTAGGGGTCGGCCGCGCGCGCGGCGTCGAACGCCTGGACGAGCCCCCGGGCGTCGAACACATTGACCCGGGCCCCTGCGATCGGGTCGGCGGCGGCGTCGTCGAAGTCCGCCATCGCCTCGGTGACGATCTGGATATTGAGCAGGCTCGTCCTGCCGTGACCCGCATACCAGTGCTTGAAGGTGATGGAGTCCGACCCTCCCAGTTCGAGCACCAGGTCCTTTCCCGACTTGCGAAAGCGAAGGTCTTCGTAGCGGATGCCGCCGCCGAGCGACAGCGTGTTGTCGCCCTCGCCGTCGGACCACACCACATCGTGGCCGTCGCCGCGGTTGAAGACGATGACATCGCGCCCCCGCCCGGCGCGGATGAGGTCATTGCCGGCGCCGCCGATGATCAGGCCAGCGCCGCGCCCGCCGTAGATGAGGTCGTCGCCCGAGCCGCCGTCGAGAACGTTGCGGCCGAGGCCGGCGCGCAGCACATCGTTGCCCGAGCCGCCCTGGAGCACATCGTTGCCTTGCCCGCCGCGCAGCCGATCGTCGCCCTCGAAGCCGGCCAGATAATCGTTGCCGCCGCGGCCGATGAGGGTTTCCGCGCCCGCGTTTCCGTAGAGCACGTCCTCGCCCCGATCGCCGCCGACGGTGGCTCCCTCGTGTGCGCGCACCGCGAGGTTGAAGACGGCGCCTGCCTGCGCGCCTGCGCTGTCCGTCGCCGTGACCGCGATCGGCCAGGCGCCGATGTCGCCTGCGGCCGGCGTGCCCGAAAAGGAACGCGTCCCGGAATCGAACGAAAGCCAAGCGGGAAGCGGCCCGCCGCTTGCGAGCGCCGCGGAATACGTCAGCGCATCGCCTGCATCCTCATCGGCGAAGGTGCTTGAGCCGAGCGCGAACGCGAACGGCGAGCCCGCGACCACGAGTTGCTCGGCCGGCGCGTTCGCCACGACCGGCGCATCGTTGGTGTTGGCGACGGTCAGCGCGAAGGTGTCCGCTGCCGACAGCCCGCCCGCGTCGCTCGCGGTCACGGTGATCTGCACCGCTCCGACGTCCGCGTTCGCCGGGGTTCCGGAGAAGCTGCGGTTTGCCGCGTCGAACGTAAGCCACGCGGGAAGTGCGCCACCGTCGGCGCGCGCAGCGAACCACGCGATCGCGTCGCCGAGGTCTTCGTCGGCGACGGAATCCGCAGGCACGGCGAAGCTGAACAGCGTGTCTTCGGTCGCCGATTGATCCGCGATCGGCTTGGCGAGGACCGGCGCGTCGTTGACGTTCGCCACCGTGAGCGTGAAGTCGTCCGACGTCGAGAGCCCGCCCGCGTCGGTTGCAGTGACGCGAACGTCCAGCGATCCCACATCGGCCTGCAGCGGCGTGCCCGAGAAGCTTCCCGTCCCCGCATCGAAGGCGAGCCACGCCGGCAGCGCCGAGCCGTCGGCGAGGGAGACGGAAAGCGAGAGCGCGTCGCCGACGTCCGGGTCGCTGAAGGTGTCGGCGGGCACGGTGAAGCTGAACCCCGCATCTTCCTCGGCCACCTGGTCCGCGATCGGCGTGGCGACGAGCGGCGCGTGGTTTGCGGTCTCGAGCGCGATCGGCTGCGCCGCGCGGCCGAAATCCGGATCGCCAAGCACCGCGCGCTTCTGCACGTCGGTGAGCGCATCGAGACTGCCCGTTGTCGCATACTGCCAGGCGAGCGCGCCGCTCAGCGCTTCCGTTTCGGAAAAGCCCGTGCGGTGCGCCGTGAGGCTCTGGCCGATCGGGAAGAACCGCAGCCCCGGATCGGCCGCCCGTGCCGCCTGAAAGTCCGCGATCACCGCGTTGAAATCGAAAGCATGTACCGAACCGAAGAGCTGAAGGCGGATAGCGGGCCAAGCCTGCGGCTCGACCTCGAACGCGCGCGTGAGGCGCACTGAATCGGATGCGCCGATGGAAAGGACGACGTCGTCGCCCTCCTGGCTCAGCGCGATGTCCGAGGGCTGGATGCCGCCCCCGAGCGAGAGAGTCAAGGAACTTGCCGCGTAGATGGTGTCCGCGCCATCGCCCGCGTTGAAGGCGATCACCGCGTTCGGGCCCCAGGTCTGGACTTCGTCATTGCCCGCACCGCCCGCGATGAAGCTGTTGCCCTCGTGGTAGATGAAGTCGTCGCCGGGGCCCGCGTCGAACAGATTCGCGCCCTCCCAGTCCTCCAGGGCGTCGCTTCCCGGCCCGCCATGCAGGATGTCGACGCCCGCGCCCCCTTCGAGGAAATCGTCCCCACTGCCGCCCGCGACGGAATCGTCGCCTTCGTTGCCGATGACCAGGTCGTCGCCGCCGAGCGAATCGATCGAGTCGGCCCCCTCGGATCCGAAAATGACGTCGTCTTCGTGGGTGCCCGGCGCCGGCTCAATGCGCGCCTCCATCTGCGCGGCAGTAAGGAACGTGCCGTCGGCGAACTCCATCCCCGCAAGCCGCCGCTCGGGGCCCGAGAACCACCGCGGCACCTCGATGCGGTCGGTGCTGCCACGCACCCATACAGACAATCCAACGTAGTCCCGGCTGACGAGGACATCGTCAGAGGCAAGGCCAGGAGCGGCGCGGATCACGTCCTCGCCATTGACGCCACCGAAGAGGTTCTCGGCCCGGTCGTGCCCGCCGCCGGGTTCAAGGATGAAGGCGTCCACCCCGTCGCCGCCATCGAGCGCATCATCGCCCGGCCCGCCGGCGAGCACATCGTTCCCCGAAAATCCGAGAAGGCTATCATCGCCACCGCCGCCAACCAGCGCGTCGTTGCCCGCGTTGCCCAGCAGCCGGTCGGCGAACCCGTCCAACCCCTGCAGCACGTCGTCGCCGTCGGTGCCGGAGACCTTCAGTCCCGCCTGCGTGAGCGCCCCCGCACCGATCTCGGCATCTTGCGCGAACTCGAGCCGTGTGATGGGCATCAACGTCGGGTTCGAGTACCAGTCCTGGATCCTCAGCTGGTCGTTTCCACGCGTCAGAAGGAGATCCACGCCATCGCGCGTGATCGCCACCTCGAAGGCACGGATCCCGTCCTCGAAAACGACCGCCTTGTAGTTACGGCCAATCGTCTGGTTGCCCGAGCCGACAACGAAACGGTACGGTTCGAGCACCTCGACGATCGTCGCCTGTCGAAGAACTTCTTCCAGCGTGTACGTGCTGCCGTCGGCGAAGCGGAACTGCTCGATCCCCTCGCCGAGGCGATAGCTGAGCGCTGGAGGCTCGTACTCATTGCCCTGCTGATCGGCGAGCAGGTCCGAGCCGGTGAACCCATAGTTCGCATCCGGCACTGCGGCATCGAACCCTGCGTCGCCCCAGCGCACCGAAAGCGTGCCCCCGGCAAGCCACGGCGCCTCGGGCGTGGCAAGCGCGCGCGCCCCGTCTACGTGCAGGTCGAGCACGAGATCGGCAAGCGAAACCCCCGGACCGAACTCCACTGTGTCGCGCGCCATCACGCCGGCAGCGATAAGCTCCTCTATCGCCTGCGTGTCGTCGCGGCGCACGAGAGGCGCCGCACCCGGCAGCGGCGCGATGGGGACGATCTCGCCGAAGCCGTAGCGCTGGCGCACCGCATCGGCCTCTTCGAACGAGTTGTAGTAGTTCCCGCGCCCCTCCAGATCGAGCCGGTATTGGCCGCCGTGCGTGTAGCTTTCGCGCCAGTCGGCGATGCCCAGATTGCCGTAATACCAGTCGAGATAAGCCGCCGAGCGAACCTCGGTCGCGGCAAGCATGTCCACCCCGATCTCTTCGGCCGTGAACACGAATCGGCCCGAGCCGGCGAGCGTGTCATTGCCATCTCCCCCGGCGAGCGTGCCGGTGCCCGTGATCGCGTCCTCGCCCGCGTTGCCGTACAGAAACCCGCTTCCTGTGATCGTGTCGTCGCCCGCACCCGCATCCACCAGCGTGAGAAGGCCGTATATGCCCGCCCCACCCGAAGTGGCGTCGATGCTGTTCGCCGAACGCCCGCCGATGATCTCGACGACGTTCAGATGGCGGTTCTCGCGCCGCGTCAAGTCCACCAGCGCCTGCGCGCCGACGATCTCGTTCTTTGCGTGGCTCCAGCTCACCGCAAGCGGCTCGTTCACTTCGGTCACGCGCGCAAATTGGTTCCAGCTGCGCAGTTCGTAGTCATAGGTGACGTTCGCGAGTACGATTTGCGTGCCGGTGTCATACGAGACCACGCCGCCCGAGTTGCTCCAGACGCTTTGCCGCTCGTTGTGGCGGGGCTGCTCCTTCGCGAGCGTCACCACGGCCGCGCCCGGCGTGTCTATTCGGGGAAGCCAGTTGCCGGGGCCGAAGATGAGGGCCTCGTCCGATTCGATCCGCTCCGTTTCCAGCCGGTGCAGGTCCCAGTTGAGGCGCGACGAACCGAGCGTGCCGAATTCGAGCACGGTATCTTCGATCTGCTGCGTGGTGTTCGAAGCGAGTACCTGACCGGTGGAGACGCTCCTGAAGGTCTCGGTGGTCCTTTGCTCGGTGTGGGAAAGCCAGGCCCGATCCTCGATCCCCTCGAAAAGCCCCCCGCCCAGGTGCTTCCAGCCGACAAAGTGCGCCGCCCCGCCCGCAAGCGCGAGCTGCCCAAGCCGCGCCTCCTCCCACAGCCGCTCGATATAGTCACCCGCCGGATCGGGCAAAAGCAGCGCCTCATCGAGCGCAAGCTCATTGCCTTCGGCTTCCCGGATCGTCCAGGCCTGCGGGCGCGTGTAGTAGCCCTCGATCGTCAGCGTGTCGCCAAGCCCCCGCAGCCCCACTTGCAAGTCCTCGCCCGAGCGCTCAAAGCGCAGGCTCGCAAGGCTCACGCCCGGCACCAGCGTGATGACGTTCGTCTCACCCGCCTCTCCATCGCTTGCCCGGTCAGAGCCCATGCCGCCATACAGAACGTAGCGGTCGGCTCCCTCGCCGCCGGCCACGTAGTCATCGCCCGGGCCGCCGTCGAGCAGGTCATCCCCGGCACCCCCGCTCAGCGAATCGGCGCCCTCGTCACCCGAGAGCACATCAGCCCCAGTCCCTCCATCCAGCGTGTCGTCGCCCGTACCGCCCCGCAGCCGGTCGGCCCCCGAGCCGCCGAGAATCGAATCGTTGCCGCCCACGCCGCGCACAATGTCGTCGCCGCCCTTGGCGTCCACGCGCTCTTTCAGATTCGTGCCCTCGATCTCGTCGTCGCCTTCCGTTCCCTCCACCTCGAAACCCTGTTCGAGGATGTCGGCGTAGGTCAACACCGTGCCGTCGGCGAACTGGATGAAATCCAGCACCGGCGTCGCGAGCGCGTCGTTCGGATCGAACCCCTCGAAATGAACCGCGTCGCCTCCGCCGAGATCAACCATCAGAGAGGCCACGCGGAACTTGACATCGCCCGGTGCGATCCCCGGCCCGAGCACGAGCACGCTCGCCTCCGGATCATCGGCTCCGACGGGTGCGTCCTGAACGACTTCCACCCCGTCGCCTCGCTCGAAGACGTACGTGTCCTTGCCCGCGCCGCCGGCGAGCACGTCCGTCCCCGCTCCGCCGTGGAGCATGTCCTCGCCCAACCCGCCAGAAAGCACGTCAGCGCCCGAGCCACCGTACAGAATGTCGTTGCCGGCCTCGCCCACGAGTTCGTCGGCGCCTTCGCCTCCATCGAGGAAGTCATCGCCTGCAAGCCCCGCCGCGACGCTCGAGGCCGAGTCCCCTCCCAGAAAATCGTCCCCATCTCCCCCGGAGAGCGCATCGTCGCCCGCTTCGCCCAGCAGCACGTCGTCGCCGACGCCCCCGTCCGCGTGATCGTCGCCCGCGCCCGCGAAGATCCAGTCGGCTCCCGCCCCGCCGTAGATCACGTCAAGAGCCCCGGCAGCGTCCGCGCCCGCACTCGCAGCATTCGTGAGCGAGACCGTGAACGTCACCGACCCGCCGGCCCCATCGGTGCGCGTGCGCGCGACCGTCCAGTCAAGCGTTGCGGAAACAAGCGTCTCGTCGCCGTAGACCGTGTCATCGCCCGCGCCGCCTACGATCACCTCCGCGCCTTCGCCGCCAAGGAAAAGATCGGCACCCGCCGAGCCAAGCAGCACATCATCACCGGCATCGCCCGACAGAATGTCCCCCGGCCCGGGGGCTTGCATCCCGGCTTCGCCCGCGGCGATCGCGCCCTCGATCGTGAGCGTCTGGCCATCGCTCGTGTCGGCAAACAGCACATCGTTGCCCCCGTTCCCGGCGAGGATGTCGCCCTCGGCTCCTCCCTCGACCCAGTCATCGCCTGCGCCCGCGGCCACCACGTCGCGCCCGGCGCCCGTCTCGATCAGATCGCGGCCCCCTGCGGCAGAGGTCGCGCTATCAGGGCCGTCTGCGTTGACCGCATCGCCACCGCCGCCGGTGAGGAACTTCTCGACTTCGTCCGCACCCGAGCCGTAGAAAAGATCCGCACGGTCCGCCAGCTCAAGATCCGGCCGCCCGCCCTGCCCGTCGGCACGCACCGTGTTGCCGAAGGCATCGGTCTGCGTCTGCACCCCAGGCTCCGAAGGATTGCCGTCGTAGTCCTGCCTGTCGCCAAGGAAGGTGCGCAGCTCTGCCGTGGGCGCCGCGGGGGCGTCAATCAGCCGGATGCCGAGATAACCTTCCTGCGCGGCTTTGGCGAAGTCGAAGTCCTTGAGCGTGATCGAGTCCGAAGCATTGTCGGCGAATGTAATCCGCAGTTCAGTCCCCGCTCGCGCATACGTTGCCCCCGCCGCAGCATGCGGATCACGCCAGACGCCCTCCGATACTTTCACCCCGAGAGCAAGCTTCGCGCCGCTGCGAACGAGCGCTGCGGCGCCCTCGGCGTCAATGACCGTGTCGGCCCCGTCACCGGAGGCAAACACGTACGTATCGCGCCCCGCACCCCCGATCAGAAAATCGTCGCCCGCATTGCCGAACAAGCGGTCGGCACCGTCGTCGCCGAACAGCACATCCGCGCTCGCTCCGCCTCTGAGCAAATCGTCGCCGTTTGCTCCCGCCATGAAATCCGGACCGCTCGAGCCGAAATAGGCGACCGGGTGTTCGAGGGCCACCGTCTGCTCCCGACGCAGCTGCGAACCCGTTAGATCGAGCGCGTCGTTGAACTGTTCACGCTCAAGCGCCGCCCTCAGCCCGGTCGAGGCCTCGATCGCCCGCGTCAGGTCCGACCACTCGGGCGTCCACGGCCCGGTGAGGCTCTGCCCATCGGGCAAAAGCTCAAGGCCAGGCACAAGGTCGCGAAGCTCGGTCGCCCCGAGACCCGAGAGCGTCTTGACCATATTCCGGATACTGTGCTGGCTGTAGCCATAGGCCGTCGGCGTGGCGAGGCGAAGCAGCGGAAACTTGAGCAGCACCGCAAACCCAAACACAACCAGCGGCTCAAACCGATCCGGAACGAACGGAATCGAGGACACCGCTACGTCCCGTTGGGTGCCGATCGGCTCGCCGACCAGGCGCGCCGGATCGTAGAGCGCGCTCACGTTGCTGATGTGCGGATAGGCGGCATTCGGATCAAGACCGAGTTCCGCCAAGGCACTCCTTACCCCGATCGCGTTGAACCCGACGGTACGCTCGGCGGTCGTTGCACCCATCAGATTCGCCAGCCCACCGCCCAGGGAATGGCCGGTCTGGAAGCGGGTGAAGGTTCCGAAACCTTGTTCGCGGGCTCTATTTACCACTTGGCCGTAGAACCCAACAGCATCGGCATACTGTCGCGGCGCTCGGCCCACATTCGATTCGAGCACCGCGCGAACGTCCTCGCCTTCGCTCAACTGCATGCCGCGGTGGGCAAAGACGATCTCGCGCGAAGCGCGGTTGAGATACGCCGCCCCAAAATAGCCGGTCCCGAGCCCAATCCCCAGCTGAATGGAGGTGCGAAAGACGGTCCACGGAGAGTTCTCTTGGACCAGGACACTGCCCCCTGCATCGGGCAGGTACACCAGCTCGCTCAGTCTCGCCAGAACGTTCAGTGCAGGCATGATCGCCTCCTTGCCCCTTATTTCGTTTGCGCGCCCGATCGCGCGGCGCGCTCGCGCTGGAGCTTGTACTCGTGTTCGCGCACGACCGCGTTGTAGCGGTCCGCCTGCGCGCTGAACTCCACCACCCGCGCAAGCAGCTGCCGCGGAATCGTGAACTTCAGGAAATCCTCCGGGTGAATGCGCAGCTGCCGCCGATAGTCGCGCCCGCCTTCCTTCTTCAACCAGAGTTGCCATTCGGGGCGGCGCGAGAGCTTGCGTTCGGAAAAGCAGCCGGTCGAAAGCTGAACGTAGCTGAGCCCCGGAAAGAGCTCCCGGTAGTACTCGTCAAAACCGATGTCCTCGTATGCACCGCGCGCCAAGAACTCGAAGTCGGGGGTCGCAATCGCAGCGAGCCGGTCGTAGGCGGACTGCCGATCGGCGTGATGCTTGCGGTCAGCCTCCGAGAAGCTCAGCCAGCGCCGATTGTCCGGATCGGGCCACAAGAAGAAGTGCCACGGGTACACCAGCAGCCGTGTCGCCCCAGCAGTCCCGCCTTCGGGGTAATGGATCGCAAGCGCGCTGTCCAGGTAAAGCTTGAACCTGCAGTAATAAAACTCCGACGCCCACGGCGGCCCCTTCTCGACGAAGAACTCGATCGCCTGCAGCCCGCCGGAGGGCTCGCTGCCCGGTGTCGGCTCAGGCAGCCGAAAGCGCCGAGCGAACTCCTTCGTGTAAGCCACCGCCCGCATCTGCTCCACGGGCAGCGGCGCGGGCCGGGGCGGCTCCTGCGCAACGACGCCGAACGAAAGCACGGCAAGCATTAGCAAAGCCCTTGCGCCAAGCGTCGCGATCCCACTCGATCGAGGCTCGCCGACACGTGTCGTCCCACAGACTCCGACCATCAAATCCGAGCTTGCACTGTCATAGAGCACATCCTCCCGCTGGGGCGCGGGCGCATTCGGATCGGTGATGACATTGCCCAGAACATCGGTCTGCGTCTGCACCCCGGGCGTGTCGGGATCGAAATCAACCGGCTGCAGGTCCCCGAGGATCGTTGTCGCAGTCTGCGGATCGCCGGGCGCATCAAGCAGTCGGATGCCGAGATAGCCCTCCTGCGCGGCTTTGGCGTAATCGAAATCCAGAATGCGGATGCTGCCCCCGGCGTCGCCCTGGATGCTTAGTTGCAGGCCCGAGAACTGGCGCGCATAGACGAACTTGCCATCGGGGCTGCGCCACTCGTCGGCGCTCACCTTCAGCCCCAGCCCCGCGATCACGCGGCTGCTGACGGCATCGGAAATCAGCCCGGCTTGCCTGTAGCTGTAGCGAATGAGACCCCTGCCGTCGGTGTCCCGGATCTCGTCGGCACCGTCATTCGAGGGCGTTCCGAGCAAACTCGTCGCGGCCGTGTACTGATACACATCCATCCCCGCGCCGCCTTCGAGGTAGTCATCACCCTTGCCGCCGGTCAGCAGATCGCTTCCTCGATCGCCGTAGAGCCGGTCGGCCTGATCGTCGCCACCGACGACGTCGGAGGACTCGCCCCCGAACACCGCCCAGCGCCGGATGGAGGCTGGCGCCTGACCAAAGGCGACCACTTCCACCTTCTGCGCCAGGTCCCGGTAGCGCCAGTTGTCCGGCTGAGCCAGAATCACCACGCCACCGGCATCCATGACATTCGCCTCGCTCAACGCCGCAAGAAACGCCGCACGGTCGGCGAGGTAGCTGTCGGTGAACTCAAGATCGGCTGCGCCCGCGACGCGCCTTGCCCGATCGGCACTCCAGCGCGCATAGAGATCCGCGTGCGCATCGGCAAGAACGCCGCCGGCACCCTCAAGCACAAAGGGCAGCAAATACCTCAGCGCCAGAAAGCTTCCGAAGTCGGCGCCGGCCTGCGCCGCAAGCGCTTGTGCATCCGGCTGCGTAAGCGGGCGCAGCCGCAGCGCACCGGCCAGCGCCCGGTACGCAGCGCTGTCGGCGAGCCCATAGAGGTTGCCGTAGAGCCGTTCCCGATCACCCTCGGTGCTCGGCGACGCCCCAACCGCCCCTTCGCCAAGCAGGGCAAGCCGAATAGCATCGAGCGCCGCCTCGAGCGTAAGAGCGTTCTGGCCACTGGCCGCACGCAGCAACCACCCGGTCTGCTCCAGACTCAGCGCCGCATCCAGCCCCGCATACACCGCCTGCACCGCCAACGCATCGTTCAAGCGCACGATACTGTGGTTGCCTTGCCGAAAGTCGAAAAACGAAGCCGCTTCGATCTCGATCCCAATCGGCGCCGACACCGCCAGCCCAAGGCCGGCAATCGGCGAGGCGCCGGCCGCCGCGCGCAGTTTGGAAGCCCTGGCAGGATCCCCGCTCCAAGCGTCAATACCCAGCGCCCGCGCAAGCGCCGGTACGGTCTCCGTCACACCCAAAACACCCGGCGCGTTGAACAGATACGCATGCTCGATAGGCGCACCCAAGTCGCTCACCAGCCCCGCCGCAAGCCAGCCTCCCAGCGAATGACCGCTGACCGTAAAACGCCCCGGCAGCGTCCCATCGAGCGTCCAGCGCAACACTTGCTCATAAAGCGCACGGTACTGCGACGAAAGACCCGGAATGCCATGCAGCAAGATGCCCAAATCCGCGGTGATATCACTTAGATCCAAAAGCGTCGTGCCGCGAATCGCGAGGTAGCGCTTTCCCGTCGCGACCTCCTCGAACACCGTCGCCGACAAGCCGCTGCTGACGGTCGTGAATGCACCCGTGGGCTGGCCGAACTCATCGAGAACCGACACCTGCTCGCTATGGTTGTACTGCGTCACCACTCGCCAGCGCTCGGCAAAGCGCTCAGCTTGGGTGGCGGACATGCCGGCGTCGATTAGTTCCTTGGCCTTAGGCTCACCAGTGGCTAGAGGCGCGTATGCAGCAGATGCGAGTTCGGCTTGTCGGAAATATTCACTCAGCTGATCCATGACTCGCTCCTCACCTTGTGCTAGCGAGAACTTGCTTCTTCAAATCAGTAATATCTGCTCCACTTGGGCATCCGAATGCTGACGGGTGCCATGGCCCCGGAAGATCTCCCCCACGTCTTCCATAGCTAGTAGCCTTGCCGAGTAACTTGCCATCCGCTCGTCGGACAATCTGGAAGGAGAGCCGGTACATGTCCGGATCTCCTTGCCGGTAATAGCGGACGTCCATTTGGTAGTAGTACTCTTCCCCAGGCTTGGCCATGTCGTTGCGCGGAATCTGTGCGCTTCCCCACTTGTCGAACTTCTCCGCCGGCAGCTTCACCGTCTCGTACACCTTGATGCCGCCGTCCTTCGCGCACAGGCGCTCGATTTGCCAGTCGTAGTAGTACTTCCGCCCGCCGCCGTACCAGAACGAGACGCCGAACCAGAGCGCGCCGAGAACGATCGCCAACGAATCGCGCAAGCGCCGATTGGCGCCTTCGACCGCCCGCCAGCGCCGCCACAGACGCCACAGCGCCCAAGTCAGCGCCACCCACAGCGCAACGACGAACATTAGGTATAGCGCCATCATGCGACTTCTGCCTTCCAACAATCGTCGAACTTCCGGGGTGCGAACTCGGCGACCGGTTCCTGGAACCGAATGCCGAAATCGCCATCGCGAAAGTCCTTCGGCGCCAAGCTGCCGCCCGCATCGCCGTCAAGTGCGACATGCACATCTCCGCCGCTTCTTGCGAACCCGAAGCGACCCTCGGTGAATCGCCCCTCGACACCGAGAAGCGTGCCCGCCGCCACGTCGGCCGCCGGGTCTTGCGACCTCTCGAGCGCCGCCGAGCGATGCGTGTCGCGCGACCGCTCCACGATGCCAGCGGCATCGGCAGTCGTCTCCAGTTCGGCGCCGTCGGCTGCAACTTTGTATATGCAGGACGGCCACCGGTCGTCGAGATGCAGATCGTCGCCCGCCGAATCACGCACTGGTTTCATCGTCGTTCACCAATCGGATTCCCGCGAACCGCTCCGGCCGAAGCACGATCTGGTCGTCCGCCTCCAGCGTCCTGGGCACCTGGTGCGCGATGAACAGGATCGTCACCGCCCCCTTGAGCCGGTTCACCGTCTGGGCGAACTTCTCCGCCGTCGCAACGTCCAGACTGCTCGTCGCCTCGTCGAAGACGAGGATCCGGGGACGCTTGAGGAGTGCGCGCGCGATCGCAAGCCGCTGCTTCTGCCCGCCCGAGAGGCCCACCCCGTGTTCGCCGAGCGCGGTGTGGTAGCCCTGCGGCAGCCGCTCGATCACGTCGTGGATCTCCGCGATCCTCGCGGCATTCACGACGTCGTCGAAAGAGGCCGCGGAGTTGGCGGCGAGCAGGTTCTCGTAGATCGAACCCGAGAAGACGAAAGTCTCCTGCGGCACGACACCGAAAGCGGCGCGCAGCTCGTTGGCCGCCAGATGGCGGATGTCGCGCCCGTCGAGCAGGATGCGACCCTCCTGCGGCTGGTAAAAGCCGAGAAGGAGCTTTGCGAGCGTACTCTTGCCGGAGCCCGAAGGCCCGCTGAGGACGGCGAGCCGGCCGGGCTTCAGCGTGATGCCGAGGTTCCGCAGGACCCACGGATGCCCGGGCGAGTAGCGGAACGACAGATCGTGCACTTCCACGGCGGCCGGCCCCGCGGCGGCGACTCTCGCCGGCACAAGGCTCTGCGGCTCCGGCGGCGCGTCCATGATGTCCCCGAGACGCTTCACAGCGATCGCCGCCTGCTGGAACTCCTGCCACAAGCCCGCCAGCCGCAGCATCGGCTGCGAGAGCCTCGCGGCGAACATCTGGAAGGCGACCAGCATCCCCACCGTGAATCCATCGTTCCTCATGACGAGGAGCGCACCGACCCCGAGGATGGCGAGCGTCATCGTCTGCTCCAGGGCGTTCGCCGCGACGTGGAAGGTGTTCGACAGGCTCCGGGTCGCAAAGCCCGCCGAAAGGTATTGCGCGAGCAATTCGTCGTATCGCTCGGCAAGACGGGGTTCCATCTGAAGCGCCTTGACGGTTTCGATGCCCGACACGTACTCCGTGACGAAAGCCTGGTTGCGTGCCCCGAGCAGAAACTGGCGATTGAGGCGCGCCCGCAGAAGCGGCGTCACCGCGAAGCTGATTCCGGCGACGAGCACGAGGATCGCGAGGGCGATCAGCGTGAGCTGCCAGCTGTAGGCGAACATGACGGCGAGGAACACGAAGACGAAGGGCAGATCGAGCAGCACCGCAACGGCGGCGCCGGCGACGAACTCGCGGACCGTCTCGACCGCATGAATGCGCGCCACCAGCGTCCCGGTAGGCCGCTGCTCGAAGTAGGGCAGGTGAAGGCTCATCAGGTGCCCGAACAGCCGGCTCGCGAGCACCGCGTCCACCCGGTTGCCGGTGTGCAGCACAAGGTACTGCCGGAGCCAGGACATCGCCGCGTTGAACAGCATCGCGAGCGCGAGCGCCGCGGCCACCACCGCGAGCGTGCTCGTCGTGTGATGGACGAGCACCTTGTCAATCACGACCTGCGTGCCGAGCGGGGTGGCGAGGGCGACGATCTGGATGAAGAGCGAGGCCGCCAGAACGTCGCGCCAGATGCGCCTGTGGCGCATGAGCTCGCTCGCAAACCAGCGAAACCCGAACCCCTCCTGTCGTGGCGCCGGCTCGACTTCGGCGATCGCGCTCGCCGGCTCCCGAGCGAGAAGCAGCAGCTCGGGTTCGAAGCGCTCGGTGAACGAGGCGAGCGGTGCGATCCGGCCGCTTCCTTCACCGGCGGCGAAATAGAGCAGCTTGCCGCGATCGGTCTTGACGAGGAGCGCCGGCCGCGGCGTCTCCCCCTTGAGGAAAGCCACGCACGGCGGTCGAACGCGCTCGATGCCTTCTGCGCCGGGCACATGGATACCCGCCCGAAAGCCGAGTGCGCCGAGCGCTTCGATCAGCTGCCGCACCGAATGCGGCGCGGGGAAACGCTGCAGGAGGAGACCCGGATCGAACGGCAGCCGGTGCAGCTGCGCGACGCTGCCCGCGAGCCAGACGAAGTCCTCCTGCGAAAGCGTTCTTGCGAGCAGCGCGACCGCACCTCCCCGCGCGGCCAGTCGAGAATGGAATCCGCCCGACGCTAACGGGGCCGGAAAGAAAGAACAATGGCACCAAAGTGCTAGCACTTTGGTGCCGCCCGCGCTCTCGTTTCAGTCCGGAATAAGGCCGCGCCTTCTGGCGGCAACGACTGCTTCGGTGCGGGAGGACACCCCCAGCGCCCGGAGTATGGCGCTGACGTGATGCTTGACGGTGGTCTCGGAGATCCCCATCGTGCGGGCGATCCTGCGGTTCGAATGACCGCGGCCCATCAGGCGCAGCACGCCGAGCTCGCGGTCCGACAGCACCTGCGGCGGTTCACCCATGCCCGCCATCGCCTCCGCGGGCACGTAGACGCCGCCGTCCGCGACCAGCTCCAGCGCGATCTGCATGTGGTGCCTCGACGTGCTCTTCGGGATATAGCCGCGCGCCCCGGCGCGTAACGCGGCGCGCACGATGTCGCCGTCATCGGCGGCGGAGTAGACGACGATCGCAGCGCCCGGACACGCCGTCTTGACGCGCGCCAGCGCCTCGATGCCGCTGCATCCGGGCAGACCGAGATCGAGCACCACCATCTCCGGCGGCCCGTCCTCGCGGGCGCTCCTCAGCGCACCGTCCAGCGACGCGAGGCCCTGCACCTGCGCGTGTGGAAACACCTTCTGCAAGACGGCGCAGATGATCTCCAGCGTGAGCGGGTGATCGTCCACCGCGAGCACCCGTTTCACGTTTGCGCTCGCCACGGTCACCGCCGCGACCCCGCCGCTAGCGCCTTCTCTGCGGCGGCAGGTCGGTGCACACGCCCTCGTAGAGCTCGGCGGCCATGCCCACCGACTCGCTCGTGGTCGGGTGCGGGTGGATGGTCTTCGCGAGGTCGGTCGCGTCCGAGCCCATCTCGATCGCGTGCGCGATCTCGCTGATCAAGTCGCCCGCTCCGGTGCCGACGATCGCACCGCCGAGGATGCGGTGCGTCTCCGGATCGAAAAGGAGCTTGGTGAAGCCCTCGTCGCGGCCGTTGGCGATCGCCCGGCCGGAGGCCGACCACGGAAACTTCGCCACCTCCACCCGGATGCCCTGCCGCTTCGCCTCCTCCTCGGTGAGGCCCGCCCACGCGATCTCGGGATCGGTGTAGGCGACCGACGGGATCACGCGCGCGTCGAAGTGGGATTTTTTGCCGGCGGCGGCTTCGGCGGCGACATGGCCCTCGTGCACCGCCTTGTGCGCGAGCATCGGCGCACGCGCGATGTCGCCGATGGCGTGGATGTGCGCGACGTTGGTGCGCATCTGGCTGTCCACCGGGATGAAACCGCGCTCGTCCACGGCGACGCCGGCGCGCTCAGCGCCGATTCGCTTGCCGTTCGGCACGCGCCCGACCGAAACGAGGATCATGTCGTAGGTGCCCGGCTCGGCGCCTTCGAAGCTCACGCGAAGACCATCGCTCGCCGGCTCGACCTTCACCGCCTTCGTCTTGAGCATGACGCGATCGAAACGGCCGGCGTTGAACTTCTGCCACACGGCGACGAGGTCGCGGTCGGCCCCGGGCATGAGACCGTCGAGCACTTCCACCACATCAAGGCGTGCACCGAGCGTCGAGTACACCGAGCCCATTTCGAGGCCGATGATCCCGCCGCCGATGATGAGCATTTTCCTCGGCATCGCGGGCAGTTCCAGAGCCCCGGTCGAGTCCACGATGCGCGGATCCTCGGGCAGGAACGGGAGCTTCGCCGACTGCGATCCGGCGGCGATGATCGCCGAGGCGAAGCGCACCGCCTTCGCGCCCTCCTTCGTCTCGACCGTCAGGTGGTGGGAATCGGCGAAGGCGCCGACGCCCTGGAGCACCGTGACCTTGCGCATTTTCGCCATGGCGGCGAGCCCCCCGGTGAGCCTGCCGACCACCTTGTTCTTGAACGCGCGCAGCTTGGCGAGATCCACCTTCGGTTCGCCGAACGCGATGCCGTGAGCGGCGAGCGCGCGCGCGGCGTCCATCACCGCGGCCGTATGCAGCAGCGCCTTCGACGGGATGCAGCCCACGTTCAGGCACACGCCGCCCAGCGTCGGATAGCGCTCGACGAGCACGGTCTTCAAGCCGAGATCGGCGGCGCGAAATGCGGCCGAGTAGCCCCCGGGCCCGGCGCCGAGCACGAGCACGTCGCACTCGATGTCCGCCTTGCCGGCGAAGGCGGGCACCGCGGACCGCGCGGCGGATGACGCGGAAGGCGCGGCCGGAGCCGGCGACGCGGCAGATGTCCCCGGACCCTCGGGCCGCGCGGGCGCAGCGGCCGGCATCTTCGGCTGCTCGGGCTTGGCCGGCGCACCGGCGGGCTCCGGCTCCATGTGAAGGATGAGCGAGCCCTGCGAAACCTTGTCGCCCACCTTGACGGCGAGCGACTTCACGACGCCGGCCTCGGGCGAGGGAATCTCCATCGTCGCCTTGTCCGATTCGAGCGTGATCAGCGACTGCTCCTTCGCCACCGCATCGCCGGGCTTCACCAGGACCTCGATCACCTCGACGTCCTTGAAATCGCCGATGTCCGGCACCCTGACTTCGACGGTCATGTCTTTTCTCCCGGCGGATCGAGGCGCAGCGAGGGGCTTGCACCGCCGCGCCGCGCGGCGTGCGTCATCACAGCAGCGTGCGGCGGATGTCGGAGAGCACGTTGCACAGGAACGCGGTGAAGCGCGCCGCCTGCGCGCCGTCAATGACCCGGTGGTCGTAGGAAAGCGAGATCGGGAGCATCAGCCGCGGGACGAACTCCTTTCCGTTCCACACCGGCCGCGTCACCGAGCGCGAGACGCCGAGGATCGCCACCTCGGGCGCGTTGACGATCGGGGTGAACGCAGTGCCGCCGATGCCGCCGAGGCTCGAGATCGAGAAGGTGCCTCCCTGCATGTCGCCCGCCTTGAGCTTTTTCTCGCGCGCGAGCTTCGAGATCTCGGACAGCTCGCGCGCGAGCTCGAATACGCCCTTCCGGTCGGCGTCGCGCACCACCGGCACCACCAGCCCTTCGGGTGTGTCCACCGCGACGCCGATGTGGTAGTACTTCTTCAGCACCAGGTTCTCGCCCGACTTGTCGAGCGAGGCGTTGAATTCGGGGAATTCGCGCAGCGCCGTCACGCTCGCCTTGATGAGGAAGGCGAGCATCGTGAGCTTGAAGCCGCGCTTCTCCGTCTCGGCGGTGTTCGCCTTGCGGAACGCCTCGAGGTCCGTGATGTCGGCTTCGTCGTGCTGGGTGACGTGCGGGATCATCACCCAGTTGCGGTGCAGGTTCGCCCCGGAAATCCTGCGGATGCGCGAAAGCGGCTTGGTTTCGACCGGCCCGAACTTCGCGAAGTCCACCTCGGGCCAGGGCAGGATGTCGAGCCCGACTCCGCGCGCGGGCGGCGCGGGGGGCGCGGCGGCGCGCTCTGCCATCACGCCCTTGACGAACGCCTGCACGTCCGAGTGCAGGATCCGCCCCTTCGGGCCGGTGCCGCGCACTTTCGCCAGATCCACGCCCAGCTCGCGGGCGAACTTGCGCACCGAGGGGCTTGCGTGCGGTTTTGCCTGTACCGCCTCGGTCGGCTCAAGCGGCACCGGCGCCGCCGGCCTCATGGCCGCCGCCACCGCAGGCGGCGTCTCCACGGACGCCGGAGCAGGCGGCGGTGGCATGGTCGGCGTGGGTTGAGACGGACTCGGCGCTTGAGGCGGCGCCGCGGCCTGTGGTGCGGCCTTCTCGCCAGCACCCTCGGCTTCCTCCAGCACGAGGATGGGCGAGCCTTTGGACACCCTGTCGCCCACCTTCACCCGCAGCGACTTCACGACGCCGGCCTCGGGCGAGGGAATCTCCATCGTCGCCTTGTCCGATTCGAGCGTGATGAGCGACTGTTCCTTCGCCACCACGTCGCCGGGCTTGACGAGGACCTCGATGACCTCGACGTCCTTGAAATCGCCGATGTCCGGAACCTGGACTTCCTTCATACGGTGACCGGATCCGGCTTGTCGGGATCAATGCCGTACTTGCGGATCGCCTCGGCCACCGTCTTCGGCTTCGCTTCGCCCGATTCCTCCAGCGCCTTCAGGGCCGCCACCGCGACGAAGTGGCGGTTGACCTCGAAGAAGTAGCGCAGCTTCGCGCGCGTGTCGGATCGCCCGAAGCCGTCGGTGCCGAGCACGCGGTAGACGCGTCCCCTCGGAATGAACGGACGGATCTGGTCGGCGAACGCCTTCATGTAGTCGCTCGCGGCGACCACCGGCCCGGCGCGCTTCTCGAGGCACTGCGTGACGTAGGGCACGCGGGGCTTTTCCTCCGGGTGCAGCAGGTTCCAGCGGTCCGCCGCCAGCCCGTCGCGGCGCAGCTCCGTGAAGCTCGTCGCGCTCCAGACGTCGGCGGCAACGCCCCAGTCCTTTTCCAGCAGTTCGGCGGCGGCCTGCACTTCGCGCAGGATGGTGCCGCTGCCAAGAAGCTGCACGCGCGATTTTGCCTTCGCCTGCGATTCGCGCAGCAGGTACATCCCCTTCAGGATCCCGGGCTCCGCCCCCTCGGGCATCGCCGGGTGCTCGTAGTTCTCGTTCATCAGGGTGATGTAATAGAAGACGTCCTCCTGCCCGGCGATCATGCGGCGCAGGCCGTCATGGATGATCACCGCCAGCTCGTAGGCGTAGGTGGGGTCGTACGAGACGCAGTTCGGAATCACCGAGCTGAGGATGTGCGAGTGGCCGTCCTGGTGCTGCAGCCCCTCGCCGTTCAGGGTCGTTCTGCCGGCGGTGGCGCCGAGCAGGAACCCGCGCGCGCGCTGATCGGCCGCCGCCCAGGCGAGGTCGCCCACGCGCTGGAAGCCGAACATCGAGTAGAAGATGTAAAACGGCACCATCGCGAGGTTCGAGTGGCTGTAGGAGGTCGCCGCCGCGATCCAGGAGGAAATCGCACCCGCCTCGGTGATGCCCTCCTCCAGGATCTGTCCCGCCTTGTCCTCGCGGTAGTACATCACCTGGTCGCGGTCCACCGGCTCGTACTTCTGCCCCTCGGAGGAGTAGATGCCGAGCTGGCGGAACATGCCCTCCATGCCGAAGGTGCGCGCCTCGTCGGGCACGATGGGCACGATCCGCTTTCCCAGATCCTTGTCGCGCACCAGCGTCGTGAGGATGCGCACGAACGCCATCGTGGTCGAGATCTCGCGCCCTTCGCCCGTTCCCTTGAGCAGCGCCTCGAACGCCGCAAGCGGCGGCACCGCCGGCACCGAATCGGCCTTGCGGCGCCGCTGCGGCAGGTAGCCGCCGAGCGCCCTTCTGCGCTCCTGGAGGTACTGCATCTCGGGCGAATCCGGCGGCGGCACGTAGAACGGCAGCTCCTCGAGCTTCTCGTCCGGGATCGGGATGCGGAAGCGATCGCGCATCGCGCGGATCGTCTCCAGATCGAGTTTCTTGAGCTGGTGCGTCGGGTTCTTCGCCTGCCCCTGCCGGCCCAGGCCGTAGCCCTTGATCGTCTTGGCGAGGATCACGGTCGGCTGGCCCTTGTGCTTCACCGCCGCGGCGTACGCGGCGTAGATCTTGTGCGGATCGTGCCCGCCGCGATTGAGGCGCCAGATGTCCTCGTCGGTCATGCGCGAGACCATCTCCAGCAGCTTCGGATGCTTGCCGAAGAAGTGCTTGCGCACGAACGCGCCGTCGTTCGCCTTGTAGTTCTGGTATTCGCCGTCCACGGTCTCTTCCATGATCCGGCGCAGGATCCCTTCCTTGTCGCGGGCGAGCAGCGGGTCCCAGTACGAGCCCCAGATCAGCTTGATCACGTTCCAGCCGGCGCCGCGGAAATCGCCCTCCAGCTCCTGGATGATCTTGCCGTTGCCCCGCACCGGCCCGTCCAGGCGCTGCAGGTTGCAGTTGACGACGAAGATCAGGTTGTCGAGTTTCTCGCGCGCGGCCAGGCCGATCGCGCCCATGGATTCGGGCTCGTCCATCTCGCCGTCGCCGCAGAACACCCAGACCTTGCGGTTGTCGGTGTGCGCGAGACCGCGCGCCTGGAGGTACTTGAGGAACCGCGCCATGTAGATGCCCTGGATCGGGCCCAGACCCATGGACACGGTCGGGAACTGCCAGTAATCCGGCATCAGCCACGGATGCGGGTAGGACGAGACGCCCTTGCCGTCCACTTCGCGGCGGAAATTGAGCAATTGCTCCTCGGTGAAGCGGCCCTCCAGCAGCCCGCGCGCGTAGATGCCCGGCGACGCATGACCCTGAAAATAGACGAGGTCGCCGCCGTGGCCCTCGTGCGGCGCGTGCCAGAAATGGTTCTGGCCGATGCCGAAGAGCGTGCCCACGGAAGCAAAGGTCGCGATGTGCCCGCCCAGCTCGTCGTCGTTCCGGTTCGCGCGCGCGACCATCACCATCGCGTTCCAGCGGCAGTACGAGCGGATGCGCTCCTCGAGCGCCGCATCGCCCGGAGAGCGCTCCTCCAGGTGCGGCGGGATCGTGTTGACGTACGGCGTGTACGGAGAAAACGGGATGTACACGCCCGAGGTGCGCGCCTTTTCGGTGAGCTTCTCGATCAGGTAGTGCGCGCGCTCGGGCCCTTCGCGCTCGAGCACCGCCTCCAGCGCATCGAGCCACTCCTGGGTTTCGAGGACGTCGGGGTCGTTGGCGGCGGGCTGCTGCGGAACGGCGGACATGGCTTCCTCCGGCTTGAAATCGCCCTCGGCGCGGAACGGCTGTGGACTGATTTATAGTATGCCATGCCCGCAAAACTGATTGACGGCAAGGCCGTCGCCGCCGCGCTGCGCGCCTCGCTCGCACCGCGCGTCGCGGCGCTTGCCGCGCGCGGCGTGCGCCCGGGGCTCGCCGCCGTGCTCGCCGGCGACGATCCGGCCTCGCGCATCTACGTGCGCAACAAGATGCGCGCGTGCACCGAGACGGGGCTGCATTCCGAAGTGCACGAGTTCCCGGCGGACGTCTCCGAGGCGGCGCTCCTCGACCGGATCGCGCGCCTGAACGCCGACTCCCGCGTGCACGGCATCATCGTGCAGTTGCCGCTGCCGCCGTCGCTGGAGTCCGCGCGCGCGCTCGCCGCGGTGTCGCCGGCGAAGGACGTGGACGGATTTCACGCGGAAAACCTCGGAGCGCTCGTGCAGGGCCGGCCCGGTTTCGTTCCGGGCACGCCCGCCGGCGTGATGCGCCTCCTTGAGCACGCCGGCGTCCCGCTCGCCGGGCGCCGCGCGGTGGTCATCGGCCGCTCGGCCATCGTCGGCAAGCCGATGGCGCTGCTGCTCTTGCAACGCGACGCGACCGTCACCATCTGTCATTCGAAGTCGGCCGATCTCGCGGCGCTGGCGCGCGAAGCCGACGTCCTCGTCGCCGCGGCGGGCCGCCCGAAACTCGTCACCGCCTCGATGGTCAAAGCGGGCGCCTGCGTCATTGACGTCGGCATCAACCGCCGTGCCGACGGAAGGATCGAGGGCGACGTGGACTTCGACGCCGTGAAGGAAGTGGCCGGCTGGATCACGCCCGTGCCCGGCGGCGTCGGGCCGATGACCGTGGCAATGCTGATCGCGAATACCGTGCAGGCGGCGGAGCAATCCCTTGGCTGAAACGAACGACAACCCGCTGCTCGACTTTTCCGGCCTGCCGCGCTTTGCCGAGATCCGGCCGGAGCACGTCACGCCCGCCGTTGACCGGTTGCTCGCCGAGGCGCGCGGCGCCGTGCGCGCTGCCGAGACCGCGCCGCCGACGTGGGAGGATTTCGTCGCGCCGGTGGAGGACGCGAACGAGCGCCTCGGGCGCGCGTGGGGCTGCGTCGGGCATCTGCACGCGGTGATGGACTCGCCGGCGCTGCGCGAGGCCTACAACGCCAACCTGCCGAAGGTCACTCAGTACTGGACGGAGCTCGGCCAGAACGAGCGGCTGTATGCGAACTGGCGCGCGCTGCGGGATTCGCCCGGCTTCGCCGCGTTGAGTGCCGCGCGCCGCCGCGTGGTGGAGAACGCGCTGCGCGATTTCAGGCTCGCCGGCGCCGAGCTCGGTGCCGAGGCGAAGCGCCGCTTCGCGCAGATCCAGGAGGAGCTGGCGCGCCTTGCGGCGAAATTTTCGGAGAATCTGCTGGATGCGACCAACGCCTTCGGCCTGATCGTCGAGGACGAGGCGCGTCTCGCCGGCATCCCCGAGGACGCTCGGGCAGCGGCGCGCGAGGCGGCGGGGAAGGACGGCAAATCGGGCTGGAAGTTCACGCTGCACATGCCCTCGTACATGGCGGTGATGCAGCACGCCGAAGACCGCGCGCTGCGCTACGAGGTCTACAGGGCGAACGCGACGCGCGCTTCCGAATTCGGCGCGCCGGAATGGGACAACGCGCCGCTCATCGTGCGCATTCTGAGGCTGCGCCGCGAGGCGGCGCGGCTGCTCGGCTACGCCAACTACGCCGAGGTGTCGCTCGTGCCCAAGATGGCGCGTACGCCCGTGCAGGTAATCGGCTTCCTGCGCGATCTCGCGGACCGCGCCCGCCCCTTCGCCGAGCGCGACGCGGCCGAGCTGCGCGAGTTCGCGCGCGCCAGGCTCGGCATCGCGGATCTGCAGTCCTGGGACGTCGCATTCGCCTCCGAGAAGCTCCGCCAGAGCCGCTACGCGTTCTCCGAACAGGAGGTGAAGCAGTACTTTCCCGAGCCGAAGGTGCTGGAGGGCCTGTTTCGCGTCGCCGAGACCGTGTTCGGCGTGCACATCCGGCAGGCGCAGGCCCCCGTCTGGCACGAGGACGTGCGCTTTTACGAGATCCGCGATCGCGCGGGTGCCCTCGTCGGCCAGTTCTACACCGACCTCTATGCGCGCGAAACCAAGCGCGGCGGCGCGTGGATGGACGAGGCGATCGCGCGCCGCCGCCGGCGCGACGGCGGGATCCAGACCCCGGTCGCCTACCTCAACTGCAATTTCGCGCGTCCCGTGGGCGGCAAGCCCGCGCTTCTTGCGCACGAGGACGTGCTCACGCTCTTTCACGAGTTCGGCCACTGCCTGCATCACCTGCTCACCCGCGTCGAGGAGCTCGGGGTCGCGGGCCTCGCCGGCGTCGAGTGGGACGCGGTCGAGCTGCCCAGCCAGTTCATGGAGAACTTCGGCTGGGAGTGGGAGGTGCTGCAGAGGATGACCGCGCACGTGGACACCGGCGAGCCGCTTCCGCGCGCCCTCTTCGAGCGCATGCTCGCGGCGAAGAACTTTCAGGCCGGGCTCGCGATGCTGCGGCAGGTGGAGTACGCGCTCTTCGACATGCGGCTGCACGCCGAGTACGACCCGGAGTCGGACGTCACCGGCGCGGGCGTGCAGAGGCTGCTCGACGAGGTGCGGCGCGAAGTG
>Ga0073934_10001015_pt1 | contig 72165 bp, 67 predicted proteins | sample LarsenN4metaG_FD_76834 | JGI IMG/M metagenome (GOLD analysis project Ga0073934, IMG submission 76834) | Hot spring sediment bacterial and archeal communities from British Columbia, Canada, to study Microbial Dark Matter (Phase II) - Larsen... ...
CGCCCTTGTGGACGAGTACGGCCGGCCGTTCCGCCTGAGGGAACTTTTCGGCAGGCCCACGCTGCTCCTTTTCTCCTACTACAGCTGCGACGGTGCCTGCCCGGCGGTGAACCGCCGGCTCGCCGAGGCGATCGCGAGCACCGGGCGCTTGCGCGCCGGCGAGGACTACCACGTGCTCACCGTGTCGTTCGATGCGAAAGACACCCCCGCCGGCGTGCGCCGGTTTGTGCAGCAGCTCGCACCCGATCCCGCAGCGACGCGCGCCTGGCGATTTGCGCTGTTCGCCGACCGCGCCGACATCAAGCGCGTCGCCGAGAGCGTGGGGTTCCGCTACTTCTGGTCGGTGCGCGACCGGGTGTTCGTGCATCCGAACGTGCTGATCGTGCTCTCGCCCGAGGGCCGCGTCGTGCGCTACCTGCCGGCCTGGAGCATCGGGCCGCGCGACGTCGAGCTGGCGGTCATCGAATCGGACTGGGGCCGCGTCGCCGGATCGGCCCGCCTCGCGGACATCGCGCTCGGACTGTGCTTCAGCTACAGCTTCAAGGAGGGCCGCTACGTGCTCAACGCACCTCTTTTCATTGCCGCCGGTTCGCTCACGTTCGGTTGCGCGTCGGTGATCGGCGGCTTCGCCGTGTTTCGCCGGCTCCGGCGCCGCCGGACGATCGGGGGTGCCGCATGAGCGGGCGCTGGGCCTGGGCGCTCTTCGCCTGCGCGCTTCCGCTCGGCGCCGCCGAGCTGCGCGATCCGGCGCGCGTCTGGGATCTGCTCTGGCGCGAATACCTGGTCGACGTGAGCGTCATCTTCGTGGTGTTCGCCGCCCTCGGTGCCTGGTTCATGCTGCGTTACCGGCGCCGCGCGCCCGACGAGGAAGGCAGCGGGCCGCAGTTGACGCGGCTGGCCGCGGTCGGCTGGGCGGTGATCCCGGCCTTCGCGTTCATGGCCGACGACTTCTATCTCGCGGCGAAGACCTGGGACGCCTGGCGAGTGTACCGGGAAGTTCCCGCCGACCGGCTGGAAGTGAAGCTCGAAGCCGCGATGTGGCGCTGGGACTTCACCTATCCGAACGGCGTCACCAGCACCAACGAGCTGCGCGTGCCTGCCGGCAAGCCGGTGCTGCTGCGCATGACGAGCCTTGACGTGGTGCATTCCTATTACCTCCCCGACTTCCGCGTCAAGGAAGACTCGATGCCGGGCCGCGTGACGTACCTGTGGTTCTATCCGCGCTCGCCCGGCGAGCACCTGGCGACCTGCGCGGAATTCTGCGGCATGATGCACTCGAAGATGATCGGCAAGGTGATCGTGCTCCCGCCCGAGCAGTTCGCCGCGTGGTACGAGCAAGAAGCCGCGAAGCTCGCCGCGGCGAAGAAGCCGGAGTCCTGAGATGGCGTTCTCGTTCAAGGAATGGATTTTCACCACCGACCACAAGCGCGTCGGCGTGCTCTACCTGATCGGCTCGCTCGCGGCGTTCGCGGTCGCCGGCGTGATGTCGCTGCTCATGCGCTACGAGCTGCACGCGCCCGGGCCCGATCTCACCGCCAACCCGAACGACTACAACGTCTGGCTGTATTTCCACGGCGCGGCGATGATCCTCGGATTCCAGATTCCGGCGCTCACCGGCTTTCTCGCCAACTACTGCGTGCCGCTCATGATCGGCGCGCGCGACGTGGCGTTTCCGCGCCTCAATGCGCTCAGCGTGTGGCTGTTCTTCGCCGGCATCGTCATGGCGCTCGCCACCTTCGTCGTGCCGGACGCGCCCGACATTATGTGGACGGGCTATCCGCCCTACTCGATCCGCACCACCGGCAACACCGCCTTCTACACGTTCACCGTGTTGCTGATCGGGTTTTCCTCCATCCTCGGCGGGATCAACTTTCTCACGACGGTGGTGTACCTGCGCGCCCCCGGCATGGGCTGGAACCAGCTCAACATCTTCGTCTGGTCCATCTGCGCGGCGTTCGTCATTCAGCTCATCTTCGTGCCGGTGCTCGGGGTCGCGGTGACGATGCTCGCCTTCGACAAGTACTTGGGCACGCACTTCTTCAACCCCGCGAACGGCGGCGACGTGCTCATCTACCAGAACCTGTTCTGGTTCTACTCGCACCCGGCGGTGTACGTGATCCTGCTGCCCTTCATCGGCATCACCTTCGAGATCATCGCCACCTTCGCGCGCAACCGGGTGTTCAACTACAAGGCGGCGGTGTATGGCGGGATCGGCGGGGTACTGCTCCTCTCGGGCGAAGTGTGGGTGCACCACCTCTACACCGCCGGGGTGCCCGACTGGCTGCGCCTGGGGCAGATGGTCTCGACGCTGCTCATCTCGGTGCCGGTGGGGCTGCTCATGATCAGCCTGCTCGGCACGCTCTACCGCGGCTCGATATCGTTCCGCACCCCGATGCTGTACGCGCTCGCGGTCAACTTCACCTTCCTCATCGGCGGACTGACCGGAATTCCGCTTGCGATGGCCACCCTCGACCTCAACCTTTCCGACACCTACTTCGTACCCGGGCACTTCCACTACGTGATGGCGGTTTCCGGCACCTTCGCCATCTTCGGCGCGATCTACTATCTCTTCCCCAAGATGACCGGGCGCATGTACAGCGAGCCGCTCGGCTGGACGGGCTTCATCTTCACCTTCGCCGGCATCAACCTGGTGTTCTTCCCGATGATGATCGCGGGTCTTTACGGCATGCCGCGGCGGTACTTCGATTTCGAGCAGTTTCCCGAGGTGGCGCCGCTGCAGGCGCTGATGTCGGTCGGCGCGGCGGTGATCCTCGTCGGAGCACTGATCACGCTGTGGAGCTGGATCCACGGCCTGCTGAAGGGCGCGCCTGCACCCGCCAATCCCTGGGGCTCGCGCTCGCTCGAATGGACCGTGCCGTCGCCGCCACCACCCGGAAACTTCGCGCGCATTCCGGCGATCGCGCCCGACTGGCATCCGTACGCCTACGGGCGCCCGCGTTCCGGCGCGGCAAGCGCTTGACGTAAATCAAAACGGGCAACCCGCGGGGCCGCCATACTTCGGCCAACCGCGCGTCGTTCCACGGCGCCGTCCGCGCAACGACGCCTTCCGCACAAAAGGAAGAAGTGATGCGCAACACGCCCCGTTCCGTCTCGCGCCGTCAGTTCCTCAAGATGGCAGGTGCCGCCGGCTTCGCCGCCGCGGCCAGTCCGACCGAGCTTTTCGCCCAGTATCGCTGGCTCCAGCCGGTCGCGGTCGCCAATCCGCTCGCCGACTATCCGAACCGCGACTGGGAGCGGATGTACCGCGACATCTACCGGCACGACCGCACGTTCGTCTTCATGTGCTGCCCGAATGACACGCACAACTGCCTTCTCAACGCGTTCGTGAAGAACAACGTGGTCGTGCGCATCGAGCCCACCTACGGCTACGGCAAGGCGCAGGATCTGTACGGCAACACCGCCTCGCACCGCTGGGATCCGCGCTGCTGCCAGAAAGGGCTGGTGCTCGGCCGGCGCTTCTACGGCGACCGGCGCGTCAACGGCGCGTTCCTGCGCAAGGGCTTCAAGGAGTGGGTGGATCGCGGTTTTCCGCGCGACCCGCAGACCGGCGCCCCGCCGCGCGAGCTCATGCGCCGCGGCTGGGACAGCTGGGTGAAGGTCTCGCACGAGGTCGCCTACCGCTACCACGCGCGGGCGCTGGAGAACATCGCGCGGACCTATTCCGGAGAACAGGGACGCAAGTATCTCCTCGCGCAGGGCTATGACCCGGACATGGTCGCTGCCGCTGAGGGTGCGGGAACCCGCGTGCTCAAGTTCCGCGGCGGCATGGCCAAGCAGGGCGCGGCGCGCATCTTCGGCTGCTTCCGCTTCGGCAACTCGATGGCGCTGCTCGATCACCTGATCCGCGGCGTGCCGCCGGAGCAGGCGAAGGGCGCCGGCACCTGGGATTCCTACTCGTTCCACACCGACTTGCCGCCGGGCCATCCGATGGTGACCGGCGAGCAGACGAACGACTTCGAGCTGTTCGACGCCGAGAACGCGAAGCTCGTCATCGCCTGGGGCATGAACTGGATCACCACCAAGATGCCCGACAGTCATTGGCTGACGGAGGCCCGCCTGAAGGGTGCGAAGACGGTGGCGGTGACGGTCGAATACTCCGCGACCGCCTCCAAGTGCGACGACGTGATCGTGATCCGGCCCGGAACCGATCCGATGTTCGCCCTGGGGCTCGCGCAGGTGATCATCGCCGAGAAGCGCTACGACGAGAAATTCGTCAAGCGCAACACCGACCTTGTGTCGCTCGTGCGCATGGACACGCTCGAGCGGCTGAAGGCGTCGGACGTGTTCCCGGGACACGTCAATTCCAGGCTCTCCAACTGGGCGCAGGTGATCGAGAAAGGCAAGAGCGCCCCGCCCACGCCGGAGCAGGCCGGTATGCAGGTCCCCGAGGCGCTCGCGGGCGAGTTCGCCGACTTCGTCGTGTGGGACGCTAAGGGCGGTCGGCCGGCCGCCGTCGGCCACGACCACGTCGGGGCGAATTTCGACAAACTGGGCATTGATCCGGCGCTCGAAGGCCGCTTCCAGGTCAGGCTCGCCGACGGCCGCACGGTCGAGGCGCGCACCGTCTTCGACCTCACGCGCCAGTACCTGGACGACAACTGCACCCCCGACAAGGTGGAGAAAATCACTTGGGCGCCGCAGGCGGCGATCCGGAGCCTCGCACGCGACATCGCCGCCTCCGAGGGCCGCACGCTGATCGCCTGCGGCATGGGCCCGAACCAGTTCTGGAACAACGACAACAAGGACCGGGCGCTCTTCCTCGTGCTCGCGCTCGCCGGCTCGCTCGGCCGGCACGGCGGCAACATCGGCAGCTTCGCCGGCACCTACAAGAACACGCTCTTTTCGGGCGTGCCGCGCTGGACGCTGGAGGATCCGTTCCGTCCGCAGCTCGATCCGGCGGGGCCGGTCGCGGTGCGCGGCACGATCCGCCCCGAGTCCATGCACTACTGGGCGAACGGCGAGCGTCTGATGAAGGCGGGCAACAAGAAGATCACCACCGGCGCGCACGTGCCGACGCCGACCAAGGCGATTTGGCAGGTGAACTCCAACTCCTCGCTCGGCAACCAGAAAGGCCACTACGACGTGGTCAACAACACGCTGCCGCGCTGCGAGCTGGTGGTCTACAACGAATGGTGGTGGACCGCCTCGTGCGAGTACAGTGACATCGTCTACGGCGTGGATTCGTGGGTGGAATTCAAGCAGCCGGACATGACCGCGTCGAACACCAACCCGTTCGTGCAAGCCTACCCGCGCACCCCGATCCGGCGCGTCTACAGCACGGTGTCGGACAACGACACGTATCTGGGTGTCGCGCGCGAGCTCGCGCGCCTCACGGGCGATCGGCGCTTCGAGGACCTGTGGAAGTTCGTCGCCGAAGGGCGCGTCGAAGTGTACCTGCAGCGCATCATTGATGGATCGGCGCCGCTCAAGGGTTACCGCTTCGAGGATCTGGAGAGCCTCGCCAAGCGCGGCATCCCGGCGCTGCTCAACACGCGCACCTACCCGCGCGCGAACAGCTACGAGCAGGTCGCCGAATCCAAGCCCTGGTACACGAAGACCGGGCGGCTCGAGTTCTACCGTCCGGAGCCGGAGTTCATCGAGGCGGGCGAGAACCTCGTCGTGCACCGTGAGCCGTCGGATGCGACCTTCTACGACCCGTGCGCCATCGTCGCCGCGCCGCACCCGGCGATCCGGCCGAAAAAGCCCGAGGACTGGGGTATCGCCAGGGACGACCGCAGCCACACGACGCGGCAGATGCGGAACACGGTCTACGACGTGCCGGGTCTGCTCGCCTCACGGCATCCGCTCCTCGACAAGGGCTGGCGCTACGTCTTCCACACGCCGAAGTACCGGCATGGCGCGCACACGATGCCGATTGACACCGACTTCATGGCGGCGCTCTTCGGCCCGTTCGGCGACATGTACCGGCGCGACAAGCGCATGCCCGGCGACGGCGAGATGTATGTGGACATCAACCCGAAGGACGCCAAGCGCCTCGGCATCGCCGACGGCGACTACGTCTGGATTGACGGCGATCCGGCCGACCTGCCTTTCCGCGGCTGGAACGATCCGGCGCGCGCCGCCGAGTACAAGGTGGCGCGGCTCATGGCGCGGGCGCGCTACTACCCGGGCACGCCCGAGGGCATCACGCGCATGTGGTTCAACGGCTACATGGCCACGCCCGGCACGGTGAAAGCGCACGAGACGCGCCCCGACGGCGTCGCGAAGAACGAGGAGACGCGCTATCAGTCGCTGTTCCGCTACGGCGGGCACCAGTCGCTCACGCGCTCCTGGCTCAAGCCGACGCACCAGACGCACACGCTGATCACGCGCCGCTCCTGGACCCACGAGGTGACGCGCGGCTTCAACGTGGACGTGCACTGCGTGACCAGCGCCCCGCGCGAATCCATCGCGCGGTTCACGAAGGCCGAGGACGGCGGCACCGGCGGCAAGGGGCTGTGGCGGCCGGTGCAGCTCGGCTTCCGGCCGGCGGCCGAAAGCGAGACGATGAAGCGCTATCTTGCCGGAGGCTTCGTGCGCGTCACGAAAGCGTAGCCGCGAAGGAGAACATTCATGGCGAAGGTCTACAACTGGCAGATCGGACGCGAGATGGAGTACCCGTACGAGCCGGCGCGCCCGAGGAAGCAGTTTGCGATGGTGATGGACCTCAACAAGTGCATCGCCTGCCAGACGTGCACCGTGGCCTGCAAGACCACCTGGACGGTCGGCCGCGGCCAGGAATACATGTTCTGGAACAACGTCGAGTCCAAGCCCTACGGTTTCTATCCGCTCGGCTGGGACGTGAAGATTCTCGACAAGCTCGGCGTGCAGACGATGGACGGCCCGGTGTACCGGGGCAAAACGCTGTTCGAGGCCGCCCCCGAGGGCGAGCGCGTGCTCGGCTATCTCCCCGAGGACCTCGACTACGCGCACCCGAACATCGGCGAGGACGACAGCGCGGGCGACCTGCCGCAGGGCGCGTTCCTGCAGCCGCCGCACATGCAGTGGATGTACTACCTGCCCCGCATCTGCAACCACTGCACCTATCCGGCCTGCCTCGGCGCCTGCCCGCGCCAGTCGGTGTACAAGCGCCCCGAGGACGGCATCGTGCTCATTGACCAGCAGCGCTGCCGCGGCTACCGCGAGTGCGTGCGCGGCTGCCCCTACAAGAAGACCTACTTCAACCCGATGACGCGGGTGTCGGAGAAATGCATCGGCTGCTATCCGGCGGTCGAGAACGGGCGCCAAACGCAGTGCACCATCACCTGCATCGGCAAGATCCGGCTGCAGGGGTTCGTCTCCGTGCCGGACCGGCTGCGCGAGGACAACCCGCTCGACTACATCGTGCACGTGGCGCGGGTGGCGCGGCCGCTCTATCCGCAGTTCGGCCTGGAGCCGAACGTGTACTACATCCCGCCGGTGCACGTGCCGCCGCAGTACCTCGGGCAGATGTTCGGCTGGGACGTAGGACGGGCGATCGCCAACTATCGGCGGGCGTCCGAGGATAAGCGGCTGCTCGGCGCGTTGCTCCTCTTCGGCGCGACGCCGGAGATCATCCACCATTACCGGCTGGAGGGGAACTACACCATCGGTTACGACGAGAACAACGCCGAGATCGTGCGCGTGCCGTTGCGCGAGCCGATCTTCCTGCGCCCGGCGTACGACGAGCGCCACCGCACCTGGCGCACGAACATCACCTGAGGAGGGCGTCATGGCACGTCGCAGACTCGCCATCGCGCTCGCCGCCGCGCTGCTCGCGGCGGCGGGCGGCGTGCGGGCACAGAACGAGATCGCCGCGCCGCGCGTGGCCGCGGCCGGCCCCATCCTCGATGCGGCCGCCATGTTCTGGAAGAGCGCCCGCGAGGTGGTCGTGCCCATGCTCGCGCAGACGGCCGCCGAGCCGCGACATCCGAAGCCCGCGGTGAGCGAGCTTCGCGTGCGCGCGGTGCACAACGGCCAATGGCTCGCGTTCCGGCTGCAGTGGAAGGACCCGACGCGCGACGATGTGCTCGTCACCGACCGTTTCGGCGACCAAGTCGCGGTCGAGCTGCCGATCGAGCTGAAGAAGGACGCGTTGCCCAGCCCGATGATGGGCAACAAGGGCGGGCGCGTGAACATCCTGCAATGGCGCGCGGCGTTCCAGCGCGACATCGCCGAAGGCGAACCCGAGGTCAAGCGCCTCTATCCGCACGCGCTGGTGGATGTCTATCCCGACCAGGTGCTGCGCGCGACCGATGCGCGGCCCTACACCGGCGCGCTCGGCGTGGACAATCCGATCTCGCGCCCGCGCCTGTCGCCCGTGCTCGACCAGATGGCCGAGGGCTGGGGGACGATGACGGTCAAGCCCGACCAGGAAGCCGACGGTCGCGGCCACTGGGAAAACGGCGTCTGGACCGTGGTCATCACGCTGCCGCTTGCGACCGGCAGCCCGAACACCCCGCGCCTTGCGCCCGGGCAGAGCACGCTGGCGGCGTTCGCCGTGTGGGACGGCGGCAGCGGCGAGGTCGGCAGCCGCAAGGCGTGGTCGAGCTGGCTGCCGCTCAAGCTGGCGAGATAGCCCGTGGCGCATCCGGCGCTCGAATCCCCGGCGCGCGCGCAGGCGCTGCTGCGGCAGGCGGCGCTGCTGCGCGTTCTGGCCGAGTCCTTCGCCTATCCCGAGGCCGGCCACACCCGCCGGCTTGCGCGCCAGTACGCGCACCTGGCTCCTGCCGGGGCGGAGCCACCTTCGCTTGCACGCGCGCGCGTCCGCGCCCGCCGCGCCTGGGAAGGCGCCGACGACGAAGCGGCGCGCGAGGAATACGCGCGCCTGTTTCTCGGCGGCGCACTCTGCCCGATACGCGAGACGGCCTATGGCGATGCGCGCCGGATCGGCGGGCGGGCCGCCGAGCTTGCCGACATCGGCGGCTTTTACGCGGCGTTCGGTTTCCAGATGTCGGATCTGGACCGCCAGCCGCCCGATCATCTGTGCGTCGAACTCGAATTCGCCAGCCTCCTTTGCCTGAAGGCCGCCTTCGGCGTTCGCGTCGGCTGGTCCGAACGGGGGCGAATCGCCGGCGAAGCGCTGCGCAAGTTTCTCCAGGATCACCTGGGCCGCTGGGTGAACGCGTTCGGCGGCGAAGCCGAGCGCGCCGGGGCGCGCTCGCCTTATCGCGAGTCGGCCGCCCTGCTCGCCGCGGCGATCGAGACGACGATGCGGCGCATGAGGGTTGCGGCGAGCCCCCTGCAGGGCGTCGCGCCGCCCGATTTCATGCAGGCCGACGCCTTCGAATGCCCGATGGCTCCGCCGGCGGGCGGCGGAACGGCTGACCTGCATCAAGGAAATCCGCAGCCGCAGCCCTAGCGTGCTGCGGGCATGAGAATCCTCCTCGTCTATCCGCGCAATCCGGACACGTTCTGGAGCTTTCGGCACGTCCTGCGGTTCGTCGCGCGCAAATCCGCCTTCCCACCGCTTGGCCTCCTCACCGTCGCCGCGATGCTCCCCGCCGACTGGGAGCTGCGGCTCGTGGACGTCAACGTGCGGGCGCTCGCCGATGCCGACCTCGACTGGGCCGACTATGTGTTCCTGTCGGGCATGATCGTGCACAAGGCGTCGGCGCATGAAGTCGCGCGGCGCTGCGCGGCGCGCGGCAAGACCGTCGTCGCCGGCGGGCCGCTCTTCACCACCGGCCATGCGGCATTTCCCGAGATCCGCCATTTCGTGCTCGGCGAGGCCGAGGACGTGATGGAGGCGCTGGTCGCCGACCTGCGCCGCGGCACGCTCAGGCCGTTCTACCGCTCGGCGCGCTTTCCCGATGTGCGCCGCACGCCGGTGCCGCGCTGGGACCTCGTGAATCTCGGCGACTACGTCACCATGCCGGTGCAGTTCTCGCGCGGCTGCCCGTTCGACTGCGAGTTCTGCGACATCGTCGTGATGAACGGCCGCGTGCCGCGCACCAAGGACCCGGCGCAGGTGATCGCGGAGCTGGAGGCGCTGCGCACACGCGGCTGGCGCGACATGGTGTTCATCGTGGACGACAACTTCATCGGCAACCGCAAGCGCACCCGGGCGCTCCTGGAGGCGATCATCGAGTGGCGCCGCTCGACCGGGACCGGGATCGGCTTCCTCACCGAAGCCTCGGTCAATCTCGCCGACGACAAGGCGCTGCTCGAGCGCATGGTGGAGGCCGGCTTCAAGAAGGTGTTCGTCGGCATCGAAACCCCGGTGCCGGAGGCGCTCGCCGAGTGCAACAAGCGCCAGAACGTGAAGCGCGACCTCGCCGCCACCGTGCGCACCCTGCAGGCGGCGGGCCTGGAAGTGATGGGCGGCTTCATCGTCGGCTTCGACAGCGACACGCGCGACATCTTCCGGCGGCAATTCGAGTTCATCCAGCGCTCGGGCGTGGTGACCGCGATGGTGGGGCTGCTCAACGCCCTTCCCCAGACCGCGCTCTACCGGCGCCTCGCGGCCGAGGGGCGGATCCTCGCCGAGACGCTCGGCAACAACACCGACGCCGCGATCAATTTCGCCACGCGTCTGGACCCCGAGTTCCTCGTCTCCGGCTACCGCGACCTGATGCGGCGCCTGTACGAGCCCGCGAACTACTACCGGCGCATCCGCACCTTCCTCGCCGCCTGGCGGCCGCGCGGCCCGGCGACGCACCTCTCGGCCGCCGACGTGCGGGCGTTTCTCAGGTCATTGTGGGTGCTCGGGGTCCGCGAGCGCGGGCGGCTCGCGTACTGGCGGTTGCTTGTCGCCACGCTGCTCGCCAGCCCGCGCAAGTTCCGCGCCGCGGTCGAGCTGGCCGTGATGGGTCATCATTTCCGGCGGGTGGCGGAAGGGCTTTAGCCTGAGCATCCGCGTGCCGAGGAGCACATAGGCGCCACTCCAGGCGAGCGCGGCAACCCCGTGCAGCGCCGCCACGTATTCGGGCGCGACCTCCGCGCCAGCGCGCGCGAGTGCAGCGAGCGCGATGAGCCCGGTGCCCCAGACAGTGGCGCGGGAGCGGGCGGGATCGGCACGCGCCATCAGGTGCCATGACATCGCCATCACGTTGAGCGTCAGCGTGCCGAGCGCGCCGATCGCGACTAGGTGCAGCGCGGCGGTGGTCCCGACGTCCGCGCCTATGCTCGCGCCCCAGAGTGCAAGGCCCGCGGCGAGCCATGTATATCCCGCCGCGAGGCAAAGCAGATCGGGCCTGCGGCGCAACGCCCAGAGCCGCCAGCGCGCAAGGCGCACCGCCGCGAGCACGCCCGCAGCGACGAGCGCAGCCGCCGCGAGCACGCGCCAGAGTCCTTCGCCGCCGGCGACGAACGCGGCGAGGGCAAGCATCATGGCTCCGATCAGCGCCCACTCGATGCCCGGCTGGACGCGCGCGGCGAGATGCTCGCCCTGGCGATAGAGCTGTCCGGCGATCGCCGGTGCGAGGATCCTGCCGCCCATGAAGAGGAGCAATAGCGCAAAAAGCAGCATCGCCACACCGAGCACCGCGCGCGCGGCCGCAAGCCCCGCCGCGAGTTGCGCGACATGAAAAGCGAGGGTGCTCGCGCAGATCGCCACGATCGTCCCCGGAAGCGTGAAATTGCGCGCCTTCTTCGCCGCGCCGGCAAGCCTCGGCACCGCCGCCGCAAGCAACAGCGCGGCGAAGGCGGCGTTCGCGGCCGCCGCGACGAGGCCACCGGGTGCGGCGAGGAAAGCGACGCGCGCCGAAAGCCACGTGAAAAAGAGGAGCGAAAGCCGCGCCCGCGACATCGCGCCGGCCTGATTTCCCGCCACCACCGCGAGCGCGAAGCCGAAGAGCATCTCGTGCGCATGCCCGGTGCCGCTGGCAAGGCCCGGCAGCGGCGGCGCAAGGCCGAGCGCGGGCGCGACGAACGCAAGCGGCGCAAACGCCGCATAGGCCGTCGCCGCGGGGTAGAAGACCGTCCCTGACGCGACCGGCCGTCGCGCCGGCGTCGCCTCCGTGCGCGGCTTTGCCTCGCGCACGCGGGCGACGCTCAGCCGCCGTAGCGGCGCAGCCCTTCGAGGTCGAGGATGCGCACCGTCTTGCCCTTCACCTCGATCAGGCCGGCATCGGACAGTTCCGCAAGCACGCGGGAGAAGTGCTCCGGCGTCATGTTCAGCCGCGAGGCGACCACGCTCTTGCCGGCGGAGAGCTCCACCTCGGTCGGCGCTTCGCCCTCGCGCAGCAGGTAGCCGATGAAGCGCTCGGCCGAGGAGCGCAGCGAATACGCCTCGACGTCCTTCACCAGCATGTGCAGCCGGCGCGAGAGCCCGGAGAGCATCCGGCGCGCGAACGCCGGATCGCGCTCGATCTCCTCGAACACGCAGTGCCGGGCGACGTGCAGCAGCATCGTGTCCGCGAGCGCCTGCGCGAACACGATGTAGGGCTTCTCCAGGAACATCAGCGCCTCGCCGAAGCTCTGGCCCGGGCCGATGATCTCGACCACCTTCTCGCCGCCGTGCGGCGAGTTGAATCCGAGCTTCACCTGCCCGTACACCACGATGTGAAAGCCGGTGCAGGGATCGCCCTGATGAAAGATCGCCTCGCCCTTGGCCGCGTAGACCGGCAGCGTGTGCGCCGCGATGCGGTCGAGCTCGGCCGCGTCCATCTCGGAGAACATCGGCAGCCTGGCGAGGAACTCCTGGATGCGGATCCCGGAGTGCGTGCCGCGGTGCGCGGTGCCTGCGGCCTTCGTCATCGGCTGGTGCCCTCGGAGCGGGTGATCTTGTTGAACACGTTGTATTTTCCCACCGGCTTGCGCATCGGGATGCGCTTGACCTCGGCAAGCGTCTCGGCGTCGAACACGATGAGCGCGCCGCTCTCCTCCCACAGGCTCGCGAGCGCGTAGCGGCCGTCGCGCGTGAACTCCACGTGCGCGAGCGTGCGCCCGGGCTCGGGGCGAAGGCGCGCGGCCACCTCCAGCGTCTTCTTGTCAATCGCGAGCAGCGTGTCGCGGTGCGGGCTCATCATCGCATCGGCGAACGCGTAGCGGCTCGCCTCGTGGCTGCGCAGGAAGAACCCCGGACCCGGCGTCGGAATGCTCTTCACCGTCTTCCACGTGCCGACCTCGATCACGCTCACCACGCCCTCCTTCAGGTTCGGCGTCGCGAGTACCCGGCGGCCGTCGCGCTCCCAGGTGATGCCGGAGCCCAGATGCGGCAGGCCGGGAAGCGCGAGATCGGCGATCTTGCGCCGCACGTCCAGGTGCACGACCTGCCCGCGCCCGGCGCGGGAGGCGCCGATCACCTGACGGAAGTCCGGCGTGAAGAAGAAATCGTCGAGCACGTCATCGAGCAGGATCCGGCGCGGGTTGAACCGCCCGGGCAGAAACGCGCCCTCGCGGTAGCGGTAATCGTGGATGAGGCCGGCGGCGATTGGCTCGGCGCGTTCGTCGTAGCTGATTTCCCATACCTCGGGGATGTCGCGCAGCGCGGCGATGAAGCTCTTGCGCGGCGCGGCGTCGTACACCGCCGAGACGCGCGAGGTGCGGGCGCCCGCGTGGTCGCGCGCCTCGATCGTCTTGACGAGGTTGAGCTCGGCGTCGAAGAGCACCAGCGTGTGCGGCAGCGTGTTGGCCACCATCACCCATCGGCCGTCGCCCGAGACCGCGGCGTTGCGCGTGTTCAGGCCCGCGCGCACTTCCGCCACCGTCTTCAGGTTCCACAGGTCGAATTTCGAGATCCAGCCGTCGCGCGAGGCGAAGAAGACGTAGCGCCCGTCGGGGGAAAACTTCGGTCCGCCGTGCAGCGCGTAGCGCGAGGGAAAGCGGAAAAGCGGCTCGAGGCGGTCGCCGTCGAGCACCGTGACGTGGTGATCGCCCGCCTCGACGACGACGAAGAGGTTGAGCGGATCGGCGGCGAACTGCGGCCGGTCCGGAAGCGTGCCCGGCGCGTGATGCACGATGCGCGAGGCGCGGATGTCGGCCTCGGTCCAGCGCGGCGGCGGCGTCACCGGGCTGTAGAGGTAGTCCACGAGCCGCGCGATCTCCTCGGCCGCGAGCACGTCGCCGAAGCCCGGCATCTGCGTCGCCACGCGGCCCTCGGCGATCACGCGCGCGGCTTCCGCCCGGCGCAGCCGCGCGAGGCTCTCGGGCAGGAGCGCCGGCCCCATCGCGCCCAGGCGCTCGGCGCCGTGACAGGTCGCGCAGTGCTCCCGGTAGTGCTCGGCCGGCCCCTGCGCCAGGGCGCCGCCCGCCGCCGCGAGCGCGGCCACCGCCGCGATCAGGCGGAGCGCAGCCATACGGTGTTTCTTCCGCGGTACGGAAGGAGCGGCACCCGCTCGGCGCCCGCTTCCACCCCGATCTCGGCGTCGGTGAGGTAGCAGCCGGGGTCTTCTTCCCACGGATCGCCGGTCAACTGCCGCGCGCGCACGCGGGTGTTGCCGCCGCAGATGTCGAGATACGCGCACGCGCCACAGCGCCCCTTCACGCGCCGTGGCCGCGCCTTCAGGCCCGCCATCAGCGGATCGCGCGTGTCGGTCCAGATCTCCGAGAACGGCCGCTCGCGCACGTTGCCGAGGGTGTAGTCCCACCAGAACGTGTCCGGATGGACGTTGCCGACGTTGTCAATGTTGGCGACATTGACGCCCGAGCTGTTTCCGCCCCACTGGGCGAGCCTGGCGCGGATGTGCGCTTCGCGCTCCGGAAAGTTGCGCCGTACCCAGTAAAGCAGGTACACACCGTCGGCGTCGTTGTTGCCGGTGACGAATTCGCGCGCAAGGCCCCGGCGCGCGGCCTCCCAGGCGGTGTCGAAGAGGAGGTCCATCGCGGCGCGCGTCGTGCGGAAACGCGCGTCGTCGCCGCGATTGCGGTTGCCGCGGCCCGCGTAGTTGAGGTGCGACAGGTAGAACTTCTCCACGCCCTCGGCCTCGGCGAGCGCGAGCAGCGCCGGCAGGTCGCGCGCGTTGCCCTCGGTGAGCGTGAAACGCAGCCCCACCTTGACGCCGCGGTCGCGCGCAAGGCGCACGCCGGCGAGCGACGCGTCGAACGCGCCGGGCCGGCGTCGGAAGCGGTCGTGCGTCTCGCGCAGCCCGTCCAGGCTCACGCCGACGTAGTCGAAACCGGTGGCGGCGAGCCGGTCGGCGACGCCGGCGTCAATCAGGGTGCCGTTGGTCGAGAGGCCGGTGTAGAAGCCCATCGCCTTGGCGCGCGCCGCGATCTCGAAGAGGTCGGGCCGCAGCAGCGGCTCGCCACCCGAGAGGATCAGCACCGGCACACCGAACGCCTTCAAGTCGTCCATCACCGCGAACACCTCGGCGGTGGAAAGCTCGCCCGGAAAATCCACGTCGGCCGAGATCGAGTAGCAGTGAAGGCAGTTGAGATTGCAGCGGCGCACCAGGTTCCAGATCACGACCGGCCCGGGCGGATCGCGGCGGCCTGCGAGCGGGGTCGGCCGCGCGATCTCCTGCATGAATTGCGAGACGCGGAACATCGTCAGGCGATCCTCAGGCCGGTCTTCTTCAGGATGCGGCGGCTGTAGAGCACTTCGTGCGCGCGCGCGGCGGGCCCGAGCAGCGCCGCGATTTCGGCCACCTTCGACTCGACCTCGGCGCGGTCGCGCCCGTGCACCATGGCAAAGAGGTTGTAGGGCCAGCCGGGGCGGCGCGGCCGCCGATAGCAATGGCTGACGAACTCGAGCGCCCCCACCCGCGGGCCGAGCTCGGCGACCGCCTCATCGTCCACGTCCCAGACCGACATGCCGTTCGCCGTCCAGCCGAGCGCGTAGTGGTTCGGCACCGCGCCGATGCGGCGGATGCGGCCGTCGGCGAGCATCGCCCGAACGCGCCCGAGGACGTCTTCCTCGCTCGCGCCGACGCGCGCGGCGACCTCCGCGTACGGCCGCGGCACGAGCGGCAGCCCGGCGGCAAGCTCGCGCACGAGGTCCAGATCGTTCATGCCGCAAGCCTCAGGTCGAGAAAGTATTCGTCGAGCTTCGGCAGGTCGAGCACCGGGTAGCCGGTTCTCGCCTCGATCGCCGCGATCGCCTCGCCGATGCGCGCGCGGTCGGCCGCCGCGATCACGAACCACAGGTTGTAGCGGTGCTCGCGCTCGTAGTTGTGCGCGACTTCCGGAAACGAGTTCACGATCGCCGCGACGCGCTCGAAATCCTCGGGCGGCACCGCCATCGCGCAGAGCGTGAACGCCCCGCCCAGCCGCTCGGCGTTGAAAAGCGGCCCGAAACGCGTGAGCACGCCGTCCTCCAGCAGTCGCCGCAGGCGCGCGATCAGCGTCGCCTCGTCGGTGCCGAGCCGCTGCGCCGCCTCCGCGAACGGGCGCGGCGAGACGGGAAAGCCGCCCTGCAGCGCATTGACGATGCGGCGATCCAGCTCATCCATACGCCGCCTCCGCCGTCATCGCGTACCACGCCCCGCGCTGCTTGAAGCAGCGCCGGCTGAAGAGAATCTCGTGCGGGATGCCCCCGAGCCCCGCTTCCTCGCGCAGCTCGCCGATGCGCGCGCGCACCGCCTCGCGGTCGCGGCCGTGCAGCATGCAGAAGAGGTTGTAGCGCCACTGGGGCGGCCTGCGGGCGCGGCGGTAGGCGAGCGTGACCCCCGCCGCGCGCGCAAGCCGCGCGCCTGCCTCGTCCGCCTCGCGATCGGGCACGTCCCATACCACCATCGCGTTCGCGTCCAGGCCGAGGCTGCGGTGGCGAACGACGACACCGAAGCGGCGCGCCGCGCCCGAAGCGAGCCAGCGCTCGATCGCCTGCCGGACCGCGGCTTCGCCCATGCCGGCGGCGCGAGCGATCGCCTCGAAGGGCTCTGGCACGAGCGGGATGCCGCGCTCGATCGCCGCGACGAGCGGCCGCTCGGCCTCGGGAACCGTCGCGCGGGGCCGCGGCGATGTGTGTGGCGCGACGAGCGTGCGAAGATCGAAGCCGAGATCAATGTGGTACTCCTCTTCGAGCGGAAGCGAGAGCACCGCAAGCCCGGTCGCGCGCTCGATGCGGCGAATCGCCTGCGCAAGCGCCGCCTGCGAGGCGGCGGTGAGCACGAACCACAGGTTGTACCGGTGCTCGCGCTCGTAGTTGTGGTTCACCTCCGGCTGCTCGCTGACGAACGCGGCCACCGCCTCCAGCCGCTCCGGTCGCACCGCGAGCGCGGCGAGCGTGCTCGCCCCGGCGGCGTTCGGCCGAAACACCACGCCGATCCGGCTTATCACCCCGGCGGCCGCGAGCGCCCGATAGCGCGCGATCACGTCCGTCTCGGTCGCGCCGAGCCGCGCCCCGATCACGGCGAACGGGCGCGGCACGAGCGGAAAATCGCGCTGGAAATCGTTGAGCAGGGCGAAATCGAGCGCGTCCATCAGAACCCCACCGCGAACGCGCGGCTCGCGAGAAAGATCCCGGACGGCTTCTCGGCGGAAATGCGCGCAAGCTCGGCGAAGGTCGCCGGGTCGTACACGATCACGGTGTCGTCGTCGCGCACCGAAACCCAGACCTGCTCGCCGCGCGCGGTGAACTCCATGTGCAGCACCGCCCGACCCGGTTTGAGCGTCTTCACCACCGTGCGGCTCGGGAGGTCTATGACCTGCACCGTGTCGTTGTCCGGGAACGCGAAGTTCACCCACGCGCGCCTGCCGCCCGGCTCGGCGATGACGAACACCGGCTGGCCGTGAACGGCGATGCGACCCGCCTCGCGCCAAGTGGCGGTGTCGGCGAGCAGCACTTCGTTGCGGCCGACCGCGGGAAGAAGCGCAAGGTTCCCCGCGATCGCCCAGCCGCGCAGGTGCGGCATCTTGTACACCGGCATCGGCGCCTGCCCGCGGCCGTAGCCGTCCAGGATGCGGCGCACCCCGGCCCGCGGGTTCCACAGGTCGAGCAGCGCCACGCCGTCCTCGCCGTACAGGCCGGCGAGATACCAGCGCCCGTCGCGCGTCACCAGTCCGTCGTACGGTTGCCGGCCGACGTCGCGGTACTTCGTCACCTGTGGCCGGCGCGGGTCCGACAGGTCCGCGACCCAGATCTCGCCTGCCTCGAACAGGCTCCAGACGAAGCGGTTGCCCGGCGCATCCGCAATGCCGACCACCTTGGCGCGGCGCGTGCCGTCGCCCCAGATCGAGGGAATGTCGGCGAGCGGCTCCAGCGTCGCCGCGTCGAACACGCGCACGCCGCCCGGATCGTAGTTCGCCACCGCGATCAGGCGCCCATCCTGCGAGATCGCCCCGCCGATCGAATTGCCCGCCTGCACGATGCGCCTGTCAATCCTCGCCGCAAGCAGGTCCACGCGGGTCAATCCGCCGTCGCGGCCGAACACATACGCGTAGCGCCCGTCGCGCGAATAGACCATCGAGGCGTGGGAAAGGTCGCCGAGCCCTTCGATTCGCGCGAGCGCGGTGCGGCCGCTCGTCTCGATAAGCGTGAGGCGCCCCGAAGCGCGCTCGACGACGAGGCCCAAGTCGCCCGTGCCGCGCACCATCGGCTGCCCGGCGCAGCCGGCCAGAAGCACAAGCGCAAACGCAAGCACCCTATTCACGCGGCAACCCCTTTCTCAGCAGCTCGATCACCCATGCCGCCTCGGCTTCCGTGAGGAAACGATCCCACGGGGGCATCGCGGTCCCCGGACGGCCGTTCAGCACCACATGCCGGAGCTGCTCCGGGTCCTTTCCGGCGAGCGCTGCGGGCTCAAGCGACGGCCCGAGCCCCCCTTTCATCGTCAGGCCGTGGCAGGAACCGCAGTCATGGCGCACCATGTGCACGATTCTCTTCGCCCGCGCCTCGTCCGGCGCCGGCGCGCGCTCGCCCGCCCACGCGCAGCCGGCCAGCGCCCCCAATGCGGCGGTTGCTGCCACAGGAATACGAAAGCGCCACCCCACGGCCCGCAGGTTGCACCAGCCCCGAACCCGACGTTTAACCTAGATCAAATCGGACAGGGGATCGCCTCTTTACGGTAGCACCCATGAGGAGAGAACCCCCGCCAGCCCGCGAGCGTGCGCAGGCCGCCGCCCTGCTCGACCTGCGCGCAAGGCCCGCCGGCGGGTCGCCGACCGCGGAGATGCGGCGCGGGATCGTGTATCTGGTGGGCGCCGGTCCCGGCAATCCGGAGCTGCTCACACTGCGCGCGCTGCGCGTGCTGCAGCAAGCCGAAGTCGTCCTTTACGACCATCTCGTCTCGGCGGAGATACTCGATTTGGCGCGCCGCGATGCCGAGCGCATCCCGGTCGGCAAGCAGTGCTACCGGCACAGCGTCGAGCAATCGGAAATCAACGCGCTGATGGTGCGGCTTGCGCGCGCGGGCCGCACGGTCGTTCGCCTGAAGGGCGGCGATCCGTTCCTGTTCGGGCGCGGCGGCGAGGAAATCGAGGCGCTCGCGAATGCCGGCATCGTCTTCGAGGTCGTGCCCGGGATCACTGCCGCGACGGGCGTCGCCGCCTACGCCGGAATCCCCCTCACGCACCGCGACCATGCGCAGGCGTGCGTGTTCGTCACCGGCCACCGCTCGAACGGTCGCCTCGACCTCGACTGGGAAGCGCTCGCCCGGCCGCGCCAGACGCTGGCGATCTACATGGGCGTTCAGGCGCTGCCGGAGCTGTGCGCGCAGCTCGTCGCGCACGGTCTTGCCGCCAGCACCCCGGCGGCGATCGTCGAGAACGGCACCACGAACGCCCAGCGTGTCGTCACCGGCACGCTCGCGACGCTGCCCACGCTCGCCGCGGCGGAAAGCATCCGCCCGCCCGCGCTCGTCATCGTCGGCAGCGTCGTCTCGCTGCGCGACAAAACCGCCTGGTTCGAGCCGGCAGAGGTGCCGAAGCCGGGCGCCCGGATCGCGGCTTGAAGGAAAACGCAGGAAGTTCCGAGTCTAAGGCCCGTTCGTTCGAGCAGTCGTTTCGAAGTAGTGGCCGCCGCTAATTTGGAAATTTCTCCCTGTCAGGCCATTGCGATGGCGACCTGGTATCAAGGTTGTTGCGGTCGCATTCAGTCTCTCATCAGGTCTGCGGAATCAGCCTGCATCCACAATGTTTGCAGACCTTTGCGTCCTTGCGGATTAGTTCACGGCAATCTGGACACCGTACGTGGGTTTCCGGCGTTGGAATGAAGTCGCCTGCTTGCGCTTCGCTCACGTAGCCACTCCTTAAGAGGCTCGCACGATGCACAGCATTCGCGAAAAACGGAAAGAAGAGCCAAGCAATTCCGTAGGTAAAGACGGCCGCGAGAAATGAGATGATTGCCCAACCGTACAGGTGCTTGTAAAGAAACCAAAAAACTCCAAAAAAGAGACACGGCCACGAGAAGCCTGTCCACGTTTGTTCGCGAGCCCCGTTCTTAGGATTGATAAGCACGTCTCCTCTCGTCGACATGTCATTGTCCCCTTTGACGTCGGGTGAGAGCGAAATCATGCTCCGTTGACGTCCGATGTCGTATCTGCATTTCCGAGCACGGTTCCTCACTTCGGCACAATCCGTTCGAAGCGAAACCTCCGTCGCGCGCGCAACCAGAGCTCAGAAGATCGATGATCCTCATCCTAAGGCTCGATTAAATGCACGAGGCTCGTCAGGATGGTTGGAGCCTCCGGCGTCTGATTGACGCACATGTAGTCGCCCTTGGGGGTGTTGACGAACGAACCGGCCGTGTCAACAGGTTGCTGGCTCTCTATCGCTATGTTGCACTGCATAAACCTAGAGTACTTCGCAAGGGAACCGGTCTGCCCGGGTGCCACGGAGCGAGCCAGTGCCAAACAGTTGGCTTGGGCTCACCCCGTGCCGGCGCGCTATCCGCGACAGCGACGCGCCGGCATCTAAAGTCTTGCGTACCATGGTCACCTTTTTCGACGGCCGGCCGGCGACGGCCCCGGCCGCCGCTGCCTCAAGGCAGCTCGACCTCCGTTTCGCGTTTGCGACCAATAATTGACACAGGCGTACTCCTAACTGCAAGTTTAGGACTACGCCGTGTCCGGCGCTGCAGTGAGCTGCCTCACCAGTTACGCTGGGCAGGACGGTCATGCCTCGACGGTGGCCCGCTGGCATCTCAGAGAGGGATTCCAGGCTCGGTGCCGCACCGCCAAGACACTCGGCCAAGTCCCCTCGCTGCCGGAAATGTCAGGCGTATCCTCGTCTCAAAGTCCAGGGCTAAGCGCGACCGGCGACTCGAGGGTTCAGCGGCGCGGGTGCTTCTGACGCGTCCGCTGCGATGGCGAGTTGGGCCGCAGCTTGCTTACGAGGGGAAAGCGCTCGGGATGATCAATGGATTCCACGGCGATGTCCACATCCAGATCCGGCCAATGCAGATGATGCGGACTCTGCAACTCGACGTTGAGCAGCTGCCCGATGGACACGTCCCGGAACCAGGGAAAATGCTCGAACGCGACAAAGCGCTCCTCGTCTCCGATAAGAAGCCAGAAGCCGTGCTTTGAGACATTCGTTACCTCAACTTGAGAAGTGCGCTTTCCAGGCTTTGCGGATTTAATCCTCGCGCTCCTGAATCAAACGAAGGGCGGCATTGACCTGCCGGATGCTCAAACCGTAGTTGCGGGCCAATTCAATCCTCGGTTCCAGCCAGAAAGGGATAGCGGCATGGATATCGGCCCGCGTTCCGGAACCCGGGCGCGAGCGCCCGCTCGGCAAGGGGCAGCACGCGTTTTCCTCCTTGCCATTCGCTGCCGGCATCGAGTCCGGTAGGGAATCCGCTCCCGTCGCAGTCCGGGATTTCCGCCGCCGCGGGGCGGCCGGTCGCGTCAATTCTTCGGTTCGAGCTTCAGATGCCGCGCGAGAAACTTGAACGCGTGCTCGGCCGATTGGTCGGTTACCCTGGAATCGTAGCGGTAGACCACCGACTCTCCGCGCGCCCACGGAGGACTCCAGCGGTGACCATGTAGATCACTGCAGTCCCAGCAATGGGTTGCGTTCGGATACACGTGCCATTCGACGGGAGCCCCGCGCTCCTTGAGGGGCTCCAGGCGACTTATGCATTCTTGCGGTGGCGTCTCGTTGTCCTGCCCGCCCATGAGGACCAACGTGGGCGTCGACACATCCGAGTGCAGATATTCTCCACCCGGTGAATTGCGGAACGGCGGGATGTAGCAGGCCGGGTACAAGCTCACGACAGCGCGCAGGGGCGTGCGAGAAAGGCCGGCTCCGGCGACGAAGCTCGGGCTTGCCGAGCGCAGTCCCACCATCGCCCCCCAGGACACTCCCAGCATCGCGATTCTCGACTTGTCAACAAACGGGAACGTCGCGAGATGCTCAGCCGCGTCGAACACATCCTTGACTCCGCGCGCCAAAGAGGCCGGTGGCAGCGGTCGGCAACTAGGCGATCCGCGGGAAGTGAAGCTGTCAATGACGAACGCGACATAGCCACGACGCACCGCCTCTTTCCGCCAATATCCGATCTGCTGCCGAATTCCGCCGCAGGTGTGGACCAGTATCAGCGCCGGAAACGGCCCGTCGCCTTGTGGCTTCCAGATCCCCATCTCGAGGGGGCTGAAGAAACCAAGCTCGCTCGCCTGCTTCGGGAAGACGAGATCCGGCTCGCTCGGCTTGGCCTGCGCATGGACTACACCCCAGTGGGCTGCCGCCACGGCGGCGACGACCGCGAGCCACGACGACGTCGGACGCCTGCCGGATTCACTCGCCTGTCGGCTCTCTTCTGCAACCATGGGTGTCTGGATCCTGTCGAGCAACAATTGGACGGAGGAAATCGTAGCGGCGCCATTTGCCCGAATGCAAGAACGGATTCGAACCGGCGATTGCTGCGATGGCCGGTTTCCGCGAGGCGCCTCGATGTGCGAACGCCCTGGCAGATCCTTATACGGAGGACTGTCAGGCCCCCACGTGCTTCCACGGGGCGCCGACGCCGACCGGCTCGGGGGCGAGCGCGACGATCCTCTGGTAGAGCGCGCGGAAGTCCTTTTCGCGCAGGTCGGCGATCGGATCGTCGTGGCCCTTGAACGCCGCCGCGATCGCCGCCCAGTCCTCGGCGGTGAGCACGCGCTCGGCGAGCGGCAGCACGCGCTTTTCCTCCTTTTCCATGTGCTGCCATTGAAAATCCAGAAACTCATCCACCGCGGCGGCGAACGTCGCCGCGCCGCGCGGCCACGTCTCCTCGAATTCGAGCAGCGCGCGCTCCAGCTCCCGGATCATGTGCCCTCCGGCGAGGTGCTCGGCCTGGAGCTCCTCGATCAGGGCGCGCGCCTCCGGCGCCCTCTGGAGCAGCCGCGCGAACAGGTGCGAATCCTCCTTCGGGTGGTGCATGCGCTCGGGGAACGCATCAATGTAGTAGATCATCGCGCGGAAGGCGGCAAACTCCGGCTTCACGTTCGGATCCTGCGCAAGTCGCGTCAACTCTTTGAGCGCCGAGAGCACGGCCGAAAGCGAGCGGTGCTCATCGCGGATGACGCGCATGGCCTCGTTCATCGGGCACTCCTCAGAAGCAAAGCAGCGCGCCGCGCACGGTCTCGCCGAGCGCCCCGGCGCTTGCCAGCCCGTAGGCGCCCATGCCGGCAACGAGCGCGCCGACCGCGCGCCGCCAGCGCGCAAGCCGCGCCGCGAGCCAGCCGGCGGCGAGCACGAAAGGCAGCGTGCCCACGCCGTATGCCGCCATCGCGAGCGCACCGCGTGCGGGTGAGCCGGAGGCCGCCGCGGCGGCGAGCGCCGCGTACACCATCGCGCAGGGCAGCCAGCCCCAGACCATGCCCGCGGCGTAGGCGCCGCGTGCGCCCTCGGCGCGCGCGAGCCGCGCCGCGGCCGGCCGCAGCCAGCGCCAGAGCGGCGCGCCGAGCGCTTCCAGCGGGCGCAGCAGCCGCTCGGCGCCCATGAGGTAAAGCCCCGTGAGCAGCAGCGCGATGCCCGCCGCCATCGCAAGCGCCTGCTGCGCCGGCAACGCCGCCGCGGCATAGGCGGCGGCGCCCAAGGCGCCCGCCACCGCGCCCGCCGCGGCGTAGGAGGTGATTCGCCCGGCGTTGAACGCGAGCCGGCGAGCCCAGCGCGCGGGACGTACCTCTGGCCGGATCGGGATCGCCGGGCGCGCGTCGAACGCGGCGACGATGCCACCGCACATCAGCGTGCAGTGCGCGCCGGAGGCGAGCCCCGCGGCAAGCATCGAGAGTGCGAGCGCGGCAAGCGCGGCGTCCATCAGATCACCCGCGAGTAGTTCGCGCGCTCGCGCCGCTGGCGCAGATAGCGGTCGAAGACCGCGCAGATCGCGCGCACCAGGAGCCTTCCGCGCGGCGTCACCACGACCCAGTCCGGCTGCACTTCGACCAGCCCATCGGCTTCCATCGCCGCGAGGTCGGCGAGCTCGGGCGCGAAGTAGCGCCGGAAATCCACCAGCCAGGCGAGTTCGATCGCCTCGATCGAGAGCCGGAAGTTGCAGATGAGCGCCTGGATCACGGCGCGGCGCACCAGATCGTCGGGCGTGAGCTCAAGCCCCCGCATCACCGGCAGATGGCCGGCATCGAGCTTCGCGTAATACTCCTGCAGCGTCTTCTCGTTCTGGTAATAGGTCGGTCCCACGCGACCGATCGCCGAGATGCCGAAGCCGAGCATGTCCGCCTCGGGCAGCGTCGAATAGCCCTGGAAGTTGCGGTGCAGCCGCCCCTGCGCCTGCGCCACCGCCAGCTCGTCGCCGGGCTTGGCGAAATGGTCCATGCCGATGTACACGTAGCCCGTCCCGGTCAGCCGCTGGATCGCCAGCGTCATGATCTCCAGCTTCGCCTCCGGCGAGGGCAGGTCCTCCTCGCGGATGCGGCGCTGATGGGTGAAGAGCTTCGGCAGGTGCGCGTAGTTGTAGAGCGCGATCCGGTCCGGGGAGATGTCGAGCACCTTGTCCAGCGTCGCCGCGAATCTCGCCGCGGTCTGCTTCGGCAGGCCGTAGATGAGGTCGAGGTTCACCGAGCGAAAGCCGCTCGCACGCGCCTCCTCGATGACGCGCCGCGTGTCTTCCTCGCTCTGCACGCGATGCACCGCCTGCTGCACCACCGGGTCGAAATCCTGCACGCCGACCGAGACACGGTTGAAGCCAAGCGCGGCGAGGTGCGCCATGGTGCCGGCCGGGGCCGTGCGGGGATCCACCTCGATGGACACCTCCGCCTCGGGCGCGAGCGCGAACCGCTCGCCGATCATGCGCATGAGCGCGTCCATCTCCTCGAGCGCGAGAAAGGTCGGCGTGCCGCCGCCCCAGTGCAGTTGCGCGATCTCGGGCCTTTGCCCCTGCGCGCCGCCAAGCCGGGCGCCGGCGAGCGCCAGTTCCTTGCCCAGGTACTTGATATACTTGGCCGATCTGCCGTGATCGCGCGTGAGCACCTTGTTGCACGCGCAGTACCAGCACAGGGAGCTGCAGAACGGCAGGTGCACATACGCCGAAAGCGGCTGCGGGAGGCCGCCGACGTTGCGCCTGGCCAGCCAGTCGAGCAGGTCCTGCTCGCCGAACGCCTCGACGAAGCGGTCCGCGGTGGGATAAGAGGTGTAGCGCGGGCCGGTGACGTCGTACTTGCGGATGAGGTCCGGATCAATGATCAGTTCGCGAGCCGGCATTGGCATGGAAACTACTATGCCCGTCGAGCGCGGACGGACGTTGACCTGCATCAAGGGGGCCCGCTGAGATGAAGCCCGCACTCCTGTGGAGCGCGGTCGGTGCGGTCGCGGCCCTGGCGGCGATCAACATCGCGACCCTCGCCCTCGGCGAGCCGCGTCCGGTCTGGCTGCCCGCGCTCGACGTCGCCGCCAGCCTCGCCGCCCTCGGCGTCGTGCTGTTTCTCGCCCTGCGCCTTGCGCGCAGCGCCGGCTCGCAAAGCCTCGCCCTCGGCAAGGCGCAGGCGCGGCTGGAAGCCGTGGTGGACTCGGCGATGGACGCGATCATCACCGTGGATGAGGCGCAGCGCATCGTGCTCTTCAACCGCGCCGCCGAGACGATGTTCGGCTGCCGGCGCGAGGAAGCGCTCGGCGCCCCGCTCGATCGCTTCATCCCGGCGCGCTTTCGCGCCGCGCACCGCCGGCACGTGGAAGAGTTCGGCCGCACGGGCGTCAGCCGCCGGATGATGGGCGCCGGACCGGAGCTCTGGGGGCTGCGCGCCGACGGCACCGAGTTTCCGATCGAGGCCTCGATCTCGCAGACGGGCGAAGGCGCCGAAAGGTACTACACCGTGATCGTGCGCGACGTCACGGCGCGCCGGGAAGTCGAGGACCGGCTGCGGCGGCAGCAGGCGGAGCTGCGCGAGCTGTCGGCGCGGGTGCTGGAGGCGCGCGAGGAGGAAAAGGCGCTGCTTGCCCGCGAGCTGCACGACGAGCTGGGCCAGCTCCTCACCACGCTCAAGCTGGACCTCGCCTGGGTGCACGAGCGCATGGCGGCGGGCGACGCCGCGGTTCGCGACCGGCTGGCGCAGATGAGCACGGTCGTGGACCGCACGGTCGCCTCGGTGCGGCGCATTTCCTCTGGGCTGCGCCCGCTGATCCTCGACGATCTGGAGTTCGCCGACGCGGTGAACTGGCTCGCCGAGGACTTCGCCTCGCATTCCGGCGTGCGCGTGGACGTGGACGTGGCGCTCGACGGCGCGGGCGAGGTCCCGCGCCCGGTGGCGAACACGCTCTACCGGGTGCTGCAGGAATCGCTCACCAACATCGCGCGCCACGCGCAGGCGAGCGGCGCCTGGGTGGTGCTGCGCGAGCGCGGCGGCATGCTGCATCTCGAGGTGGAGGACAACGGCCGCGGCATAGACCCGAAGGTGCTGGAGCACACCCGCTCGCTCGGCATCAAGGGCATGCGCGAGCGCGTGCTGTACATGGGCGGCACGCTCGAAATCGGCCGCGCGCCGCGGGGCGGCACGCGCGTGCTCGCGCGGGTGCCGCGCCAGCCGCCGGCGGAGACGATGCGATGATCCGCGTGCTGCTCGCCGATGACCACGCGCTGGTGCGCGAGGGTCTGCGCCGACTGCTGGAGGCGAGCGCCGACATCGTTGTAGCCGGCGAGGCGGCGAGCGGGGACGAGGCGCTCGCGCGGGTGCGTGCCGAGGACTACGACGTCGCGGTGCTCGACATGTCCATGCCGGGGCTCGCCGGAATCGAGCTCATCAAGCGGGTGAAGGCGGAAAAGCCCGCCCTGCGCGTGCTGGTGCTCTCGATGCACGACGAGCGGCAGTTCGCCGCGCGGGCGCTCAAGGCGGGCGCCTCGGGCTACCTCACCAAGGACAGCGCCGCCGCGCAGCTCGTCGCGGCCATCCGCAAGATCGCGGCGGGAGGCGTGCACATCAGCGAGAACGCGGCCGCGAGCCTCGTCGCCGGCGTCGCGGGCGACGGCCCGCCGCACACGCGGCTCTCGGACCGCGAATTTCAGGTCTTTCGCCTGCTCGCGACGGGCAAGAGTCCGACCGAGATCGCGAACGAACTTCACCTGTCGGTCAAGACGGTGAGCACGCACAAGGCGCGCGTGCTGGAAAAGCTCGGCGTCTCGGGCACCGCGCAACTGGTCCGCTACGCGCTGGAGCACAAGCTCCTGTAGGACGATTCCTACAGGCGCTCGTAGCCGATTCCTATATCTTTTCGTCCGCCGCGGCGGCATAGTCGCGCGCTCATGAAGGTCTTTCTCGTGGAAGATTCCCCCGTGCTGGTGGGCCGGCTGCAGGCGATGATCGCCTCGATACCGGGCGCGCAGCTCACCGGACACGCCGGCACGGCGCAGGCCGCCGTGCAGGCGATCCGCGCCTCGCCGCCGGATCTGGTGGTGCTCGATCTGCGCCTTGCGCAGGGCAGCGGGTTCGAGGTGCTGCGCGCGCTCGCCGGCCTGCCCGGGCTCGCCATCTACGTGCTTTCCAACTTCTCCGGCACCGCGGACCGGCGCGCCGCCGCGCGTCTGGGCGCGGCCGCTTTTTTCGACAAGACCACGGAATTCGAGTCGTTCGCCGCCGCGCTCCGCGCGCGCGCCGCCTGCGCCTCCGACCAGCCGTAGGAATCCTCCGAGCCGCGAATCGGCCGCGGCCGACACTGCGAAACGGAAGCGCGCCGATACCGCCCCCGCGCGCCGGTACGCACACTGCGCGCCATGAAGGTCTATCTGGTCGAAGACTCCCCGCTGCTGCGCGAGCGGCTGCACGCGATGCTCGCAGAGGTTCCCGGCGTGGAGATCAGCGGCGAGGCCGCGAGCGCCCCGGAGGCGATCCGCGGCATCCTGGCGGAGAAGCCCGACGCGGTGGTGCTCGACCTGCAGCTCGCCGAGGGCAGCGGCTTCGACGTGATGCGGGCGCTGGAGCGCGAGCGCTTCGGCGCCGCGGTGTATGTGCTTTCCAACTACGCCGCCGATCCGTACCGGCGTCTCGCCGAGCGGCTGGGGGCGACGGGGTTCTTCGACAAGACCCACGAATTCGAGCGCGTGCGGGACGAGATCGCCCGGCGCGCGACGCATTAGGAACCCAGGAGGAAGAGGAGATGCCAATGCATGCCGTCACGCAAGCGCAAGCGCAATCCCGCGCCGTCTTCATGGCGCCGTCCGAGCCTGCACGCAGGTTCCAGGTGAAATGCGCGAGCTGCAACCTGCGCGAGATGTGCCTGCCGCGGGGGTTGGACGCCGATGACATGGAACGCGTCGAGAACATCGTGTACGCGCGCCGGCGCGTGCGCCGCGGCGAGGCGCTGTTCAACGCCGGCGACGAGTTCAAGGCCATTTACGCGGTGCGCTGCGGGTTCTTCAAGACGAGCATCGTGGACGGCGAGGGCCGCGAGCAGGTGACCGGCTTTTTCATGGGCGGGGAGCTGCTCGGCATGGACGGCGTCGGCTCCGGGCGCTACCACTGCGCCGCGATCGCGCTGGAGGACAGCGAAGTCTGCGTGATGCCGTTCGCGCTGGTGGAGCAGATGGCGCGCGAGATCCCGGCGCTGCAGAGGAACCTGCACGCGGTCCTCTCGCGCGAGATCGTGCGCGAGCACGGCGTGATGATGCTCCTTGGCTCGATGCGCGCCGAGGAGAGGCTCGCCACGTTCCTGCTCAATCTGTCGCGCCGCTTCATGCGTCGCGGCTACTCGGCGAACGATTTCCACCTGCGCATGACGCGCGAGGAGCTGGGCAGCTTCCTCGGCCTCAAGCTGGAAACCGTGAGCCGCCTGTTCTCGAAGTTCCAGGAGGAAGGGCTGCTCGAAGTCAACCAGAAGCACGTCGCCATCCGCGACAGCGCGCGGCTGGAGGCGTTGCTCGCGGCGCGGCACTGAACGGCGCGCGGGAAGCGCTCTGGCGTACGGCGACTGGACCGTCAACACGACCGTCGCCGCCGCCACCGCGGCGGCGGTGGTCACGTGCGTGCTCATTCACTACGAAGGGCTGGTGCTCGCCTCGCGCACGCTCGGCCGCATGGGCGGGCACCGGCGCGTGAAGGTGCTCTACGCGATCGGCTGGGTGATCGGGCTGCACGTGGCCGAGATCTGGATCTTCGGTCTGGCGCTCTGGACGCTGCTGCACTGGCCCGAATTCGGCGTGCTGGGCACCGGCATGCCGCACCTGTTCGACGCGATCTATTTTTCGGCGGTCACCTTCACCACCGTCGGCTACGGCGACCTCGCCCCCGTCGGCCCGATCCGCTTTCTATCCGGCACCGAGGCGCTCACCGGCTTCGTGCTAATCACTTGGTCGGCCTCGTTCACCTACCTCGAGATGGAGCGCTTCTGGCGCACCCCGTGAAAGGGCGTCAGGCGCGGGCCTTCGCGCGCGCGAGCATGTCCTCGACGTGGCGCCAGAGGCTGTCCGGCTCGCTCTCGGCGAACTCGTAGCGCACCCGCACCACTGGCTTCGCAAGCGCGGCAAGGCGCGCGAGATCGGCCGGCGTCGCCGAGACGACGAGATCGGCCTCGACCGCGTCGAGCGTGCGCGCAAGGGAGCGCAGTTGCGCCGGCGAATAGCCCACCGCCGGCAGCACCGGACCGATGTGCGGATACTGCGCGTAGACCGCCGCGATCTCCGCGTCGGCGGCGCCGCGCGGGTCCACGACGATCGCGCCGGCGCGCGTCGCGGCGGCGTAGCCCGCCCCGTGCGGCATGCCGCCGTGGGTGAGCGTCGGGCCGTCCTCGACGACCACCACGCGCTTTCCGCGCACGGCGGCGGCGTTCTCGATCGCAAGCGGCAGCGCACCACGCACGATCGCCGCGCGCGAATTGAGCGCCCGGCAGCGCTCGGCGAGCGCGCGCACGTCGGCTTCGCTCGCCGCGTCGGATTTGGACAGCACGATCACGTCGGCCATGCGCAGGCACGTCTCGCCCGGATGATGGGTCGCCGCCTGCGCCGGCCGAAGCGCGTCGGCGAGCACGACGAGAAGATCGGGCCGTACGAACGGAAAATCGTTGTTGCCGCCGTCCCAGAGGATGAGATCGGCCTCGCGCGCCGCCGCCGCGACGATGCGCGCGTAGTCCACGCCCGCGTACACGACGTTGCCGAGCGCCAGATGCGGTTCGTACTCCTCGCGCTCCTCCACCGTGCAGCCGGCGGCGTCCAGATCGGCGCCGCCCGCGAAGCGCTGCACCGCGGCGCGCTCCAGATCGCCGTAGGGCATCGGGTGGCGAAGCACCGCGACGCGAAGTTCGCGCTCGCGGAGTCGCCGCGACAGCCAGCGCGCGAGCGGAGACTTGCCGGCGCCGGTGCGGACCGCGCACACCGCGATCACCGGCAGCGGCGCGGCGAGCATCGTATGTGCCGGTCCGGGGAGCGTGAAGTCGGCTCCGGCCGCGAGCGCGCGCGAGGCGAGATGCATCACCTCTTCGTGCGCGAGGTCGCTGTAGGCGAGCACCACCTCGTCCACGCCGTGGCCGCGCACGACGCGCTCCAGTTCCTCCTCCGGCACGATGGGGATGCCCTCCGGGTACAGCGGCCCGGCGAGCGCGGCCGGATAGCGGCGGTTGGCGATGCCCGGGATCTGCGCCGCGGTGAACGCCACGACCTCGCAGCCCGGATCGTCGCGGTAAAGGACGTTGAAGTCATGGAAATCGCGCCCGGCCGCGCCGGCGATCACGATGCGCCGGCGTTTGCGCGCGCCCTCGGTCATGCGGAGCGAAGCGCTTCCTCGGCGCTCACCCAGGAAAGCCCCTGGGCCTCGGCCACCTCGCGGCGCGTGATCCGCCCGTGACAGACGTTGAGCCCGGCGCGCAGGTGCGGATCGGCGAGGAGCGCCGCCACGACGCCCTTTTGCGCGAGCGCCTCGACGAAGGGCAGCGTCGCGCGATTGAGCGCGTAGGCCGAGGTGCGCGGCACCGCCCCGGGCATGTTGGCGACGCAGTAGTGCAGGATGCCGTCCACGACGAACACCGGATCGGCGTGCGTGGTCGGGCGCGAGGTCTCGAAGCAGCCGCCCTGATCAATCGAGACGTCCACCAGCACCGCGCCCTTGCGCATCGCCGCGAGCATGGTGCGCGCCACGAGCTTCGGCGCGAGCGCCCCGGGCTGGAGCGCAGCGCCGATCACCGCGTCGGCTTCGGCGAGCGCCGCGGCGATCGCCTGCGGCGTCGCGATGCCGGTGCGCAGATCTGTCCCCAATTCCCCCTTCAGCCGCTCCAGCGGCCCGGCCGAGCGGCTGAGCACGGTGACGCGCGCGCCCATGGCGGACGCGACGCGCGCGGCGTTCGATCCGACGACGCCCGCGCCGAGCACGAGCACTTCGGCCGGCGCAACGCCGCTTGCGCCGGAAAGAAGCACGCCCCGCCCGCCGCGTGGCTTCTCCAGCCAGTGCGCGGCGACGTGTGCGGACATGCGCCCGGCCACCTCCGACATCGGTGCAAGCAGCGGAAGCCCGCCGCCCGGCGCGGTGACCGTCTCGTAGGCGATCGCGATCGCGCCGCTCGCGGCGAGTTCGCGCGTCTGCTCCGGGTCAGGCGCGAGGTGAAGATACGTGAAGAGCGCCTGTCCGGGCCGTAGCCGCGCGCGCTCGGGCGCGAGCGGCTCCTTCACCTTGACCACCAGCTCGGCTTCGCGCCAGACCTCGTCGGCGCCGGCGGCGATCGTCGCGCCCGCGCGGCGGTAGTCTTCGTCGCTCGCCCCGATGCCCTCGCCCGCGCCGCTCTCCACGATCACGCGGTGGCCGAGGGCGACGAGCCGCGCCACGCTCTCGGGCACGAGCCCGACCCGGTACTCCTCGACCTTGATTTCCTTCGGTACCCCGATCCGCATCCGGGTGAAGGGTACGCGAAGCACGGTCACCGGGCTTGACGCGCGTCAAACGGTTCGCGCGAAACCCCGCCGGCGGGAACGCGCCTCCCGGTCGGTGCGCGAGCGCAACGACGCGGGAAGCCAAGAGCGCGCGGTCGCCCGTGAGCAGCGGCATCCACGGGCGCGATGCGAGCAGCCGCGCCTTGCGCGGCTTGAGGTTGCCGGTGACTGCGTACAGCAGGACGTGAGTATCAAGGTTCAGCATTCCACCGCAGCCCGGTGGAAACGATCGGGCCCTTGATCCTGATCTTGCCTTTGAGCGTCCCGATGAGCCCCCCGAATCGGCGCTGAACGGGATGAGCTTGGCCACCGGCTTGCGCCGCTTCGTGACCACGATTCCTTCCTGATCCACGCGGTCGAGCAGGGCCAGACATCGCTCCTTGAATTTCGAGGCCGAAATCCGCTTCATGGCCAGATGTTACGACCAGCAATCCACATGCCCGCATGTCCTCGCTAGAATGCGGGCATCTCGAACAACCCCGGGGAGGAGAGCATGGCATTCCGGCGCATTCTGGTTCCGGTGGACGGAAGCGCCACCGCGGCGAAAGGCCTCGCGCAGGCGCTGCGGCTTGCGCGCGAGAACCGCGCGCGGCTGCGGCTGCTGCACGTCGTGGACGCGTATTCGGCGATCAGCGTGCCCGAGATCGGCGCGGCGAGCGTCGCACCGATGCTGGAGGCGATCAAGGCGGCCGGCAAAAAGACGCTCGCGCGCGCGGTGCGCGCGGCCGAGCGCGCCGGGGTGAAACCGGAGAGCCTTCTTGCCGAGATCGCCGGCGGCCGCGTCGCCGACGCGATCGTCGCCGAGGCGAAGCGCTGGCGCGCCGACCTCATCGTCATGGGCACGCACGGCCGGCGCGGCGTCGGGCGCGTGCTCCTCGGAAGCGACGCCGAGCTCGTGGTGCGCTACAGCCCGGTGCCCGTGCTCCTCGTTCCGGCGCGCGGCGCGCGCTAGCCGGCCGGCCGCGCCCCCGGCGCCGCTTTTCCGAGCAGCCGCTTCAGATCCGCGAGCGGGCGGGTGTTGGCGACGTTCGCAGCCTCCAGCCAGCCGCGGCGCGCCTGACCGACGCCCCAGCGCAGGTAGTCGAACTGTGCGGTGCCATGGGCGTCCGAATTGATCGCCACCAGCGCCCCTTCGTCCTTCGCCATGCGGCAGCGCACGTCGTCGAGGTCGAGCCGCTCGGGCTGCGCGTTGACTTCCAGAATCTTGCCGAGCGCCGCCGCCTTGCGCACGATTTTCAGCATGTCCACGTCGTAGCCCTCGCGGGCGCCGATCAGCCGCCCCTGCGGGTGCGCGAGGATCGCGACGCGCGGATTTTCCAGCGCGCGCAGGATGCGCTCGGTCTGGCGCGCGCGCGGCAGGTTGAAGGCGCTGTGCACCGCCGCGACGACGAGGTCGAGCTGGGCGAGCGCCGCGTCCGGCAGATCGAGCGAGCCGTCTTCCAGGATGTCCACCTCGATCCCCCTGAGAAGCGCGAGGCCCTCGATGCGCACCGTCTCGATCTCGGCGAGCTGTTTTGCCAGGCGCACCGGATCCAGACCGTGCGCGGCCGCCAAGCGCCGCGAGTGGTCGGTGATCGCGAGGTATTCGAGACCCGCCGCGCGCGCCGCTGCCGCCATCTCGGCGACGGAGTTGGCGCCGTCGGTCCAGCGCGTGTGCGCGTGCAGATCGCCGCGCAGATCGGACCGCTCGACAAGGCGCGGAAGTCTGCCCGCTTTCGCCGCCTCGATCTCGCCGCGGTCCTCGCGCAGCTCCGGCGGGATCCACGGCAGACCGACCGCCTCGTAGACCGACTCCTCGGTCTCGCCGGCGATGCGACGCCGGCCGCGCCAGACGCCGTATTCGTTGATCTTGAGGCCCCTCGCCTGCGCCAGGCGCCGCAGCGCGATGTTGTGCGCCTTGGACCCGGTAAAATAGGCGAGCGCCGCGCCATAGCTTTCCTCGGGCACCGCGCGCAGGTCCACCTGAAGGCCGCTCTTCAACCGGACGCTGGCGCGCGTCGGTCCCTGCGCGAGCACCTCGGCGACCTCGCCGTAGCCTAGAAATCGCCGCATCGCGTCCCCGGTTTCGCCCGCGACGAGGATGTCCACGTCGCCCACCGTCTCGCGGCGCCGCCGGAGGCTTCCGGCCGCGACCACATGCCTGACGCCGCGCGCGCGCGCAAGGTGCGCGACCAGCGCATCGGCGTACTGCACCGCGGTCGCGAGCTCGAAGCGCCTCGCCGCACCGAGCCGTTCGGCCGCGGCGCGCGCGATCGCCGCCTCGGTCTTCTCGCCGAAACCGGGGAGGGCGCGGATCCTGCCGGCCCGCGCCGCCTGCTCCAGATCGGCGAGGCTTTTCACCCCCAGCTTTTCGACGAGCGCGCGCACGCGTTTCGGCCCCAGCCCCGGCAGGCGCAAAAGCTCGGTCACCGCGGGCGGCGACTGCCGGCGCAGGCGCTCAAGAAGTGTCGTCGTTCCCGTGCGCGCGATCTCGGCGATCTTCGCGGCGAGGTCTTCGCCGATTCCCGGGATCTTCGGCAGCGGCCGGCCCTCGCGCACCGCGGCGGCGAGATCAAGCGGGAGGTTGCCGACCGAGCGTGCCGCGTTGCGGTAGGCGCGCACGCGGAACGGATTCGCGTCCTGGATCTCCAGGAGGTCCGCGATCTCCTCGAACACGCGCGCGATGTCGGCGTTGTGTACAGGCATGCCGGCCCGCCCTCTCGTGCGCGCGCCTCAGCCCGAGGCGGCCGCGCCACCGAACGCATCCGGCAGCGCCGCCAGGCGCTCGGCGATGCGGCGAATCGCGCGCTCGCGCGTGGCCTCCTCGCCCGTGTCCACGCGCTCGGCGATCGCCTGCTCTTCCGGCGCAAGCGGCTGGCGCACCGCGAGCTGGTGCTCCAGTATAGCGAGGTCCGCGTCGGAGGCGTCGCGCGCGGCCGCCAGCCGCGTCCGCACGCGCTCGCGCAGCACCGACTGCGGCGCCTCGCAGACGACGATCAGGCACGGCAGGCCGCGGGCAAGCGCTTCGTGGCGCAGCGCCTCGCGCTGTTCGCGCAGCGCGAACGCCGCATCCACGATCGCCGGCCAGCCCGCGTCGAGAATCGCGCCGGCGAGCCCGGCCAGGCGCGCGTAAGTGCGCCGAGTCACCTGCGACTCGTAGATCCCCTCGCCGGGTGCGGCCGCGGCGCGCGCAAGCGGCGCGAATCCGGCCAGGCGCTTGCGCTCGACGTCCGAGCGCAGCCGCACGGCGCCGACGCGCTCTGCGAGCGCACCCGCGACCGTGGTCTTCCCGGAGCCCGGCAGGCCGTGCATCAGCACGAGCGCCGCGCGCGAGGACCGCGCAAGCCGCTCGGCAAGCGCGAGGTATTCGGCGAACTGCGCCTCGCGGCCGGCGAGCATCGCCACCTTGGCCCGCACCATCGCGCGATACACCGCGTAGAAGCGAAGGAGCGCGACGCCCTCGTAGTCGCCGCTTTCCTCCAGCCAGCCGTTCAGCGCCCGCCACGCAAGGGGCGCCATCCCGTGCGCGACGAGATCCATGAACAGGAACGCCATCTCGTTCATCACGTCTATCCAGCGCAGCGCCGGGTCGAACTCGATGCAGTCGAACGGCACCGCGCGGTCCTCGATGAAGGCGATGTTGCCGAGATGCAGATCACCGTGGCATTCGCGCACGAAACCGGCGGCGCGGCGCGCGGCAAGGACCGGCGCGAGCCGCCGCGCCTCCTCCTCGGTCCAGCCGGCAAGGCGCGCAAGCCGCGGCGCCTCGCGCGGCGCGAGCGGCTCGATCTGCGCGAAATTGTCGATTGCCTGCTGCGCGACGGCTTCCGGAGAACCGTGGGGCGAATCGGGCGTCGCGCGGGCGGCGGCGGCGTGAAACGCCGCGACCGCGCGCACGATCGCGTCCACCTCCGCCGGCCCGAGCGCGCCGCGGCGCGCCATGGCGTCGGCGAGCGCCTCGTCGGCAAAGCGGCGCATCTTCACCGCGTACTCGACCGCCTCGCCCGGCGCCTCGACGCGCGGCCCCTCGGCGGTGGCGACGATCGGCACCACCGCAAGGTAAAGCTCCGGCGCCGTGCGCCGGTTCAGTCGCAATTCCTCCTCGCAATAGCGCCGGCGCGCCTCCAGCGTCGAAAAATCGAGGAAAGCGAGGCGCACCGGTTTCTTCACCTTGTAGGCGTATTCGCCCGCGAGCAGCACCCACGAGATGTGCGTCTCGCGCACCTCGACCCGGTCCACCGCATGGCGATAGCAGGCCGGATCGGCGAGCGCCGCGATCAGCTCGTTCATGCGTCGAATTTCCCCCTGCCGCTCCCTGCCCCGTTTGATCAAGGTCAACAACGGCACCGGCTCGGACGGATACCGTTCGTGCAGTCTTCAGGAGAAAGGATACCCATGCGCCGCGAACGAGGACCGTACCGTTACCGCAGGCTCCAGGTGCTGGAAGGCTACGGCCACGATGCCTACCGGCTGCCGCGCAAGCCGCCGAGCCCGGCGCAATGCCCGCGCTGCGGCGCGGTCTTCCGCGACGGCCGCTGGAGCTGGGATCGCAGCGCCCCGCCGCGCGCGAAGCTCCTCTGCCCGGCCTGCCGGCGCATCGCCGAGGACATGCCGGCGGGCTACCTGACGATCACGGGCGAGTACTTCAGCCGCCACCGCGCCGAGGTGCTCGGGCGCGTGCTGCACTGCTCCGAGCAGGAACGTGCCGAGCATCCGCTGGAGCGCATCATCTCGATGCGCGAGCAGGACGGCGAGATGCTCATCACCACCACCTCGACGCACCTCGCGCGCCTGATCGGCCACGCGCTCAAGCGCGCGTTCAAGGGCAACCTGAAGATGGTCTACGGCAAGGACGAGAACCTGCTGCGCGTGCGCTGGAGCCGCGAGAAGTAGGCCGTGCGCGCGCCTCGACCGCGGCTTGCGCGGTCGAGCGACGGGCGCGCCGGCGGCGTAGGGCCGATTTCAGTACCGGCGGCGCGTGCGCGCCGGCGCCGGCAGAAGCAGCACCGGCGCGGAAGTCTCCTCCAGCAGCGCGAGCAGCTCCTCGAGCCGCGCCGCCGCCTCGCCGGGCGGCGCGAGCAGGACGCCGGACGGTCCTCCGGCGAGCAGCCGGGCGATCTCCCGGGCGCTGCGCGCCGTCACGACCTCCGCGCGCAGCGCCGATTCGCGCGCGGCAAGCTCGGCGCACGCCGCGCGCGCCCAGCGCTCCAGCGGCGATTCCCGCTCGCCCACGAGAAACAGCCGCAGCTCCTCGCGCAGCGCCTCGTCGAAGGCTTCGAGCGCCGCGTCCATCAGCGCCGCCGCGGCCGCTTCCCGCTGGACGCGGAACTGCCACGCCACGGACTGCGCCTGCGCCGCGCGCGCAAGGCGCCGCTCGGCCTCGGCCGCCTGCGCGCGCAGAAGGCGCGCGAGCGCCTCGGTGTCGAGCGGCCGGCGCGCCGCCGAGGCAAGCCCGATCTCCTGCGCGATCGGCAGTGCGGCATAGTCGAAAAGCTCCGGGTCCTCGATGAACACGCCGAGCAGCTCGCCGCGCGCGCGCGCGGCGAGCGCCGCGGCGGCCTGCAGCGCCTCCTCGCCCGGTTGCGCCGGGCCGACCTCGATCACGATGCGCCGTCGCATCCGCACATCATGCGCCGGCGGCAGGCGCCTGCCTTGACCGCGATCAAACGGCGCATCCGGGCGTGAAGCGCGCGACGCGCGTTCGGCGAGCACCGCACCCTGCAAGGCTTCGCCTACGCGGCCAAACGGGCATGTGCTTGCCGGAGGCGGGCGACGAATTCGGTCTCGCGGTGATAGGTGAGAAGCAGCAGGTCCATGGCGCGCGTCATCGCCACATACAGAAGTTTCGCCTCGTCCGCCGGCTCCTCCTGCGGATGCGGCATGTATCCCAGGCCGGGAATCGCCACGACGGGAAACTCGAGTCCCTTGCTGCTGTGCATCGTCAGCACCTTCACGCTGTCTTCCGCCGGATCGAACAGCCGGCGGTGGTTCGGCTCGCCGAGCCATTGGACCGGCACGCCGGCGGCCCGCAGGCGCCTGACGATCTCCTCGCCGACGAACGCCGACCGGTACACCACGGCCATCTCGCGCCAGGCACGACCTGCGCCGCGGTTCGCTTCGCGCAGCTCGCGGGCAATGAATTCGGCCTCGTCCTTCAGGCTCGCATGACCGCGCACGACCGGCCGAGGTCCGTGACGCCCGGCGCTTTCCGGCAGGATGAGCGGAATGCCGTCGTCGTTCGCTTCCTCGGGCGTCATCGCTTCCCTCGCGAATTCATAGGCGAGAGACAGCACTTCCTGCGTGTTGCGGTAGTTGACGCGCAGGATCGTCGTGCGCCCCTTCGCCTGGATCCCCACGCTCGAGAAGCTGAAGTTGCGCCTCGCCCTGCGCTCGTAGATGGATTGCGCATCGTCGTAGAGAACGAGCAGTGAATTGGTCTGCGGATCCACCATCTGGGCGACGAGCCTGAACCATTCCGGCTTGAAATCGTGCCCCTCGTCAATCAGCACCGCGCCGTACTGCGCGCGCGGGATCTGGCCGCGGTCCACGCCATGGATGACCCGCTCGACCAATTCGTCGAAAAAGCCCTCACCTTCGGGCGGCAGCGGGACGTGAAAAAGCCGCAGCTGATCGCGGCACCAGGCGTGGAAGGTTCGCACGCTCACACGCTCGGCGAGGCGTTTGGTCTGCATCACGTGCCTGAGCATGGCGGCCAGCGCCGCGTTGTAACAGAGCACCAGCACGGGCTTGTGCAGCGCGCCCGCCAGCCGCTCGCAGCGATAGCCGAGGATCAGCGTCTTGCCGGAGCCGGCGACGCCGTGGATGATCCGGTGCCCCTCGCCAAGGCTTCTGGCAAGTTGTTCCTGCTGTAGATCCATGACGCGGAGGAGATCCGGCACGGTCGCGCCGGACGGATCCTCCTTTCCGGGCTCCTCCACGAGGCTCAACTGCCGGCCGGTGATGCGCACTTCCGGGAACAGATGCCACCGGATCCGGTCCACCTGCGGCAACGAGAGCGCCCGCACGAACGGCGCGCCGGACATTTCCCACAACCGCTTCTGGAACGCCTCCGGGTCCACCGACTCGAACATCTCGTCCTGGCAGATCACCCGATGCGGCTCGATCACCTGGTCCAGCCCGGCCTCGGCGAAGGCCTTGCGGTGAATGTTCGCGAGCACGACGCCAAAGCCGTACGGGACGCAGAGGCGCCCCTGATACCGGCCGGCCTCGACGCGCAGCAGAGGATCGCCCTGCAGCAGGTCCGATACCGCCAGCGCGTAGGAGCGCGCCTGCTCCAGCGGGTTCGGTACGGCCTTAAGGCCCCGATCCGTGACGAGCGTGACGCTCTTGCGATCAGCCGCCTTGATTGTGTCGAGCTTCCAGTCCTTGACTTCCAGGATCAGGAGCCCGCGGCGAGGGTGCAGGATGACGAAATCGGGATGCAGCTGCGACGGCCCGATCGGAACGTCATACCAGCACAGGTAATCGTCCTCCAGCTTGTCCTGAAGACGCTGCGCAAACCGCCGCTCGCCGGATGTCATCCGGTGCGCGCTGGCGTGATACGAAGGAATCAGGGTCGCCAACTATCGCCTGAGCGAAGACACGAGAACCGCCTCACGCGCGGCACCGATCCCACTCGCAGGAACCGCTTCCTTGCGGGCGCAAATCAAGATGAACAGCTCGCCCCCGGAGGCCGCCGGAACCGCTGGGTCCGGCCGACGCAAGCAGCCGCCGAGGACGGACTGTTCCCCCCGCAATCGGCGATTCAAGTCGAGCGGTGGCTTGGGCGGCAACGGATCAGGCAGGCGGACGCCGTCACCAATGAGGCGCCGCAAATACCGCCGTGTACGGGCTTTCCTGTTTGCGCGCGCGTGACTCACCTGGAGTGACATCCCGCGTGAATCCATGCGGCGTCTATTATGGACCACGTTCCTTCTCGTCTTTGCCCGGCGACTTCGGACGCCGCTGTCGTCATCCCTGAAACGTGGCACCGCCGTGCGCTGCTGGAGCGCTCGCCGTTTCGTGCCGGAACGCCAGGTCGAACCGCGCTCATACCCCGCCCGCGAACCGCCTGCCGATCCAGTCCTCGATCGCCGTGCGCATGGGCTCCGGGCTTTCGGTGGGGATCCAGTGCTTCGCCGGAAGCTCGACGATCTCGCAGTCGCGCGCGCCGGCGAGCCACGCGCGCACGCGGGCCGGCTCGGTGAAGAGCGCGCCGGCGGCGATGAGCGCGAGGATCGGCGCGGCAATCGTGGAGGGCGCCGGGCCGGGCGCGACGGTCGCGGCGAGCGCCTGAAGGTACGCGGCAAGCGGCGTCGTCCTCAGGTCGGCAAGCGGAGAAGCGTAGCGCCGCAGCAGCGCCTCGCCCGCGGGACCTTGCGCGAGCGCGGCGCGCGTCTCGCGATCCATCTGCTCCAGGTCGAGGGGCGCGAGGCGGCGACGGTAGAGGCCCAGTGCGTTCGCGGTGCGCACGAGCAGCGCGGCCGCCCGCAATAGCGGTGCAACGTGCGCGAGCGCCGCATATTTTCCGGTGAGCGCCTGGCGCGGCATCGGCTCGATCAGCACGAGCCCCGCGACGCGCCGCGGATGGCGCGCGGCGAATTCGAGCGCGAGGTTCGCACCCAGGCAGTGCCCGCCCACCACCGCGCGCGCGGCGCCCTCGGCATCGAGGATGCGCGCGAGGTCCTCGCACCACTCGGCGATGCCGGCGCGCCCGCGCCAGACCGAGCGCCCCTGCCCGCGCAGATCCGGGCGCAGAATCGTCCAGCCCGACCGCAGCCGGGTCTGCGCGGCGAACTCGGCCCAGCGGCTCATGTTGCTCGCTAGACCGTGCGCGAGCAGCAACACCCCTTGCGACGCGGCCGGGCGCGAACGCGCCCAGACAAGCGCCGCGCCGTCGGGCGCGATCAGCCCGCGCAATTCATCCACGGGCGCTCAGGACGCCTCCTGCCCGCGGCGGGCTTTGCGCGGCGCGGCGCGCTCGCCGGCCTTGGCCGCGAGCGTGGCGTAGTAAACGAGCTTGTCCTCGACGCGGCGGTTGATCGTGCCGGCGGGGAATTCGCCGAGTGCGTCGCGCTCGCCCGCGGGCACGCCGGTGAGGAGCGCCGCCGCCTCGTCCACCGTCTTCACCGGCCAGATCGCGAAGCGGCCGGCGGCGACCGCCTCGACCACGTCGTGGCGGAGCATCAGGTTCTGCACGTTCGCCGCCGGAATGATCACACCCTGGCCGGGCGCGAATCCGCGCGCGGCGCACACGTCGAAGAAGCCCTCGATCTTCTCGTTCACGCCGCCCACCGCCTGGATGTCGCCGTGCTGGTTGACCGAGCCGGTGATCGCGACCGACTGCAGGATCGGCACCTCGGCGAGCGCCGATAGAAGCGCGCACAGCTCCGCGGCCGAGGCGCTGTCGCCCTCGACGCCGCCGTAGCTTTGCTCGAACACCAGGCTCGCCGAGAGCGCGAGCGGATAGCGCGCGGCGTAGCGGGCGGAAAGAAACCCCGACAGGATCAGCACGCCCTTGGAATGGATCGGACCGCCCAGCTGCGACTCGCGCTCGATGTCCACCACCTTGCCGCCGCCCAGGCGCACGCGCGCGGTGATGCGGTGCGGCACGCCGAAGGCGTAGCCGCCGAGCTCGGTCACCGCCAGGCCGTTCACCTGCCCGACGCGCGCGCCGGCAGTGTCAATGAGCAGCGTGCCCTTGAGAATCGCCTCGCGCACGCGGTCGCGCAGGCGCCCGGAGCGCGTGCGCTGCGCCTCGATCGCACGCTCGACGTCGGCGGCCTCGATGAGCGGGCGGCCGGCGGCCGCCGCCCAGTGGTCGGACTCGCGCAGCAGGTCCGCGAGCGCCTCAAGGTTCGCCGAAAGCTTGGCGACGTCGCCGGCGCCGCGCGAGGCCTGCTCGATCACGCGCGCGACCGCTCCGGCATCGAGCGGCCGCAGCTTGTTGCGGCGCGCGAGCGTCGCGATGAGCCGCGCAAAACGCGCCTCGCCCTCCTCGCCGCGCGCGAGGTCGTCCTCGAAATCGGCGGCGATCTTGAACAGCTCCGCGAATTCCGGATCGTACGCGTGCAGCAGGTAGTACAGATGCCGCGGGCCGACCAGCACGACCTTCGTGTCGAGCGGAATCGGCTCCGGCTCGAGCGACACTGTGGAGACCAGCGACAGCGCCTGCCCGAGCGATTCGGTGCGGATCTCGCGCGCGCGCAGCGCGCGCTTGAGCGCCTCCCATGCGAAGGGCTGCGTGAGCACCTTGATCGCGTCGAGCACCAGATAACCGCCGTTGGCGCGGTGTAGCGCCCCCGCCTTGATGAGCGTGAAGTCGGTGACCAGCGTCCCCATCTGCGCGATGTGCTCGATGCGGCCGATGAGGTTGTCGTACGTCGGGTTCTCCTCGTGCACGATCGGCGCGCCGTGGTTGGCGCCGTGCTCGACGAGCACATTGACGAGGTAGCGCTTGAGCGGCTGCTCGGCCGCTTCGGCGAACACGAAGCCGAACGGGCCGACGCGCTCGGCGTCCTTCGGCTGCTGGAAGTAGCCGGCGTTGTCAATCACGTCCTCGCGCACCTCGGCGAGGTACTCGGCCACCGCCGGAAGATCCCGGTATTCGGCTTCCAGTTCCTCGATCAGGCTCTTCACCGCCGCGCTCGTCACCTGGCGGTTGAGTTCGCGCAGCTTCCTCTGCGCCTCGCGGCGCCATTTGGGAATGTCGCGGATGACGGCTTCCAGCGCCTCCTGCAGCTCGGCGATCTTGTTCTGGATGCGTTCCTGCTCGGCCTGCGACAGCGCCTGGAACTCGTCGGGCCGCATGACCGCGTCGCCTTTCACCGGCGCGAACCCGAACCCGGCGGGCGTGCGCAGCAGCGCGATGCCCTCGGCGCGCGCGCGCTCGCCCACCGCTTCCAGGGCCTCTTCCTGCCGGTGCTCGAACTCGGACTCGATTTCCTTGGCGCGCGCGCGGTACTCGTCGGTCTCGAACGCGGCCGGGATGCCGGCGCGCAGGTCCTCGACCAGCCTCGCCATGTCGTCGCGGAACCTGATCGCGCGGCCGGCGGGAAGCCGCAACGCGCGCGGCCGGTGCGGCGTGCGGAAGTTGAACACGTAGCACCAGTCGGAGGGCACCGGCGCGGCGCGCGCGGCCGCCTCCAGCACCTGCCGCACCATGGTCCGCCGGCCGAAGCCCTCCGGGCCCATGACGTACAGGTTGTAGCCTTCGTGGCGCATGCCGACGGCGAAGCGCATCGCGCCCTCGGCGCGCGCCTGTCCGGGCGGCCCGTCCAGGTCGGGCAGTTCGTCGGTGGTGCGGAACCCGAGCCGCGCCGGGTCGCAGCGGCGGCACAGGGCTTCGGCGGCAAGCGGGGCGGGGGCGTCGTTCATGGGCGCAGAGCAGACCACAGCGCCGCCGCCGCTGGTTTGACCGCGGTCAAGAGCCGGCCCGACGCGCCCGCGCCGGCAGGCGTCGCGACCCGATGGCGACACGCCCGGTCGGATCGAGCGGCGCCCGGCCGGGAGTGCGGAGCATGCGCCGGCTGCGCGGCGCCCCGAGCCGCGCGCGAATTGATGCGCACCGCCTCGGCGCGCGCCTTACGGCCCGGTTGAACGCCGCTCGGGCACGTGCAGCTCGGCGCGGCGGCGCTCGTCGCAGCGCGGGTGACGGCGCACGAAATCGCGCAGCACCAGTTTCAGCGCGAGCTCCCGGTCGCGGTCGCCGCAGGCCGCCGCGCGTGCGATGTCGTCGAGGATGATCGCCTTGATGTACATTTCGCCGTCGGGCTGGGTGATCAGATAGTTGGCGTATTCGGCGGCGGCGATCTCCGGAATGTGCTCGTGCTCGGCGATCGCGTGCACTTCCTCCTCGGTGAGCCCGCACAGCGCGACGCAGTCCTCGAAGGAAAGCATGCCGGCATCATCGCCCGCGCCGCGAGCGGCGGATTTGACCCCGGTCAAATTCCCCGAGCCGAGCATCCGTGCGAAAATCCGCGCTCAGGGAGAGACGATTCAGGCCATGAGCAAGGGAGCAGAGCGCGCGTTGCCCTCGGCCGGCGGCGGAAGCACCGCGCCGGAGCGCTGGCTGCTGCGCGCCCTGGCGGGCGCGCTGCCGGGCGCCGGCATCGAGGCGGTGCTCTGGGACGGCACGCGCGCGGGCGAGCCGGGCGGCCTGCGGGTGCGGATCCGCGACCGCGCCGCCCTGTGGCGGCTGGCGCGCAACCCGGAGCTGCACTTCGGCGACCTGTACAGCGAAGGCCGCATCGAGATCGAGGGCGATCTGGTCGCGTTCCTCGAACGGGCCTACCGGGCGCTGGAGGCCGGCAAGCGGGGCCGCAGCTCGCCGCTCGTGCGCCTGTGGCGCGACGTCGCGCCGCGCGCGCGCTCGATCGCCGCGGCGCGCGACAACATCCATCGCCATTACGATCTCGGCAACGATTTCTACGCGCTGTGGCTCGACCGCGAGGCGATGCAGTACACCTGCGCCTACTTCCCGGAGCCCGGGATGACGCTGGAAGAGGCGCAGCGCGCCAAGATGCACCACGTCTGCAGGAAGCTGCGCCTCAGGCCCGGGCAGCAGGTGTTCGAGGCCGGCTGCGGCTGGGGCGGCTTTGCGCTGTTCATGGCGCGCGAGTACGGCGTGCGGGTGCGCGCCTGGAACATCTCGCACGAGCAGGTGCGCTTCGCCGTCGAGCGCGCGCGGTCGGCGGGACTCGCCGACCGCGTCGAGTACGTCGAGGACGACTACCGCAACATCCGCGGCGCGTGCGACGCGTTCGTCTCGGTCGGAATGCTGGAGCACGTCGGCCCGGAGAACTATGCGCGCCTCGGCGCGGTGGTGGACCGCACGCTGGCGCCGAACGGCTTCGGGCTGATTCACACCATCGGCCGCAACCGCCCGGGCCTGATGAACGGCTGGATCGAGCGGCGCGTCTTCCCGGGCGCGCAGCCGCCGGCGCTGTCGCAGATGAGCGCGATCTTCGAGCCGTTCAACTTCAGCGTGCTCGACGTCGAGAACCTGCGCCTTCATTACGCCGAGACGCTGCGGCACTGGCGCGCGCGCTTTCAGGCCGCCGCCGACGAGGTGCGCGCCAGCCGGGGCGAGGAGTTCGTGCGCGCCTGGGACCTGTACCTCGCCGGCTCGATCGCCGCCTTCACCACCGGCTCGCTGCAGCTCTTCCAGGTGGTGTTCGCGCGCGGCGAGAACAACGACCTGCCGGCCTCGCGCCGGCATCTGTACGACTAGCCCGGTGCGGCGGTACGACGCCCTGATCGTGGGCGGCGGGCCCGCGGGCTCGACGCTGGCGCGCGCACTCGTGCGCGCGGGCTTCGCGGTCGCCGTGCTCGACAAGCGGGATTTCCCCCGCGACAAGACCTGCGCCGGCTGGATCACGCCGGCGGTGGTGAAAAGCCTGGAGCTGGATCTCGCCGACTACGCGCGCGGCCGCGTGCTGCAGCCGATCCGGCGCTTTCGCATCGCGCGGCTGGGCGACCGGGCGGTGGAGAACGATCACGGCCCGGAACCGGCGAGCTACGGCATCCGCCGCTTCGAGTTCGATGAGCACCTGCTGCGTCGCTCCGGCGCCGAGCTCGTCACCGGCGTCGCGGTCGAGCGCATCGAGCGCCGCGGCGCCGAGTGGGTGGTGAACGGCGAATTCGCCGCGCCGCTCCTCGTCGGCGCCGGCGGGCACTTCTGCCCGGTGGCGAGGCTGCTCGGCGCCCAAGTGGGCCGCGCCGAGCCCGCGGTCGGCGCGCAGGAATTCGAGGTCGAGATGACGCCGCCCGAGGCGGCGGCGTCACCTGTGCGCGGCGACACGCCGCAGCTTTATTTCGCCCCCGACCTCGCCGGCTACGCGTGGATCTTCCGCAAGGGCGACTGGCTGAACGTCGGCATCGGCAGGCTCGGCGCGCACAAGGTGTCCGAGCACTTCGACCAATTCGTCGCGCAGATGGCGCGCGAGGGAATGCTGCCCGAGCGCCTCGCGCGGCAGCGGCGCAAGGGCCACGCCTACCTCCTCTACACCGACGCCGCGCGCCCGCTCGTCGCCGACGGCGTGCTGCTCGCGGGCGATGCGGCCGGCCTCGCCTATCCGGAAAGCGGCGAAGGCATCCGCACAGCGGTCGAGTCGGCGCTGCTTGCCGCGCGCACCGTGCGCGACTGCGGCGGCGACTACTCGGCGGCGCGCCTGGCGGCGTACGCGCGCGCGATCGAGAGCCGCTACGGCGCGCGCCGGCGCGAGCCCGCCGACGGTCCCGCGCTCGCCGGGCCGCTGAAGCAGATCGCCGCGGCGCTGCTGCTGCGCACGCGCTGGTTCACGCGCGAGATCGTCACGCGGCGCTGGTTCCTGCACGAGCACGTGCCGCCGCTTTCCGCCTAGAAGGGACCGCCGAGCCGATGCGCGCCCGGATGCTGCGCTGGCTCGCCGGGCTGCTCGCCGCCGCCGCGGCGGCGGTCCTGCTCTGGCATTCCACGCGCCCGCAGCCGGTGCGGGTCGCGGTCGCCGCCGCCGACGAAGGCCGGGTCGAGTCCACCGTCGCCAACACGCGCGCGGGCTCCGTCGCGGCGTGCCGGCGCGCGAAGCTCGCGACGCCGACCGGCGGGCGCATCGAGATCCTCGCCGTCAAGGAAGGCGACCGCGTCCGGCGCGGCCAGCTTCTGCTGCAGCTCTGGAACGAGGACCTGGTCGCGCGCGAGCGCGTGGCGCGCGAGGCGCTCGCCGCCGCGCGCAGCCGCATCGCCGAAGCCTGCCAGCTCGCGGAGAACGCCGCGCGCGAGGCCGAGCGCGTGCGGCGCCTGCGCGCGCAGGGCTTCGTCTCCGAGGACCGGCTCGATCGCGCCGAAAGCGAAGCGCGCGCCCGCGCCGCCGCATGCGAGAGCGCGCACGGGCAGGCCAAGGAGGCCGAGGCGCGCGTGCGCGCGGCCGCGGCCGACACCGCGCGCACGGCGCTGCGCGCCCCCTTCGACGGCATCGTCGCCGAGGTGAACGGCGAGGTGGGCGAATTTCTCACGCCGTCGCCGCCGGGGATCCCGACGCTGCCGGCGATAGACCTGATCGACGATTCGTGCCTGTACGTCTCGGCGCCGATTGACGAGGTGGACGCCGCGCGCCTCGCCGTCGGCATGCCCGCCCGAATCACGCTGGACGCCTGGCGCGGAAAGCCGTTCCCGGGGCGGCTGCGGCGCATCGCGCCGTATGTGCTCGCGCTGGAGAAGCAGGCGCGCACCGTCGAGGTCGAGGTTGAATTCGATTCGGCCGCCGGGGCGCACGGCCTGCTCGTCGGCTACAGCGCCGACGTCGAAATCGTGGTCGAGGCGCGCGAGCGCGCCCTTCGCATTCCGACCCCGGCGCTCATGCCCGGCAACCGCGTGCTCGTGCTCGGCCGGGACGGCACGCTCGAAGAGCGGCGCGTCGAGACCGGGCTTTCCAACTGGGAGTACACCGAGATCCGTTCGGGCCTCGCCCCGGGCGAGCGCGTGGTGACGTCGCTGGAGCGCGCCGGCGTCGTCGCCGGCGCACGCGCGATCGCAGAGGAACCGAAGCGCGCACCGTGATCGCGCTCTCGGGAATCGAGCGCATCTACCGCGTCGGCGGCGAGGAGGTGCACGCGCTGCGCGGCGTCAACCTGGAGGTGCGCGCGGGCGAATACCTCTCGATCATGGGGCCCTCGGGCTCCGGCAAGAGCACGCTCCTCAACATCATCGGCCTGCTCGACCGGCCGGATTCCGGGCGCTATCTCCTCGACGGGCGCGACGTCACCGCGCTCTCGGACGACGAGCGCGCGCGGGCGCGGCGCGAAAAGCTCGGCTTCGTGTTCCAGTTCTTCCATCTGGTGCCGCGCCTGACGGCGGCGCAGAACATCGAGCTGCCGATGATGCTCGCCGGCATCGAGCCCGCCGAGCGCCGCCGGCGCCTCGAGCGCATCCTCGCCGAGTACGGGCTGGCGGACCGGGCGCATCACCGGCCGAGCGAGCTCTCCGGCGGCCAGTGCCAGCGCGTGGCGATCGCCCGGGCGCTCGCCCTCGGGCCGTCGGTGATCCTCGCCGACGAGCCGACCGGCAATCTCGACCGGCACACCGGCCGCGAGGTGATGGCGGTGCTCGAGCGCGCGCACGACGCGGGCGCGGTGCTCATCGTCGTCACGCACGATCCGGAGATCGGCGCGCGCGCGCAGCGGCGGCTGCGCATGGTGGACGGCGCGATCGTCGCCGAGGCGGGCGGCTAGCCGCGTGCGCGCCGCCGACCTCGCCCGCTTCGCCTGGGGCGCGCTCGCCGGCTACCGCGCGCGCACGCTTTTCATCCTGCTCGCGATGGCGATCGGCGTGGCGGCGGTGGTCGCGGTCACCGCGATCGGCGAGGGCGCGCGCCTGTACGTCGTCAACCAGTTCGGCGCGCTCGGCACGAACCTCGTCATCGTGCTGCCGGGCCGGAGCGAAACCGCCGGCGCGATGCCGGGGGTGCTCCTTGGCCGCAGCCCGCGCGACCTGACGCTGGAGGACGCGCTTGCGGTCCGCGCCAGCCGCGCGGTGCGGCGCATCGCGCCCCTCATCGTCGGCACCGGCGACGTGCACCACGGCGCGCTGCGGCGCGAGTCGCCGGTGCTCGGCTCGACGGCCGAACTGCTCGACATCCGGCGCATGGCGCTCGCGCAGGGGCGGTTTCTCCCCGAAGGCGACCCGCGCACGCCGGCCGCGGTGTGCGTGGTCGGCGCCAAGGTCGCCGCCGAACTGTTCGGCGCCCGCCCCGCGCTCGGCGAGTGGCTGCGCGTCGGCGACCGGCGCTTTCGCGTGCTCGGCGTGCTCGCGCCGCAGGGCGAGTCGCTCGGCTTCAACACCGACGAGGTGGTGATCGTGCCGGTGGCCGCGGCGCAGCAGCTCTTCAACACCGAGGCGCTGTTTCGCATCCTCGCCGAGGCGAAGAGCCGGGCGCTCGTGCCGCAGGCCAAGGCGGACATCGAGGAGACCCTGCGCCTGCGCCACGAGGGCAAGCGCGACGTCACGGTGATCACGCAGGACGCGGTGCTCGCCACCTTCGACCGCATCCTCACCGCGCTCACGCTCGCGGTGGGCGCGATCGCCGCGGTGAGCCTCGCGGTGGCGGGCATCCTGGTGATGAACGTGATGCTGATCAGCGTCACGCAGCGCCGCGCCGAGATCGGGCTGCTGAAGGCGCTCGGGGCCACCGCGGGCGAAATCCACCTCGCCTTCCTCGCCGAGGCGGCGCTGATGGCGTCGGCCGGCGCCGCGGCGGGACTCGCCGCCGGACGGCTCGGCCAGTGGCTGATCGCCGGGATCTTTCCCGCGATCCCCTTCACCGCGCCGTGGTGGGCGCTCGTCGCGGCGCCGGCGACCGCGATCGCGACCGCGCTCGCTTTTGCCGCGGCGCCGGCGCGCCGCGCCGCGCGCCTGGATCCGGTGCAGGCGCTTTCGCGCCGGTAGCGATGCGCGTCGCCGACGCCCTCGCCTTCACCGCCACCGCGCTCGCCGCGCATCGGCTGCGCACCTTCCTCACCGCGCTCGGCATCGCGATCGGCATCGCCGCGGTGATCCTGCTCACCGCGATCGGCGAGGGCCTGCACCGCTTCGTCATGGCCGAATTCACCCAGTTCGGCACCAACCTGATCACCGTCGCGCCGGGCCGCGTGCAGACGCACGGCGCTTCGCTCGGCGCGGTGAACACGATCCGGCCGCTGTCAATCGAGGACGCGCTCGCGCTCGCGCGCGCGCCGCACGTGCTCGCCGCCGACCCGATGGTGCAGGGCAATGGCGAGATCGAGCACGCCGGACGCAGCCGGCGCGTCACGATCTACGGCGTCGGGCCCGCGTTCGCCCGCGCGCTCAACATGCGCGTCGCCTCGGGCGAGTTCCTGCCCGAGGACGACCCGCGCGTCGCGCGTGCGATGGTCGTGCTCGGGGCGAAAGCGGCGCGGGAACTGTTCGGCGGCGACAATCCCCTCGGCCAGCGGCTGCGCGTCGGCGGCGAACGCTACCGTGTGGTCGGCGTGATGGAAGCGAAGGGGCAGGTGCTCGGCTTCGACCTCGACGACACCGTGTTCATCCCGGCCGTCCGCGCGCTCGACATGTTCAACCGCGACAGCCTGATGGAGATCCACGTCGCCTACGATCCGCAGGCGCCGGTCGCCGCCGTCGAGGAAGGGCTGCGGCGCATTCTGGTGGCTCGCCACGGCGCCGAGGACTTCACGATCACGCCGCAGCAGAAGATGCTGGAAGTCTTCGGCACCGTGCTCGATGCGATCACCTTCGCGGTGGCGGCGATCGGAGCGATTTCCCTGGTGGTCGGCGGCGTCGGCATCCTCACCATCCTCACCATCGGCGTGGCCGAGCGCACCGCCGAGATCGGGCTGCTGCGCGCGCTCGGCGCGACGCGCCGAACGGTGCTCGCGCTCTTTCTCGCCGAGGGGGCGGCGCTTGCCGCCGCCGGCGGTGCGGCCGGCCTCGCGCTCGGCTGGGGGATCGCGGGCAGCCTCGCGCTCGCGCTGCCCGCGCTGCCGGTGAAGCTTTCCTGGAGCTGGGCGCTCGCCGCCGAGGCGGTGGCGATCGCGATCGGCCTTGCCGCGGGTGTCGCCCCGGCGCGGCGCGCGGCGCTCGCCGATCCCCTGCAGGCGCTGCGCGGAGAGTAGCCGCACCTGCCCGCGCGGCCCTCAGTGCGACATCAGCACCGGCACCGTCATCTGCCGCAGGATGGCGCGCGTCGCACCGCCGAGCAGGATCTCGCGTACCCGGGAGTGGCCGTAGGCGCCCATCACGATCAGGTCCACGCCATAGTCGAACGCGCGCGACAGGATCACGTTGCCGGGGTCAATGCCGCCCGCGGGGGTGCGCGCGGCCTCGGACTTCACGCCGTGGCGCGCGAGGTAGAGCGCGATGTCGGCGCCCGGCACTTCGCTCGGCGGGGCCCCGGTGTTGACCGTCAGCACGGTGACTTTCCGCGCCTCGCGCAGGATCGGCAGCGCGTCGGTCACCGCGCGCGCCGCCTCGCGCCCGCCGTCCCAGCACACGAGCACATGTTCGCCCTTCACCACCGGCTCGCCGACGTAGGGCACGACGAGCACCGGGCGGCCGACCGCGAGCAGGATGGCGTCGGCGAAACCGCTGCCCGATTCGTCGTCCGGATCGGTCTGGTTGACGATGACGAGGTCGGCGTAGCGCGCATGGCGCGCGACGACCACGTCGGCGTCGCCCCGGTCCACGCGCCACTCGAAGCGCGTGGCGCCGCAGGCCTTCATCCCTTCGTCGAAGCGGGCCTTCGCCTGCGCGGTGAGATCGGCGACGACCTTGCGCTGCAGCTCCTCCATCATCGCCGCACCGCCCTCGGCGCGGGCATGGCTCGGGATCTGCATGCCGGGCTGAACGTAAAGCCCGACCAGATGCGCGTCCCAGCGGTTGGCGAGCGCCCCTGCGACCGCGAGGCTGCGCAGGCTCCGCGCGCGCCCGTCCACCGGTACCAGCAGTGTCTTGTACATTTCCATCCCTTCCTCAATGGCCGTACCGCCAGCTTACGGCAGCCCCGGGCCGCCGGGTTGACCTATCTCAAATCTTGCGGCCGCCGTCGTCGCCCGCCGTCCTGTCCCGGCCGCGCAGATAGATCACCCAGTACACCAGCGCCACCAGCACGCTGCCGCCGACGATGTTGCCGGCGATCACCGGCCCGAGGTTGCCGAACATCGCGCCGACGGTGATCGCCTCGGCGCCCGCCGGCAGCGGCGCGCCGCCCGCCTTGAGCAGCAGCGCCATCGGGAAGTAGTACATGTTGGCGATCGAGTGCTCGAACCCGGCGGCGACGAACGCCGAGATCGGAAAGACGATCGCCACCGCCTTGTCCACGACGCTCCTGCCCGCCATCGCCATCCAGACCGCCATGCACACGAGCACGTTGCACAGCACGCCGAGAAAAAACGCCCGCCAGGCCGGAAGCGCCGCTTTCGCGGCGGCGATCTTGAGGTAGGTCGCGCCGACCGCGCCGTTGTTCATCTGCCAGTGCCCGGAGAGGTAGACGATGAGCGCAAGCCCCGCGGCGCCCGCGAAATTGGCGACCGCGACGATCGCCCAGTTGCGCAGCACCTCGGCGGTGCCGATCCGTCCCTCGGCCCAGGCCATCGCGAGCAGGTTGTTGCCGGTGAACAGCTTGGCGCCGGCGACGGTGACGAGGAGCAGCCCGAGGGAGAACGCGACCGCGCCGGCCACGCGCGCGGCGGCGAAGCCGAGCGAGGCATCCGCCGCGATCAGCGTGAAATAGAGCGCGCCGAGGCCTATGAACGCGCCGGCGAGCACGCCGAGCATCGCCGTCTGCAGGAACGGCAGTCGCGCCTTGGCCACACCCACCTCCTCGACCCGCCTCGCCACCTCGGCCGGCTTGAACGCATCCGATCCGTACAGTTCGCTCATGAAGCAATCTCCACCGTGTCTCCGATCGCCGGCACGCGCGCGGCCCACCCGAAGCGACGTGCGATCGCCTCGCGCAGCGCGTGCGCCGCAAGCGGCTCGCCGTGCACGACGAACGTCTGACGGGGCGCGCGGCGAAACCCCGCCATCCAGCCGAGCAGCGCGTCGCGCCCCGCGTGCGCCGACAGCCCGTTGATGGTGAACACCCGCGCGCGCACCGGCACCTCCTCGCCCTGGATGCGCACCTGGCGCTCGCCGTCCACGATGCGCCGGCCGAGCGTGCCCGCGGCCTGAAAACCGACGAACACCACCGCGCATTCCGGGCGCGGCAGGTTGGCGCGCAAGTGATGGCGGATGCGCCCGCCCTCGCACATGCCGCTCGCCGAGATGATGATCGCACCCGAGCACACGGCATCGAGGCGCCGCGATTCCTCCGCCGACTCGGTGAAGCGCACGCCTTCGAGGATGGGCAGGCGGGCGTGGCGCAGCGTGATGCGCGTTGCCTCGGTCGCCATCGGCGAGTCCACGTACACCTGCGCCGGCGGCACCCGGTTCTGCGCGCGCAGCTCGGCGAGATAGGTGAGCAGCTCCTGCGTGCGCCCGACCGCGAACGCCGGAATGACGACGTTGCCGCGCCGGCTGGCGAGCGTGTCGGTGATCGCGTAGGCGAGCTCGTCGAGCGACTGCGCCAGGCTCTTGTGGTTGCGGTCGCCGTAGGTGGACTCGACGAGCAGCGTATCGGCCTCGCCGATCCGCTCGGGGTCCTCGACGATCGGGCGCCCGGGCTCGCCGAGGTCGCCCGAATAGACGAGCTTCGCGCCGGGCGTGCGCAGCTCGATGATCGCCGAGCCGAGGATGTGTCCGGCGTCGCGGAACGTGCACGCAAGCAGGCGGTGCGGGCGAAAAGGGCGGCCGTAGCCCACCGGCTCGACGAGGCGCAGGCACTGCCTCGCCTGCTCGGCGGTGTAGAGCGGCTCGCCGCCTTCGCGCTCGGCTTCCTTTTCCTGCAGGTGGCCGGCGTCGGGCAGCATCACCCCGAGCAGCTCCTCGGTCGCCGGCGTGCAGTAGACGGGGCCGCCGAAGCCGCGCGCGGCGAGGCGCGGGATCAGCCCGGAATGGTCAATGTGCGCGTGCGTGAGCAGCACGAACGCGATATCGCGCGGATCGAACGCGAAGCGGCGGTTTTTGCGCTCGGCGAGCGCTCCGCCCTGGAACATGCCGCAGTCCATGAGGAACTTCACCGCCTTGCCGCGCGCCTGCGGCAGCTCGACGAGGAAGCACGATCCGGTCACCTCCCCCGCCGCGCCGAGAAAGCTCAGTCGCACGCCGGCGCCTACCGGTCGAACCGGTAGTGCGAGCGGTTGAGGTACTCGGCGATGTCGTCCAGTTCGTCGGTGGAGAAACGCCGCGGGACGAGCGCGGCGCGCCGGGCGACCTCCTGGCGCAGGGCGATGAGCGACTTCACCGTCGAGCGCTCGGGGGCGCGCCGGTGGATGCGCTCGTAATGGCAGTCGAGGCAGTGCGTCTCGTACAGCAGCCGGCCGCGATCGGCGTCCTGCGCGAGCGCCGCCGGAACCGACCCGGCGCCGAGCGCGGCCACCGCGACGAGCGCCGCCCGCCTCACCTGTTCACCTCCTCGGCGCCGCGGCTGAGAAAGCAGGTGAGCGCGCTAGAGGCGGCGGCGAACGCCCAGCACAGGAAAAAGCCGATCGTGTACACCGCGACGCGCGGCAGATCGGTCGGCTGCCCGAAAAGGTACAGCTCCTGCGGATCGAACACGGTGAAGAACAGGATCTCGCCCACCCCGCCGACGACGAACGAGGGCCACAGGATCAGGATCGCGTTTCTCACAGCCCCTCCTTGGCGATGCGCCAGCGCCCCTGCGGGTCTTCGAGCGCCAGCCGCCAGCGCCCGGCGGGCAGCGCCGGAAGCCTCGCTTCGTACACGCCCTCGCCTGCGCGCGCAAGGCGCAGCCGCGCATCATAGCCGGCGCGCGTCGCGTGCGCGAGATGCGCAAAAAGCGCCTCGGGCGCGTCGCCCGCCAGGCGCACCCGCAGCACGCCGCCCGAGCGCTCCACCTCGGCCGCGATGCCGAGTCGGCGCGCCGCCTCCTCGCGCGCGAGCACGCGGTTGATCGCGAGGCCCTTGCGATAGTAGTCGTCGGCGACCAGGCCGTCGGCGGTCGCGAATGCCAGCCAGGTCGTCACCGCGCCGGCGACGATCGCCGCCGCCGGTCCCGCCATCAGGGCCCACGGCCAGGGCTCGCGGTACCACGGTTTCACGGCTCACCTCACGATGAAGACGCTTTTTTCGAGCACCGCCACCGCGGCATCGTCGGTCGCGCGCACGTGGAACTCGATGCGATGCGCGCCGGCGGCGAGCAGCCCCGCCTCGGCGCGCACGCGCACCGGCACCGTGCGCACTTCGGTCGGGCCCAGCTCCACGCGCGCCGGCGAGGCGAGAGCGAGCGAGGGCTGGCCGGCCACCGCGATCTCGAAGACGCGGGCGCGCTCGGCGGTATTCATGATCTGCAGCCGGTACACGTTCTCGATGCGGCCGTCCTCGGCCTCGCGCGCGATCGCGGCGCGGTCGCGGATCACGTCCACCTTGAGCGGCACGCGCAGCACCAGTGCCGCCGCCGTCGCCGCGGTGATTGCGGCGAGGATCGCGCCGTAAACGAGCACGCGCGGGCGCAGCACGCGCGCGAGCATCTGCGAGCGCGTGAGTTTGTGCTCCATCGCGTTCTGCGTCGAGTAGCGGATCAGACCGCGCGGGTAGCCCATGCGGTCCATCACCTGGTTGCAGCCGTCCACGCACGCGGCGCAGCCGATGCACTGGTATTGCAGCCCGTTGCGGATGTCAATGCCGGTGGGACAGACCTGGACGCAGATGCCGCAGTCCACGCAGTCGCCCAGGCCCAGCGCCTTGCGGTCGGCGAGCCGCGAGCGCGGCCCGCGCGGCTCGCCGCGCTCGCGGTCGTAGGTGATGATGAGCGTGTCGCGGTCGAACATCGCGCTCTGGAAGCGCGCGTAGGGGCACATGTAGATGCACACCTGCTCGCGCATCCAGCCGGCGTTGCCGTAGGTGGCGAAGCCGTAGAACAGGATCCAGAACGTTTCCCACGGCCCGGTCGAGGCCGAAAGCACCGCGCTCCCCAGCTCGCGGATCGGCGTGAAGTAGCCGACGAAAGTGAAGCCGGTCCAGAGCGCCACCGCGATCCAGGCGGCGTGCTTGGCCGCTTTGAGAACGATCTTGCGCGCCGTCCACGGCTCGCGATCCAGGCGCATGCGGGCATTGCGGTCGCCCTCGATCCTGCGCTCGATCCACATGAAGATCTCGGTGTACACCGTCTGCGGGCAGGCGTAGCCGCACCACAGCCGTCCGGCCACCGCGGTGAACAGAAAGAGCGAGAGCGCCGAGATGATGAGCAGCAGGGTGAGGTAGACGATGTCCTGCGGCCAGAACACCAGACCGAAGAGATAGAACTTGCGCTGGGCGATGTCGAAGAGCACCGCCTGCCGGTCGTTCCAGGCGAGCCACGGGCCGCCGTAGTAGACGAGCTGCGTCGCCCACACGAGCGCCCAGCGCCAGCCCGCGAACCAGCCGGTCACCGCGCGCGGATAGATCTTGCGCTTGACCTCGTAGAGGGCGATTTCCGCTTCGCCGTCGGCCGAGCCGTTCGGCCGCGGATGCACGTCGGTCTTCATCGTCGGGCGGGCGCTGTCGCGGCCGGCGCGCGGCGCGGCTTATTTCGCCGGCGCCGAGAGCGACAGCACGTAGGCGGTGAGCAGGTGGATCTTCGCGTCGCCGAGCAGGTCCTTGTGCGCCGGCATCTGGTTCGCGCGCCCCTTGGCGATCGTCTCGACGATCGCGGCCTCGCCCGAGCCGTGCAGCCACACGCGGTCGGTAAGGTTGGGCGCGCCCAGCTGCGGATTGCCCTTGCCCTCCGCGCCGTGGCAGGCGACGCAGGTCTGCGCGAACTTCTCCCTGCCGCGCGCGGCGCGGATCGAATCGTGCGCCGATCCCGAGAGCGAGAGCACGTAGTGGGCGACGTCCTTCACCCCCTCCTCGCCGAGCGCCGGTCCGAACGGCGGCATGACGCCGTTGCGGCCTTCGGCGATCGAGGTGCGGATCGCCTCCGGCGTGCCGCCCCAGAGCCAGTCGCCGTCGGTGAGGTTCGGGAAACCGCGGCTGCCGGCCGCATCCGAGGCGTGACACTGGGCGCAATGGTTGAGGAAGAGTTTCTGGCCGATCGCGAGCGCCTGCGGGTCCTTGGCGAGCGCCTGCACGTCCTGCGCGGCGAACTTCTCGTAGATCGGACCGTATTGCGCCTTGGCGCGCTCGTTCTCCCGCTCGAGCTGGCCGATCTGCGTCCAGCCGAGTAGCCCGCGGTAGCTGCCGAGCGCCGGGTAGAGGACGACGTAGAGCAGCCCGAAGGCGAGCGTCAGATAGAACAGCCACGCCCACCAGCGCGGCAGCGGATTGTGGTATTCGCGCAGATCCTCGTCCCAGACGTGTCCCGAGGTCTGCGGCTTTCCGTCCACCATCGGCACGCGGTGCACGCTCTGGTGCTTGAGGAACACGCCGCAGGCGACGATCGAGACGACCGTCGCGAGCGCGATGTAGACGTCCCAGAACGCGGAGGTGAACTCGCTCACGGTTCGTCCCCCTCGAACGGCAGCCGCGCGTCGCGCTCGAAGCGGGCGCGGCGCGACGGCGCGTACGCCCACCACACGACCCCGAGGAAGGCCGCGAACGCGGCGACGGTCATCAAACCTCTCAGCGTCTCGATATCCATGGTCGGTGCTTCTCCGGTCAGTTGACCTTGCTCTTGAGCGCGGTGCCCAGCCCTTGCAGGTACGCGATCAGCGCGTCCATCTCGGTCTTGTCCTTGAGCTGGGCGCGCGCCCCGGCGATATCGGCGTCGGTGTAGGGCACGCCGACCGCGCGCAGCGCGCGCATCTTCGCCTCGATGTCGCCGGCGTCGGCGGGCGCCTGCTCCAGCCACGGATACGCCGGCATGTTCGATTCGGGCACGAGCGCCCGCGGATTGCGCAGGTGGATGCGATGCCAGTCGTCCGAGTAGCGGCCGCCGACGCGGGCGAGGTCCGGCCCGGTGCGCTTGGAGCCCCACTGGAACGGATGGTCGTACACGAATTCGCCGGCGACCGAATAGTGGCCATAGCGCTCCACCTCGGCGCGGAACGGCCGCACCATCTGCGAATGGCAGTTGTAGCAGCCCTCGCGGATGTAGATGTCGCGCCCGACGAGCGCGAGGGGGCCGTAGGGCTTGAGGCCCGCCACCGGTTCGGTGACCGGCTTCGAGAACGACAGCGGCACGATCTCGATCAGCCCGCCCACCGCCACCACGGCGACGATGAGCACGATCATCAGCGTCAGATTGCGTTCGATCAGGTCGTGAGTGAGCTTCATGGCGTCACGCGTACGCGGGGGCCGGGATGGGCGCCTGGACCGGCCGCGCGCCGGCGACGGTCTTCCAGACGTTCCAGGCCATGATCAGCATTCCGGCGAGGTACAGCAGCCCGCCGAGCAGGCGGATGGCGTAGAACGGATACGTCGCCTTCACGCTCTCGACGAAGGTGTAGGTGAGCGTGCCGTCGTCGCCCACCGCGCGCCACATCAGGCCCTGCATCACGCCGGCGATCCACATCGAGGCGATGTAGAGGACGATGCCGATGGTCGCGATCCAGAAGTGCACGTTGATCGCCGGCACGCTCGCCATCTCGGTGCGACCGTAAAGGCGCGGAATCAGGTAGTAGAGCGATCCCATCGAGACGAGGCCCACCCAGCCGAGCGCGCCCGAGTGCACGTGGCCGACCGTCCAGTCGGTGTAGTGCGAGAGCGCGTTCACCGTCTTGATGGACATCATCGGGCCCTCGAAGGTGGACATGCCGTAGAACGAGAGCGACACGATGAGGAACTTGAGGATCGGGTCGGTGCGCAGCTTCTCCCACGCCCCTGACAGCGTCATGATGCCGTTGATCATCCCGCCCCAGGAGGGTGCGAGCAGGATCAGCGAGAACACCATGCCGAGCGACTGCGCCCATTCCGGCAGCGCGGTGTAGTGCAGGTGGTGCGGCCCGGCCCACATGTACGTGAAGATGAGGGCCCAGAAGTGCACCACCGAGAGCCGATAGCTGTAGACGGGGCGCCCCGCCTGCTTCGGCACGAAGTAGTACATCATGCCGAGGAAGCCGGCGGTGAGGAAGAACCCGACCGCGTTGTGCCCGTACCACCACTGCACCATCGCGTCCTGCGCGCCGGCGTAGACCGAGTACGACTTCCAGAAGCCCGCCGGCACCGCGGCGCTGTTGACCAGGTGCAGGATCGCCACCGTCAGGATGAACGCACCGAAGAACCAGTTGGCGACGTAGATGTGCGGCACCCGGCGCCTGAGAATCGTGCCGAAGAACACGACCGCGTAGGCGACCCACACCAGCGCGATCAGCACGTCAATCGGCCATTCCAGCTCGGCGTATTCCTTCGCCTGCGTGTAGCCGAGCGGCAGCGTCACCGCCGCGGCCACGATCACCGCCTGCCAGCCCCAGAACGTGAACGCGGCGAGCGTGTCGGAGAAAAGCCGTGCGTGGCAGGTTCGCTGCACCACATAGTAGGACGTGGCGAAGAGCGCCGAGCCGCCGAAAGCGAAGATGACGGCGTTGGTGTGCAGCGGCCGCAGTCTGCCGTAGGAGAGCCACGGCACGTCGAAATTGAGCGCCGGCCAGAGCAGCTGCGCGGCGATGACGACGCCGACCAGCATGCCGACCACGCCCCAGACGACGGTCGCGATCGCGAACTGCCGGACGACGGTGTAGTTGTAAGTGCTTTCAGGCTGGTTCATTCGAGATTCTCCCTGGGCGAATGCTAGGGCGTGCTGCACCGCCGCGTTTGATCTTCATCAAATCCCATGCCTCAGGGCACGAGCACCGCCGCGCCGGTGAGCCGACCGTCGCGCAGCCGCGCGAGCGCCTCGTTCGCCTCATCGAGCGACAAGGCAGTAGTCTCGACCCTGAGGGGTACGCGCGCGGCGACGCGCATGAAGGCTTCGCCGTCGGCGCGCGTGAGATTCGCCACCGACTGGATGCGCCGCTCGCCCCACAGAATCGCGTACGGAAATCCCGGGATGTCGCTCATGTGGATGCCGGCGCACACCACGATGCCGCCTTTTTTGACGGCCCTGAGCGCCTGCGGCACGAGCGCGCCGACCGGCGCGAAGATGAGCGCGGCGTCGAGCGGCTCGGGCGGCGTCTGGTCCGAGCCGCCCGCCCATTGCGCGCCGCAGGCGCGCGCGAACGCCTGCGCCTCGCTGTCGCCCGGGCGCGTGAACGCATGCACGCGCCGGCCGTCGGCGCGCGCGACCTGCGCCACCAGATGCGCCGCGGCGCCGAAGCCGTACAGGCCGAGCGCCGGCGCGTCGCCGGCGAACGAATAGGCGCGATGCCCGATCAGGCCGGCGCAGAGAAGCGGCGCCGCCTCGACATCGGCGTAGCGCGCGGGAACCGGAAAGCAGAAACGCTCGTCGGCAAGCGCATACTCGGCGTAGCCGCCGTCCAGGTCACAGCCGGTGAAGCGCGCGCGCTCGCACAGGTTCTCGCGGCCGGCGCGGCAGAACTCGCAAGCGCCGCATGCCCAGCCGAGCCAGGGGACGCCGACGCGCTCGCCCGGCCGGTAGCGCGTCGCACCGGCACCGCACGCGATCACCTCGCCGACGATCTCGTGGCCGGGCACGAGCGGCAGCTTCGCGCGCGCCAGCTCGCCGTCCGCGATATGCAGGTCGGTGCGGCATACGCCGCAGGCACGCACGCGCACGAGCACCTGGCCGGGTCCGGGCTCGGGAACGGCGAGCGCCTCGGCGACGAGCGGCCGGCCGGGCGCGTGCAGGCGCATCGCGCGCATCAGCGATCGTCCGAGAGCACGTCCGTGCCGGGCCGGTCGAGGTCGTCGAACTGGCCGGCCGCGAGCGCGCGCCAGAACAGCCAGCCGCTCAGGAATACGAGCGCGACGGAAAGAGGAATGAGGATGACGAGGCTTTCCATGCGTTGTCGTCCCGCCGCGCGGCGACGCGTGCGGCGTTGAGCACCACGATGAAGGAGCTTGCGGCCATGCCGAGCGCCGCCTCCCACGGGCCGATGGCGCCGGCCGCCGCAAGCGGCAGCACGAGGAGGTTGTAGGCGCTCGCCCAGGCGAAGTTCTGGCGCACGATCCGCATCGCGCGCCGCGCGACGCCGAAGCATTCGGCGGCGGCGCCGAGGCGCGCTTCGCCGCGCTCGGCAAGGAGCACGAAATCGGCGCGCGCCTGCGCCGCCTCGGCCCCCGAGCCCATCGCGATCGCCGCGTGCGCGCGCGCGAGCACCGGCTCGTCGTTCAGCCCGTCGCCGATCATCACCACGACGGGGCCTTCGTTTTGCAGGCGCTCGACGTACGCCGCCTTGCCTTCGGGCGTCGCCGCGCCGGCGAAGGCGGCGATCCCGAGGCGCGCAGCGAGCGCCTCCACCGCCGCCGGCCGGTCGCCGCTCACCAGATGCAGCGCGAGACCGGCGCGGCGCAGCGCCTCGACGGCGGCCTGCGCGTCCGGCCGCGGCGCGTCCTCGAGCGCAAATACCGCCAGCCAGCCGCGCTCGTCGGCGAGCCAGACCGCGGTGAGCGCGGGGTCGGGCGCGCGCTCCGAGGGCGCGGGCGAGCCGGCGAGTTCCGAGCAGAATTCCGCGGTCCCGATGCGCACGCGCCGGCCCTCGCAGATCGCAGCCTGGCCGCGGCCGGGGATATTTTGCAGAGCGGCGATTCTCGCGCGCGGCCCCGGGCCGTCGAAAGCTCGCGCCAGCGGGTGGCTCGCGCCCGCCTCGAGCGCGCGCGCAAGGGCGAGGCACTCGCCCTCGCTCGCCGCGCCGAGCGTGCTCACCCCCCGCAGGCTGAACCGTCCGCGCGTGAGCGTCCCCGTCTTGTCGAGCACCACGTCGGTCGCGCGCGCGAGCGTCTCCAGGGCAGAGGCGCGGGTGAGTGCGACGCCGCTCTCGATGAGCCGGCCGGCGGCGGCGGCAAGCGCAAGCGGCGCCGCCAGCGCCAGTGCGCACGGGCAGGTGGCGACCAGCACCGCGATCGCGATCCACGGATCGCCCGAGGCGAGACCCGCCGCGGCGGCGGTGGCGAGCACCACCCAAGTGGTCGCGTGCGCGATGCGATCGGCCTGCGCGACGAGCCGAGGTTTCGCCGACGCCGCGCGCTCGGCAAGCCGCGCGATCGCCGCCGCGCGCGTCTGGGTGCCGGCGCGCTCGACGCGCATGACGAGCGGCTGCTCCAGGTTGAGCGTGCCCGCGCAAAGCCGCGCGCCGGGCGTCTTCGCGACCGGCGCCGGCTCGCCGGTGAGGAGCGACTCGTCCACGCTCGATGCGCCCGATTCCACCGTGCCGTCGGCGGGAACGCGCTCGCCGGCGGGAACGAGCACATGCTCGCCGGGCGCCAGGGCGTGCGCCGGCACGCGCTCGGCCGAGCCCGGGTCGGCGGGGTGGGCCAAGCGCAGCGCGAACGAGGGCACCCAGCGCGCGAGGCGATCGAGCGAGCGCGCGGCGCGCTGGCGCACCGCAAGCTCCAGATAGCGCGCCGCGAGCAGAAGAAACACCAGCATCGCGATCGAGTCGAAGTACACGGCGCCTTCGCCGGTGACGGTAGCCCAGGCGCTCGCGGCAAATCCCGCTGCGATGCCGATCGCGATCGGCGTATCCATTCCGGGGCGCAGGCGCCGCATCTCGCGCCACGCGCCGGAAAAGAACGGCCCGCAGGCGAAGATGAGCACAGGCAGCGTGAGCACCAGCGCGGCCCAGCGCATGAGGCTTTCGGCTTCTGGCGCGAGCGTTCCGCCGCCCTCGTCCACGTACGCGGGGAAGGCGTACATCATCGCCTGCATCGCGCCGAAACCGGCGACAAAGAGCCGCCACAGGGCGCCGCGGCGCTCGGCGCGCTCGACCCGCCCCTGGTGCTGCGGATCCCAGGGCGCGGCGTCGTAGCCGATCCGGCGCACCGCCTCGATGATCGCCGAGGGACGCGTCGCGCGCGGATCCCATACGACGTTGGCGCGATGCGTCGCGTAATTGACGTCGGCGCGGCGAACGCCCGGGGCGCGCCGCAGCGCCTGCTCGAGCAGCCACAGGCAGGCCGCGCAACGCACGCGCTCCAGGATCAGCGTCGCCTCGACGAGCCCCTCGCCCGCGGGTGCGGCGAACTGGCGCTGGGCCAGCGGATCGTCGTACGCTGTCGCCGGCGCGAACGACGCGTCAGGCGCCACGGCGGGCGCGGTACGTGTCTCGTAATAGCGCGCCAGGCCTCCTGCGGCGATCGCGGTCGCGACCGCCTCGCAGCCGGCGCAGCAGAAATCGCGCTCGGCGCCGGCCACCTGCGCGCGCCAGCGGCCGGGCGTCTCGACCGGCAGGCCGCAGTGAAAGCAGGCGGCGCTCACCGCGTCGCGTTACGGCGAGCGGGCGCTCGCCTTTTCCTCGTCGGAAGCCCAGATGCCGTCCCACTTCTCGCCGGGGAAGGTAAACACCAGGCTCTGCGGCTTGCCTGCCTGCGCCGGTACGTTCGCGGTCGCCGCGCGCGTCAGCCCGCCCAGCGCGGCGCTCACCCGGTAGCGGCCCGCGGGCAGCCGCAGCACGCACACCGGTCCGGGCGCGACGGTGCGAAGGACCGCCTTGCCGGCGCTGTCCGTCACCGTCACTTCGGCGTCGGCGAGGAAGCCGCCGCGCTTTTGCGTCACGAACAGAAGCTTGAGGTTCGCTTCGGCTTCGAGCGCTTTCAGCGCCTGGCGCTCCTCGACGCCGGCGCCGCCGCAGGCGTAGCGCACCGCGCCTTCGGTCGTGAATACCATGCCTTGCGCGGCGGCGCCCTGCGCCGCCGCCGCAAGGATGAGCGCTGCCGCGGCCCTCATTGGATCGCGATGCGCTTGCCGCCGCCGCCTTTTTTCTTCGGCAGCGTCAGCTCGAGCACACCGTCCTTGTACTTCGCTTCCGTCGCCTTTTCATCCACCTCGGTGGGCAGCGTGAAGCTGCGCGAGATCATGCCGTAGTAGCGTTCGCTGTGCAGCACCTTCTCGCCCTTCTTTTCCTCCTTTTCCTGCTTCACCTCGGCGCGGATGGACACCTGGTCGCCGTCCACCTCGACCTGGATGTCGTCCTTCTTCACGCCGGGGATCTCGGCCAGCACCTTGTAGGCCTTGTCGTCCTCCTTCACCTCGAGCTTCATCTTCAGCTCGGCGCGGCCGGAGATCGCCAGCGGCTTGACCCAGAAACCGCGGGTGAGTTCGTCGAACAGGGCGTCAATGGGGTTGTAGCGGGTGATGTCGGCCATGAGCGTCTCCGTGATTGAGTGCCGGCAGCATGTTAGGCGCGCCCTTTCGCGGGGTGTTGACCTGCGTCAAACCGCGGCCACCCGGCCTCGGGGCGCCCTCGGCTAGACTCGCGGTCATGTTCCGGCATCGCCTGGCGCCGCTTCTTGCGCCCCGCGGCGTCGCCCTCGTCGGCGCGAGCGAACGGCCCGGTTCGCTCGGGCGCATCGTCTGGGAAAACCTCGCCGCCGCCGGCCCGAAGGGCGATTCCTTCCCGGTCAACCCGAAGTACCGCAGCGTCCTCGGCGAGCGCTGCTACGCGCGGCTCGCCGACCTGCCGCGCGCCCCCGAGCTTGCGGTGCTGGTGACGCCGGCGCGCACGATCCCGGCGCTTGTCGCCGAGGCGGCCGCAGCGGGCGTGCGCGCCTGCGCGATCCTGACCAGCGGCTTCGCCGAGGCGGGCGAGGCCGGCCGCGCGCTGCAGGAGGAGATGCTCGCCGCGGCCAAACGCGGCCGGGTGCGGCTGCTCGGGCCGAACTGCCTCGGCCTGATGCGCACCGACGTGGGCCTGAACGCCACCTTCTCGCCGGTGCCGGCTCGGCCCGGAAAACTCGCGCTGGTATCGCAATCGGGCGCGATCTGCACCGCGATCCTCGACTGGGCGCATCCGACCGGCATCGGCTTCTCCAGCGTGGTGTCGCTGGGCGGCGCGGCCGACGTGGATTTCGGCGAGGTGCTCGACTTCCTCGTCGCCGACCCGGAGACGGAGGCGATCCTGATGTACGTCGAGGGCATCCGCGACGCGCGCCGCTTTCTCTCGGCGCTGCGCGCGGCCGCGCGCACCAAGCCGGTGGTGGTGCTCAAGGTCGGCCGCTACGCCGCGGGCACGCGCGCCGCCTCCAGCCACACAGGAGCGCTGATGGGAAGCGACGCGGTGTTCGACGCCGCGCTGCGCCGCTCGGGGACGGTGCGCGTGCGCACCTACACCCAGCTCTTCGCCGCCGCGCGCATGCTCGCCGCGGCAAGGGAGACCCCGGGCGAGCGCCTGGCGATCCTCACCAACGGCGGCGGCCCGGGCGTGATGGCCGCCGACAGCGCGGCCGAGAACGGCGTGCCGCTCGCGGTGCTGTCTCCCGCGACGATCGCGCGTCTGGATGCGAAGCTGCCGGCGCAGTGGTCGCGCGGCAACCCGATTGACATCATCGGCGATGCGCCGCCGGAACGCTTCACGGTCGCGGCCGCAGCGGCGCTCGACGACCCCGGCGTGGATGCGCTGCTCGCCATGTACAGCCCGGTCGCGGTGACACCGCCCGAGGCGGCCGCGCGCGCGCTCGTCGAGGCGATCGCGGATCGCAGAAAACCGGTGCTCGGCGCGTGGCTCGGGCGAGTGGACCCGAGCGCGACGCGCGCCTGGCTGGAGTCGCGCGGCGTGCCCAACTTCTACACCCCGGAGAACGCGGTCGAGGCGTTCTCGTTCCTTTGTGCGTACCGCCGCAACCAGAGGCAACTGATGCAGGTGCCTGCGGCGAGCGCGCCGGCGCATGCCGCGCCGGCGCCGGACCTCGCCGCGGCGAACGCGATCCGCGATGGCGCGCTCGCCGCCGGCCGCACGGTGCTCACCGAACACGAGGCGAAGCGGCTGCTTGCCGCCTTCGGCCTGCCGGTGCCGCGCTCGGTGGTCGTGCAGACCGCCGAGGCCGCGGTCGCCGCGGCGCGCGAGATCGGCTTTCCGGTGGCGCTCAAGATCCACTCGCCGGACATCACTCACAAGACCGAAGTGGGCGGCGTGCGCCTCGATCTCGTCAACGCCGAGATGGTCGCCGAGGCGTTCGAGGCGGTGCTGCGGCACGCGCGCGGGCTGCGGCCCGACGCGCGCCTGGAGGGCGCGACGGTGCAGCCGATGCTGCGCTATCCGCACCAGCGCGAGGTGCTGGTCGGCGTCGCCACCGACCCGGTGTTCGGCCCGGTGATCACCTTCGGCGCCGGCGGCGTCGCCGTCGAGGCGGTGCGCGACACCGCGGTGGCGCTGCCGCCGCTCAACGCGATGCTCGCCGGCGAGCTGATCGAGCGCACGCGCGTCGCGCGGCTGCTCGCCGGCTACCGCGACGTGCCCGCGGCCGACATGGACGCGCTCGTCGCCATCCTCGAGGGCGTCTCGCGCATGGTGTGCGCGCTCGCCTGGCTCGCCGAGATGGATCTCAATCCGGTGCTCGCGCACCCGGGCGGCGCGGTGATCGCCGACGCGCGCGTGGTCATCGAGCCGCGGCGCCTCGCCGCGCCGCCGCGCTACGGCCACATGGCGATCCATCCGTACCCGGCGGAGCTGGAGGGCAGCATCACGCTGCGCGACGGGCGCCGCATTCCGGTGCGGCCGATCCGGCCGGAGGACGCGGCGCTGGAGCTGCGCTTCTTCGAGCGCCTGTCGCCGCGCTCGCGCTACCAGCGTTTCCATCACGAGATGGCGCAACTGCCGCCGCAGATGCTCGCGCGCTTCACGCAGCTCGACTACGACCGCGAGCTTGCGCTCGTCGCCCTTGACCCGGAAACGGGCGAGCTCGTCGGCGTCGGCCGCTACATGCCCAACCCCGACGGCGAGAGCGCCGAATTCGCCCTCGCGGTGGCCGACGACTGGCAGGGGCGCGGCATCGGCCGCGCGCTCCTTGAGCGGCTGTGCGAGTGCGCCCGCGCGGCCGGCTACAGCGCGCTCTGGGGACACATCCTCAACGTCAACACCGACATGCTCGCGCTCGCGGCGCACCTGGGCTTTGTCGAGGCGGGGCGCGACGGCGACGTGGTGAGCGTCGTGCGCGCGCTATAGCCGGCGGCTATGCCGGCGATCGCCGGCACCGATTGATCGGCGCGCCGCGTGCCTGTAACCTGAGCCCATGCGCGAAGGAAGCCTGGAAGCCCCCACCCGCCATCCGCTCGACTGGAAGAGCGAGGCGTTCTACGACGAAGAAAAGGCGCTCAGGGAAATGGAGCGCGTCTTCGACATCTGCCACGGCTGCCGCCGGTGCGTGAACCTGTGCACGGCGTTTCCGACCCTCTTCGACCTGGTGGACGCCTCAAGCACGCTGGAGGTGGACGGCGTCGCCAAGAGCGACTACTGGAAGGTCGTGGATCAGTGCTACCTGTGCGACGTGTGCTTCATGACGAAGTGCCCGTACGTGCCGCCGCACCCGTGGAACGTGGACTTCCCGCACCTGATGCTGCGCGCCAAGGCGATCAAGTTCAGGAAGGGCGAGGTGAAGCTGCGCGACCGGCTGCTCTCCTCCACCGACGCGGTCGGCAAGCTGGCGGCGATCCCGGTGGTGGCGCAGACGGTGAACGCCGTCAACCGCAACGGCGCGGCGCGAATGGCGATGGAGAAGGTTCTCGGCGTGCACCACGAGCGGCAATTGCCGCCCTACGCGCCGCACAAGTTCCGCGCCGGCGCGTCGCCCGCCGGCGGCTTCGCGGTGCGCGACGGCAGCCGCACGCCCGGCAAGGTGGCGGTCTTTTCCACCTGCTACGTCAACTACAACGAACCCGGCATCGGACACGACCTGCTCGCGATCCTCGCGCACAACGAGATCCCCTGCGTGCTGGCGGAGAAGGAAGCCTGCTGCGGCATGCCCAAGCTGGAGCTGGGCGACCTCGAATCGGTCGCGCGTCTCAAGGACACGAACGTCCCGGCGCTCGCCAGGCTCGCGCGCGAAGGCTGGGCGATCCTGACGCCGGTCCCCTCCTGCACGCTGATGTTCAAGCAGGAGCTGCCGCTTCTCTTCCCGGAGGACGCCGACGTCCAGGCGGTGAAGGAAGCGATGTTCGACCCCTTCGAGTATTTCGTGCTGCGCGCAAAAGACGGGCTGCTCAAGACGGACTTCAAGGAGAAGCTCGGCAAGGTTTCGTATCACATTCCCTGCCATTCGCGCGTGCAGAACATGGGCCAGAAGACGCGCGAGCTGCTGGAGATGATCCCGGGCACGACGGTGAACACCGTCGAGCGCTGCTCGGGGCACGACGGCACCTGGGGCGTGAAGGTCGAGTATTTCCGCAACGCGATGAAGATCGGCAGTCCGGTCTTTCGCCAGATGGCCGCGGGCGCGCCCGACTGGGTGAGTTCCGACTGCCCGATCGCCACGCGCCACATCCGCCAGGGCATGGGGGGCGAGGCGCCGCAGGCGCGCCCTGCGCACCCGCTCTCGCTGGTACGAAAAGCCTACGGCGTCTGAAAGCGGGGCCGGACCGCGCGCCGGGTCGAGGCGATGGCCGTCGCCCGCTGGCCCGAAAACGCGGTTTGACGCCGATCCTCGTGGCGCTCGTCGCGGGCGCCTGCGCCGTGCAGCCGCCGCCGCGCGAGGCGCTGCGCTTCGCGCTGCTGGGCGACGTGCCGTATTCGCAGCCGCAGGCGAACCTGCTCGAGGCCGAGATCGAGCGCATGAACGCCGAGGCGCTCGCCTTCGTCGCGCACGTCGGCGACATCACCTCGGGGCGCGGCCCCTGCGGCGACGAGTGGCTGGAGGCGCGCCGGCGCCAGTTCGCGCGGCTGCGCCACCCGTTCGTGCTGCTTCCCGGGGACAACGACTGGACCGACTGCCACCGTACCGGCTTCGACCCGCTGGAGCGGCTCGCGAAGTGGCGAAGCCTGTTCTGCACGCCGGTGTCGCTCGCCTCTTTCGCACGCCAGCCGGGCAAATACTGCGAGCACGTGCGCTGGGAGGCGGGCGGCGCGGTGTTCGTCGGGCTGAACGTGCCGGGCAGCAACAACAACCTCGACCGCGACCGGCGCGAAGCGGGCGAGCGCATGCAGGCGGTCCTCGCCTGGCTCGACGAGGCCGAAAGGCGGGCGCGCGATAGCGGCCCGCTCGTCGTCCTGATGCAGGCGAACCCGTTTCTCGGGCCGCGGGCGGGGAGACCGAACGGCTACGAGGCGCTGCTCGCGCGGCTTGCGCGACTCGCCGCGGCGATGCCCGGCCGTGTCGTGCTCGTTCACGGCGACACCCACCGCTTCCGGGACGACGAGCCGCTCGCGGGCCTGCGCCGCGTCGAAGTGTGGGGTTCGCCTCACGTCCGCTGGCTGCGCGCGACGCTGGTGGACGGGCACCTCGCGATCGAACCGGGGCCGGATCCGCTGCCGCCGCCGGCGCCGTAGGGTGGCCGTTCAGGCGTGGGCGCGGCGCATGCGCCACGCGGCGAGCGCCACCGCCGGAACGAGCAGAGCCGCCGCCGCCAGCTCCATCTGCGCGTGCGAGAACGGCATGATGCCGCCGCCCGGAGTGGCGAGCACAAGGCCGCCCGCGACCAGCATCAGTCGCAGCGGCCACTGGAGCGCCCCGGTGCGCGCGAGGTCGCCGATGCCGAGCTGGTAGCCCTGCAGTCCGCCGCAGATGAAGATCACGCCGAGCGCGGCGGTCAGCGTCAGGTACAGCGACTCCGTCCACGGGCCCTGGAGCACGAACGCCGGGTTCATGACGAAGAAGAACGGGATGAAGTAGATGATCGAACCCACGCGCATGGACTCCCATCCGGTCTTCATCGGCGGCGCGCCGGCGATCCCGGCGGCGGCGAAGGAGGCGATCGCCACCGGCGGCGTGATCGCGGAGAGCATCCCCCAGTAGAAGACGAACATGTGGATCGCCATCTTGTCGAGCCCGGCCTTTTCCAGCGCCGGACCGACCAGGATGGCGAGAAAGATGTAGCAGGCGGTGGTGGTGAGCCCCAGCCCGAGGACCAGGCTCGTCACCGCCGTCATGACCAGCAGCAGCAGCGCGCTGTTGCCCGCGATCCGCAGCATGTCGTTGGCGAGGCTGGAGATCACGCCGGTGAGCGAGAACGCGCCGATCAGCAGCCCGCAACCGGCGAGGATGCCGACCAGTTCGGCGAAGGTCCTGCCGTTGGACTCCAGGAACCGGACCACGGTGCGCCAGTTCCATCTGTCGCGGCTGAAGAGCTGGTTGAGCGCGAGCAGCAGCACCGTGGCGTAGAACGGCGCGTGGCTCTCGCGCTTCATCACCAGCAGCATGAAAATGAGCAACGCGATGACGAAGGCGTAGTACCAGCCCTCCTTCAGCGTGTCGCCGAGGCGCGGCAGGTCCTCGCGCGCCAGACCCTGCAAGCGCCGGCGCGCGGCGTAGGCGTCCACCTGCATGAACAGTCCGAAGTAATACAGCAGCGCCGGAATCGTCGCGGCGAGCGCCACCTGCGCATAGCTCGTGTTGAGGAACTGCGCCATGACGAAGGCGGTCGCCCCCATCACCGGCGGCGCGAGCACCGCGCCGGTCGAGGCGCAGGCCTCGATCGCGCCGGCGTAGGAGGCGGAAAAGCCGGTGCGCTTCATGGTCGGGATCGTCATCGTGCCGGCGGTGAGGACGTTGGAGACGATCGAGCCCGACATCATGCCGAGCAGCGCGCTCGCGAAGATGCCCACCTTCGCCGCGCCGCCGCGGAAGGTGCCGCAGAGCGCGAACGCGAGGTTGATGAAGAAGCGCCCGGCGCCGCTCATCATGAGCGCCGAGCCGAAGACGAGGAACCCGATCACCGTCTCGGCGAAGGCCTGCAGCGGGATGCCGAGCAGGCTCTCGACCGACAGCATGTGATAGGCGCTCGCCTGCGCCGGCGTGGACTGCGTCCCTTTCAGCGGCCCGAGCCACTCGGCGCCGGCGAAGAGCGGATAGAGGGTGAAGGGCGCGACCGACAGCACCAGCCCCCAGCCGCCGGTGCGCCGCAGCGCCTCCATGAGCAGGGCCCACATCGCGTAGCCCGTCCAGACGATGAAGTCCGGGGCGCCGCCGAACTCCCAGCCGAGCGCCGCCGCCTTGCGGATGTTGACGAGCAGAACGACGCTGGCGGCGAGCGTGGCGGCGAAGAGCGCCGCGTCGGTCCTCGGTACGCGGTCGAGCGGCGCGCGCCGGCTCGCCGGAAACAGCACGAACACGAACGGCAGCATCACGAGCACCAGCGCGTAGTAATACTCGGTGTTGAGCGGCGTGAAGCCGACGAAGAAACGCAGCACGAACTGCTGGTTGACGCACAGGAAGATGGTGAGCGCGGCGGCGAGCACGAGGAGCCCGCGCCAGGCCGGCGGCAGCGTGCGCACGCGCACGCCTTCGGCCTCGACCGGGCGTGCGGCGTGCGGATCCTCGCGCGAGGCGCGGCCCGGGGCGCTTGTCATGCGGAGCGCGCGGCCTCGTTCGGCGCCGGCCGCGCTCCCGGATCAGTCGAAGACGGGCGGCAATCCCGCCTTCTGCAGCGCGCTCGCGCGCGCCGCCATCCAGCCCTTGCGGAATGAGTCCGCCTCGCCCGGCGGGTTCGTCTTCAGGTACGCCCCCCAGGCCTCCGCCAGCACCTGCTGGCGCCTGAGCATGTCGCGGTTGTACGCCTCGTGCTCCGGCTTCCAGATGCCCGCCTCCCGGAACGCGCGCACCGCGCCCTCGTGGTACGGAAGGACCCAGGTGAGGTTCTGCCGCGACAGCTCGAAGCCGTCGGCGCCCGGCGCCGCGTCCTTGTACAGCGCGTAGTTCTGGATCATGGACTTCGTGACGCCGTAGACGAGATCGGCGGGCTGGTTCGAGTACGCGACGACGATCGGGTACGGATAGTTGGGCAGCTCGACCGGGTTCTGCGCCGAGATGCCGACGCCGCAGGTCGCCTTGTGCGGCGCGTAATACGGGCCGATCCTGCGCAGCCGCTCCCAGCCCGCCTTGTCGGCGGCCGGCGTCGGCGGATAGACCAGCCCGCGCGGCGAGGCCTCCACCTCCTTCGCCTGGCCGGAGATGGTCGAGGCGATCGCCGCGTCCACCTCGTTGTTGAGCATGCCCTTCCACATCGCGCCGAAGCTGGAGAACTCGACGAGCTTGACGTCGTTTTTCGTCAGCCCGCCGAAGGCGAGGATCGCGAACGCGTTCTGGTTGAGCGCGGGCGAGCCGACCACGATGCCGACGCGCTTGCCGCGCAGGTCGCGGATCTCCTTCACGCCGGTGTCCTTGGCGACGCCGAGCGAGATCGCGTTGCACGCGCTGGAGGACAGGATCAGGCGCAGGTCCTGCGGGCCCCAGTCGCGCACCGCGAACTCGAACACGCCCTCCTGCGCGAAGTACACGCCGATCCCCATCGCCGAGACCTGCGCCCGCCCGCTGCGGATCGGCGCAAGGCGCGCGACGTCGTTGCCCGCGGGCAGCACGCGCACGTCGGTGCCGTGGCGGTCCTTCATGGCCTTGCCGATCGCCACCGCCATGTTGAAGCCGCTCGAGCCGGTTTCGTAGGCGGTGAAGGTGAGCGTCGGCGGCAGCTTGATGTCCTGCGCGAAGACCGGGACGGCGGCGAGCAGCGCCGCGCCGGCGAGCATGCGGAATTTCATGGCGCCCTCCTCCTCAGGGTCGCCCA
>Ga0073934_10001016_pt1 | contig 72101 bp, 73 predicted proteins | sample LarsenN4metaG_FD_76834 | JGI IMG/M metagenome (GOLD analysis project Ga0073934, IMG submission 76834) | Hot spring sediment bacterial and archeal communities from British Columbia, Canada, to study Microbial Dark Matter (Phase II) - Larsen... ...
AATTGCGCGGACTAGACGCCCTGCGGAATGTCACCGCCGCCCGCGAACGGCTCGAGGAACGGATCGAGCGCCAGCGGTCGCCACCCGCCGGTCGCGACGAAGGCGCGGTTGAGGAAGGCCCGCTTGCCGTAGCGCAGGGGCCTCCCGTCCGGCCCGTCGACCCGACCGCCGGCACCGAGCAGCACCGCATGGCCCGCCGCCGTATCCCATTCGGCCGTCGGCCCGAGCCGCGGGTAGAGGTCGGCGCGGCCTTCGGCGACGATGCAGAACTTCAGGCTCGACCCCACCGCCTCATAGCCGCAACCCGGCGCCGCTTGCGCCAGATAGTCGGACGTGTTCTGGGTGAAATGCGACTTGGAAGCGACGACGATCGGCGGATCGGCGCAGGGGCGGCAGGCGATGGCCGCGCGCCCCTTGCCCTCGTCGAGCCAGGCGAGACGGCCAGCAAGGCCCCCGTGCAGCCGGCCCGTCGCCGGCGCGAACACCGTGCCGACCACCGGCGATCCGTCGACCACCAAGGCGATGTTGACCGTGTAATCGTCGCCGCCACGGACGAATTCCTTGGTGCCGTCCAGCGGGTCGACGAGGAAGAAGGTGCCGCCATGCGCCGGGATGCGGCCCGCTGCGACTTCCTCCTCGGCAATCACCGGCACGCCCGGCGCCGCCCGCGCCAAAGCGCCGAGGATGATCAGCTCGGCGGCGTGGTCGGCCTCAGTGACCGGCGACAAGTCGCCTTTCTGGGCAATGTCGAAGCCGCGGGCGACGATTTCCAGGATCGCCGCGCCCGCCTCCTGGGCGGCCTCGGCGATGTCATCGAGCAGCTTCTCCTCGTCAAATCTCAACGCGGCGCCATCCGGATCCCGCCGTCGAGCCGCACCGCCTCGGCGTTGATGTAGCTGTTCTCGACCATGAAGACCGCCAGGCGCGCATATTCCTCCGGCTGGCCGAGCCGCTTGGGGAACGGCACCTGGGCGGCCAGCGCGTCCTGCACGTTGGGCGGCATCATCGCCACCATCGGCGTCTTGAACACGCCGGGCAGGATGGTGTTGACGCGCACGCCGTCGTTCATCAGGTCGCGGGCGATCGGCAGCGCCATGGCCAGCACCCCGCCCTTGGACGCCGAATAGGCAGCCTGGCCGATCTGGCCGTCCTGCGCGGCGACGCTGGCGGTGTTGATGATGCAGCCGCGCTCGCCGTCCTCCAACGGGTCGGCCGAGACCATGCCGAACGCCGAATGGGCGATGCAGCGGAAGGTGCCGATGAGGTTGATGCCGATGACCAGCTCGAACTGCTGCATGGGATAGAATTTCGGCGCCTTGGTCTCCTTGTCGCGGGCAACGGTCTTGGCGGCGTTGGCGACGCCGGCGCAATTGACCAGCACCCGCTCCTGGCCGTGGGCCTCGCGCGCCTTGGCGAAGGCGGCGGCGACCTTGTCGTCGCTGGTCACGTCGACCTCGCAAAAGATGCCGCCGATCTCTGCCGCGACCTTCTCCCCGCGCTCGATATCGCGGTCGAAGACGGCGACTTTGGCGCCCTTGTCCGCCAGCGCCCGCGCGGTCGCCTCGCCAAGCCCCGACGCGCCGCCGGTAACGACCGCTGCTGTTCCGTCGATTTTCATTTTGGTCTCCTCGTCATCCCGGCCTTGAGCCGGGATCCGCCTTTTCTTCAGGCGGCCGTAGAAGGAAGGCAGACCGCGGATCAAGCCCGGGGTGACGGTTATTTGTCGTCTGGCTTCACCACCGCCAGCACCGCGTCGACCTGCACCTGCGCGCCTGCCTTTGCGTTCAATTCCGCGACCAACCCGTCGAACGGCGCGACCAGGCCATGCTCCATTTTCATGGCTTCCAGCGTCAGCAAACGTTGCCCCTTGGCAACCGTGTCACCCTGTGAAACCTCGACGCTGGTCACCTTGCCCGGCATCGGCGCGACGATGGCGCCGTCGGCGGCGCCGTGACCGTGGACGCTGCCGCGCGCCGAGCGCTCGAACTCATAGGCATGGCCCTCGTAGAAGACGACCACCCTTTCGTCATCGCGAAAGCCTGAGGCGGCCGCCATCGGCTGGTCGTCGTCGAGCGCAACGCTGCGGAAATCGCCGTGTCGGCCGAGGGCGACGCTGGCATTTGCCACGGCGTTGAGCCGAAAGCCGGCGAGCCCGGCCAGCAAATCGCTCTCTTCCTCCGCCGTCGCCACGGCAGCCGCCGCCCGCCAGATGGCTTCGTCCGGCTCGGGATCGGGCACCAGTTCGTCAAGCTTGCGCTCGATAAAGCCGGTGTCGATGCGCCCCGCCCCGAAATCCTCGTCGAGCAGCGCATTGAACAGGAAAGCGGCGTTAGTCCTGACCGGCCAGACCTCGGCTTCGTCGAGGATCGCCGCCAAACTCTCGATCGCCTCCTCGCGGGTGTCGCCGCCGGCGATGAGCTTGGCGATCATCGGGTCGTAGAACGGCGAGATGGCGTCGCCCTCCTCGACGCCGGTCTCGATGCGGCCGTCCTCGCCGAGGTCGAAATGCTCGAGCGTGCCGACGCTCGGCAGGAAGCCCTTGGCCGGGTCTTCGGCATAGAGCCGCGCCTCGATGGCGTGGCCGCTGATCGCCAGCTCGTCCTGCCGCATCGGCAGCTTCTCACCGCTCGCCACGCGCAGCTGCCATTCGACCAGGTCCTGGCCGGTGATTTCCTCGGTCACCGGATGCTCGACCTGGAGGCGCGTGTTCATTTCCATGAACCAGATACGGTCGGCCTTGAGGCCCGCGCTCGCGTTGGCGATGAACTCGATCGTCCCCGCCCCTTCGTACTTCACCGCCTGCGCAGCGCGGACCGCCGCGCCGCACACCGCCTCGCGCGTTGCTTCATCCATGCCCGGCGCGGGGGCTTCCTCGATCACCTTCTGGTGACGGCGCTGCAGCGAGCAGTCGCGCTCGAACAGATGGACGACATTGCCGTGGGCATCGCCGAACACCTGCACTTCGATATGGCGCGGGCTCTCGATCCATTTTTCAAGGAGCACAATGTCGTTGCCGAACGACGAGGCCGCCTCGCGCTTGCAGCTTTCCAGCGCGTCCTGGAAGTCCTTCGCCGCATCGACCTTGCGCATGCCCTTGCCGCCGCCGCCGGCGACCGCCTTGATCAGCACCGGGAAGCCGATCGCCTCGGCCTCCTTCTGCAGGTGCCGAGGATCCTGGTTCTCGCCGAGATAGCCCGGAGTCACCGGCACGCCGGCCTCGGCCATCAACGTCTTGGCGGCGTCCTTCAATCCCATGGCGCGGATGCTGTCCGGCTTCGGCCCGACCCAGATCAGGCCGGCGTCGATCACCGCCTGGGCGAAGTCGGCATTCTCCGAAAGGAAACCGTAGCCCGGATGGATCGCCTCTGCGCCCGTCGCCTTGGCCGCCTCGATAATCCTGTCGCCGCGCAAATAGGAGTCCGCCGCCGGTGAAGGCCCGATATGCACTGCCTCATCGGCCATGCGCACGTGCAGCGCCCTGGCGTCGGCGTCCGAATAGACGGCGACGGTGCGAATCCCGAGCCGCCGCGCGGTGCGGATAATCCGGCAGGCGATTTCGCCGCGGTTGGCAATCAGCAGGCTCTGCATCATGGCCGAGCGCCTAGCCGGTTCGGGCCGGGCTTGGAAAGGCCGGGCAATTCCGCGTCCCGGTCGATTTCCTCGAACCGCGGATTGTCCGGCTGGGCGGCACGATAGAAATCGGCAATGCGTTTGAGGTCGGCGCGATAATCGCCGGTCGGCATGATCGGCGCGCCGATCCCCGCCCTGCGCTTGCTGCGGTCGATCCAGGCCGGGACGATCGGCACGCCGGCGCCAACCGCGATGTGGTAGAATCCGGAGCGCCAGCGGCCGTCGCTGTGCCGCGTCCCTTCCGGGGCGATGACCAGCGCCAGCTCGTCCCGCCGGGCGAATTCCGCGACCACCTGCTCGACATAGTTCGACCTCTTCGAGCGATCGACCGGGATTCCGCCCATGTCGACCATGAAGCGCCTGAGCGGCCAGCGGAACAGGCTGTGCTTGCCAAGGTAACTGGCGCGGATGCCCAGCTCATGCGTTGCGCCGAGAAAGACCGCGAAATCCCAGTTGGAGGTGTGCGGCGCGCCGACGAGGATGAACTTCTTCGTCAGCGGTGGTCGGCCTTCAATGTGCCATCTTCGAAGCTGGTAGAGCGCGATGAGCAGGCCGCGGACCAGGCGCGAGGAAAGCGAGGGCCCGGCCAACTCCGCCTCAGCCGCGATGCGCGATCGGAGAGGCAATCACTTGCGCGGCTCGCCCAGCGCGGCGCAGCGCTCCGGCGGCTCGACGGTCCAGGACGCATTGGTCACCATCCATTTGCCCTCGACGCGCACCAGGCTGAAGCTGTCGACGCCGCAGTGCGAGCGCTTGCCGTCGATATCGAAGGAATAAGGCGCCCAGAAATGGGCGATGTCGCGGTGCACGCGCACCTCCGGGCTCCAGTAGCGCTCGACGAAGCGGCTGGTGCCCCCGGCGATGCCCTCGACCGTCTGCTTGTTGGGGCGCAGCCTGAGGCCGTGCCGGCCCTCGACATAGCCGTAGACGAAGGCAATGCCGTCAGGATGCAGCACGCGGTCGAAGGCGGCGCGGTCGCCGCTCCTGATCGCGTCCATGAACGCATCGACCGCGGCAAGCACCTGCCCCCGGTCGTCGATCGGCGCGGCGGCAAGGGCAAAGGCGGCCAGGAGCATCGTCACATCCTGAACACGCCGAAGGAGGGCCGTTCCGGGATCGGCGCATTGAGGCAGGCGGCGAACGCCAGCCCGAGCACGTCGCGGGTCTGCGCCGGGTCGATGATGCCGTCGTCCCACAGCCGCGCGGTGGCGTGCCAGGGGTTGCCCTGCGCCTCGTAATCGTCGCGGATCGGCTGCTTGAAGGCTTCGGCCTGCTCCGCCGTCCATTTGTCGGCGTCGCGGTGGACGGTCGCGAGCACGCTCGCGGCCTGTTCGCCGCCCATCACCGAGATGCGGCTGTTGGGCCAGGTGAACAGGAAACGCGGCGAGTAGGCGCGGCCGGCCATGCCGTAATTGCCCGCCCCGAAGCTGCCGCCGATCAGCACGGTGATCTTGGGCACGCTCGCCGTCGCCACGGCCGTCACCAGCTTGGCGCCATGCTTGGCGATGCCTTCCGCCTCATATTTGCCGCCGACCATGAAGCCGGAGATGTTCTGCAGGAACAGCAGGGGAATGCGCCGCTGGCAGGCCAATTCGATGAAGTGCGCGCCCTTGACCGCGGATTCGCTGAACAGGACGCCGTTGTTGGCGAGGATCGCCACCGGCATGCCCCAGATATGCGCAAAGCCGCAGACCAGGGTGCCGCCATAATGCGCCTTGAACTCGTGGAATTCGCTCGCGTCGACGATGCGGGCGATGACCTCGTGCACGTCATAGGGCGCGCGCACGTCGTCGGGGATGATGCCGTAGAGCTCTTCGGCGTCATAAGCCGGCGGCCGCGGCTCGCGCAGCTCAACCTCGGCGCCCCTCTCCTTGCCCAGGTGCGAAACGATGTCGCGGACGATGGTCAGCGCATGCTCGTCATTTTCGGCAAGGTGGTCGACGACGCCGCTCTTGCGCGCGTGCAGGTCGCCGCCGCCCAGATCCTCGGCGGAAATCTCCTCGCCCGTCGCCGCCTTCACCAGCGGCGGGCCGGCGAGGAAAATGGTGCCCTGGTTGCGGACGATGACGCTTTCGTCGCTCATCGCCGGCACATAGGCGCCGCCGGCGGTGCAGCTGCCCATGACGCAGGCGACCTGGGCGATGCCCTTCGAAGACATTTGCGCCTGGTTGTAGAAGATGCGGCCGAAATGGTCGCGGTCGGGGAAGACCTCGGCCTGGTGCGGCAGGTTGGCGCCGCCAGAATCGACCAAATAGACGCACGGCAGCCGGTTTTGCTCGGCGATCTCCTGCGCCCGCAAATGCTTCTTGACGGTCAGCGGGTAGTAGGTGCCGCCCTTCACGGTGGCGTCGTTGCAGACGATCATCACCTGGCGGCCCGACACGCGCCCGATGCCGGCGATCATGCCGGCGCCCGGCACCTCGCCCTCGTACATGTCGCAGGCGGCGAGCTGGCCGATCTCGAGGAAAGGCGAGCCGGGATCGAGCAGCCGCTCGACCCGTTCGCGCGGCAGCAGCTTGCCGCGCTCGACATGGCGCTGTCGGTGCTTCTCCGGCCCCCCTTTCGCCGCCTCCGCAACGTCGGCACGCAGCCGCTCGGCGAGCGCCCGGTTGTGCTTGGCGCGGTCGCGATAGTCGTCGCTCGACGTGTCGATCTTCGTGTCCAGCCTGGGCGCGCTCATGGCCGCTGGCCTAGCCGCTGCGCCGCTTTTTGCAAACTACTCCGGCTGATCGGCCCGTGCCTTGAGATAGGCGTAGAGCGCGTCGCGCTCCTTGCGCGTCAGGTGCGAGAAACGCGACTTGGCCACCGATGCCATCAGCGTCAGCTTACGCCCCCCGGTCGGAATGCCTTGCGTGATCAGCCGCTCGAACTCTTCGCGCGTATAGCCCGAGGCCACGACCAAGTCCGGATTGCCGTTGGGCTGCCCCTCGAGCTTGGGGCCGTGGCATTCGGCGCAGGTGACGCGGGTGATGTAGCGGCCGAGCGCATGCGCCTCGCCAAGATCCGCGGGCCCGAGGTTTCTTGTCTCCTTAACGGAGTCGGCCGCGGGCTTGATCTTGCCTTCCGCGATCAACTTGGCGGCGTCCGGCTGCCATGGAAGCCTGGGCTGGGTAGGCCCCCCGGAGGGCTTGAGGGTGCGCAGATGGGTGATCAGCGCATCCATGTCCGGCCCGCTCAGATGCTGGAACAACTCCGAAGGCATGCCCCAGACGTCGCTCTTGGAGGGCCGAACGCCCTCGCGGAGAAGCCGCTCCAGCTGTTCGTCGCTATAACCTGCCAGGTCGCGCGTCAGGTTGGACGCGTAGAGCTCATAAAAGCGCTTGCCTTCCATCTCCTTGCCATGACAACCGCGGCAGCCGAGCACGCGGGTCAGTCTCTCGCCATGGGCGGTCTTGGCCGCCGCGTCCGTGTAATCGGCACCTTCGAAAGTGATTGCGGCCGGCTTGGCGTCAGCGATCGGCCGATCCTCGCCCGCATTGCGGTCGCAGGCGGATAGCAACAACAGTCCGATTGCTAATCCACGCATCGGCGCCTCCCCTGTTACGATGGAGCCTAGCGCGCCGTCCCGAAATGGCAATCAGGCCCCGATGATCTCCCGCCCGATCAGCATCCGCCGGATCTCGTTGGTCCCTGCCCCGATGTCGAGCAATTTGGCGTCGCGGTAATAACGTTCGACCGGCCAGTCCTTGGTGTAGCCGGCGCCGCCCAGCGCCTGCACCGCCTCGTTGGCCACCTTCACCGCGCTCTCGCTGGCCAGCAATATGGCGCCGGCGGCATCGAACCGCGTCGTCTTGCCGGCGTCGCACGACTTGGCGACCTGGTAGACGTAAGCCCGCGCCGAATTGAGCGCGACATACATGTCGGCGACCTTGGCCTGCATCAGCTGGAAGCTGCCGATCGCCTGGCCGAACTGCTTGCGTTCGCGCACATAGGGCACGACGACGTCGAGGCAGGCCTGCATGATGCCGAGCTGGATGCCGGCAAGCACCGTGCGCTCATAGTCGAGGCCGCTCATCAGAACGCCGACGCCGCCATTTTCCGGGCCCATGATATTGTCGGCCGGAACGAAGCAATCCTCGAACACCAGCTCGGCGGTCGGCGAGCCGCGCATGCCCATTTTGTCGACCTTCTGGCCGATCGAGAAACCCTCCATGCCCTTTTCGATGAGGAAGGTGGTGATGCCGCGGCTGCCCTCGCCGGTCTTGGCATAGACCACCAGCACGTCGGCGTCGGTGCCGTTGGTGATCCAGAATTTGGTGCCGTTGAGGCGGTAGCCGTTGCCCGATTTCTCGGCCTTCAATTTCATCGAGACGACGTCGCTGCCGGCCCCGGCCTCGCTCATCGCCAGCGACCCGACATGCTCGCCGCTGATCAGTTTGGGGAGGTATTTCTTCTTCTGCTCGTCGCTCGCCCAGCGGCGGATCTGGTTGACGCAGAGGTTCGAATGGGCGCCGTAGCTGAGGCCCACCGAGGCCGAGGCGCGGGCCACTTCCTCCTGGGCGACGACATGCTCGAGATAGCCGAGGCCAAGCCCGCCCCATTCCTCCTCGACGGTGATGCCATGCAGGCCCAGTTCGCCCATCTTCGGCCACAGGTGCCTGGGGAATTCGTCCTTCTCGTCCACCTCGGCAGCGATTGGCGCGATCTGCTCGCGGGCGAAGCGCTCCGTCGTGTCGCGGATCGCCTCGGCCATTTCGCCAAGGTCGAACTCCAGGCCCGGCATGTCGCTCATCAACCTCTCCCTGTCGCCTCGCCGCTAGCAGAGCCGGAAGCATTTGAACAAGGCGAGGCGTGGCACTATGTGCACCGCAACATCGTCATTGCGAGCGAAGCGAAGCAATCCAGTCTGGATCGCCGCGTCGCTACGCTCCTCGCGATGACGCAACGGAGAAACCCATGGCCACCACCGCTTCCGATCCCGTCGTCATCCTTTCCTACGCCCGCACGCCGATGGGGGCGATGCAAGGCGCGCTTGCCGACGTTTCCGCCACCGACCTCGGCGCTACCGCGGTCAAGGCGGCGGTCGAGCGCTCCGGCGTGTCCGGCGACGCCATCGACCGCATCTACATGGGCTGCGTCCTGCCCGCCGGCCTCGGCCAGGCGCCGGCGCGCCAGGCGGCATTGAAGGCCGGCCTGCCCAAGTCGGTGCAGGCGACGACCGTCAACAAGGTCTGCGGATCGGGCATGCAGACGGTGATCATGGGCGAAGAGGCCCTCAAGGCCGGCAATGCCGACATCATCGTCGCCGGCGGCATGGAATCGATGACCAACGCCCCTTACCTTCTCAAGAAGCACCGCTCGGGCGCGCGCATCGGCCACGACACCGCCTACGACCACATGTTCCTCGACGGGCTGGAGGACGCCTATGAGGCCGGGCGCGCCATGGGCACCTTCGCCCAATCCACCGCCGACGAATATCAGCTGACCCGCGAGGAAATGGACAGCTACGCCATCGAGAGCCTGACCCGCGCCAAGGCAGCGATCGACAATGGCGGTTTCAAGGACGAGATCGTCGCCGTCACCATCTCCGGCCGCGGCGGCGACACCGTGGTGGACACCGACGAGGCGCCGGGCCGCGGCCGTCCTGACAAGATCCCGACACTGAAGCCCGCCTTCGCCAAGGACGGCACCATCACGGCCGCCACCAGCTCGTCCATCTCGGACGGCGCCGCCGCGGTCGTCCTCACCCGCGAGTCGACGGCCAATGAAAAGGGCCTGAAGCCGGTCGCCCGGATCGTCGCCACCGCCGCCCACGCCCGCGAGCCGAGCGAGTTCACCATCGCCCCCGCCGGCGCCATCGAGAAGGTGCTGAACAAGGCCGGCTGGGGCGTCGGCGACGTCGACCTGTGGGAAGTCAACGAGGCCTTCGCCTGCGTCGCCATGTTCGCCATGCGCGACCTCGGCATCCCGCACGACAAGATCAACGTCCACGGCGGCGCCACCGCGCTCGGCCACCCGATCGGCGCCAGCGGCACGCGGATCCTGGTGACGCTGATCAACGCGCTCAAGCAAAGGGGCGGCAAGCGCGGCGTCGCCAGCCTCTGCATCGGCGGTGGCGAAGCGACAGCGGTGGCGGTGGAGTTGGTCTAGGGGTCTTTTTTGGACCGATTCTCCTTGGGGAAGAAATCTTCCTCGGTGCCCACGATCACAGGTTTTCCGTCAGGGCCGACGACATCACCGATGATCGACCAAGGGCCTGCGCCTTCACCGCATTTGCTCGCCTCAGGCATCGCTCCGCATTTGGCTTTCACTTCAATGACCCTACGCGTGTTTGTGACGACGCCGCAGGGCGCTCCGGCTTCGATATCCAAAATCGTAAATGGAATCGGGTTCATCGTGGGCACAATGGCTGAGTATTCGCCAAGCTGATCGCTAGTGATCGTCCGGCCGTTCCATTTGAGTGCGCCGTTCTTCAAGACGCGCACTTTGTTAACGACGGCAAGAACCCCGTAACCGTCACTGGGCTGCTTCCAGCCGGAAAGGCGTGTTCCGCACTTTTCAGGAAATCGTCCCTCGCCGCTGCATCCGACCAAGAACAGTAAGGTAAAGAGCGCGCTACTTTCCCGCATAGGCGATGCATTCGACCTCGAGCAGCGCGCCGAGCGCCAGGCCATCGGCGCCAAGCGCCGAGCGGGCCGGATATTTCCCGTCCGCGAAATAGCTGGCGTAGATCGGGTTGAACTTCGGCCAGTCGGCCATGTTGTCGAGCATCACCGTGCATTTGGCGACATCGCCCCAGCCGAGCTTCACCGACTTCAATATGGCGGCGATATTGTCCATCGTCTGGCGCGCCTGCGCCTCGAAGTCGGGCGGCAGCGTCCCGTCCGGCTTCAAGCCGATCTGCCCGGAGAGCCAGACCGTGTCGCCGGCTCGCACCGCATTGGAAAAGGGCAAGGCCCGGCCATTGAGGACGATATTGCCGGTGCGCTCGATCGGCGCGGGCTCGGCGGCGGCTAGCAGAAGCGCGGTCAACACAATCGACATAGCTCACCCCATCAAGACGATATCCCAGCGATATTTGTTCGGATCGCCGGACTCGCGCACCGCGAGCGACGTCCCCGCGTCGGCTCCCAGCGCCTTGTAGAGCATGTCCTTGGCGTTCCCCGCCGCTTCTTCCGGGAAATAGAGCTGCGCGACGTTGCGGTGCGTCTTGCCCCTTATGTCGAAGTGGATGTGCGGCGGCCGCTGGCCGATCGGCGAGTCGTAGCCGCCCGGCTTGATCGTCACGATCCGCCAGTCGCCTTTCGCATCGCTGACAATCGAGGCGAAGCCCTGGAAATGCGGGTCGAGCGGTGCCTTGGCGATGTCGCTGGGATGGGCGTAACGGCCGGCGGCATTGGCTTGCCACAGGTCGAGCCGCGCACCGGCAATCGGGTTGCCGCGCTGGTCGAGCACGCGGCCGGTCAGCTCGATGACCTGGCCCGAGGCGCGGGTCGAATGGCCCTTGAGCCAGGTGAGGTCGGCGTCGCTGTCGGCCGGCACGTCGAGCGGGAAGAATGGCCCCATCGGCGATTCCGCCGTCAGCGGCTTGAGCTGCGAAGCCATGGCCCGCGACGCCAGCACCAGCCCCGCTGAGGCCAGCCCGGCGCCGACGACCATGCGACGCGATAGGATCCGGTCGGTCATCGTCATTCCCCCGTTTCAGCAACTCAACGAAGCTGCGCTTTCGAAGGAAGCGAGTCAAACATGAGGAAACGGCGGCCCCTTGCGGAGCCGCCGTCCCTTGTTGGCACCAATCTGCCGTGCCGATTAGCCGCGCTCGGGCTCCGGCGGCGGCGGCGGCGGCGGCGGCGGCGGCGGGCAAGCGTCCGTCGCCAGGATCACCGATCCGTCCGGGCAGGTCTGCGTCGCCGGGGGCGGCGGCGGCGGCGGCGGCGGCGGCGGAGGCGGCGGGGGCGGCGGAGCAGCCTCCGCTACCCGGCCACCACCGAAGCGCCAGCCGGCCCGCAGGCCGAGGCCCTTGCGGTCGCCAAAGTCGCCCCAGGCGGCGAGGATCGGCCCAGGGCCGTCATTGCCGCTCAGGCCGGCCTCGAGGCGAACCCAGGTGCCCTTGCCGTTGGTGTCGAGGTCGTAGGTGTTCAGCCCATCGAACAGCTCAACGTCACGATTGTCGTTGAACTCATGATAGACCGTGGCATCGACGTACGGGGCAAGGCTGCCGCCGAACGTTCCGCGGACACCGGCCCGGCCACGGGTCGAAGTCAGCGTCTCGATGTCATAGTTGAAGCCGAAGGCGTCGATGTCGTCGACCTTGGTGCGCACGTGGCTGACGCCGGCGTGCACGTCCATGGTCGCGTCGCCACCCATGCCGAAGCGATAGCCGAGCGAGCCGTCGATGCCGGTCGAGCGGATATCGAATTCTTCGCCATCGAAGGCGCCATCGTCGAACTCGGCGTCATAACGGTCATGCTTAGCGAGGAACTCACCGTGGAAGCCGGTGAGGCCGCCGAACTGGCCGTAAAGGCCCAGGTTCCAGCCCTTCGCCTTGAGGTCGGCATCGGCATTGCCGTTGGCCTTCGCCCAGGCGTAGCCGCCGGAAAGGCCGACCCGGCCGCCGTCGAAGCCGTAGTCGACGCCGAGCTGGAGACCGTAACGCTTGGTCTTCATCTCATTGTCGACATCGAACTCGACGCCGTCGATCACGACACTGTCGTCATCGTCGCCGAACTTGTCACGGCTGGCATAGCCTTCACCCCAGAAGCTGATGCCCGTGGTGGTTGCCGGCTTGACGGTCTCGGCGAAGATTTCGTCGGCGCTCTGGTACCACAGGTCGGCGGCGAAGCCGGGGACGACCAGCGGGTTGAACGTCGCTTCGGTCGGCGCCGCGACCAGGAAGTAGTCGGCACCGGACTGGACCAGGCTGACGTCGAGCAGCGGGGTTTCACCCGTCACCGACCCCAGGACGAACGCATTCGCGCTCGACGAGACGGTGTCGACGACCAACAGGCCATCGAGGTTGAACCCGCCACCCAGGTAGTTGGCATCGACCGCGGTGGTGCCGGAGGCCGCACCGTTGATCACCAGACGATCCGAAGCCGTGCCGGTGAAGTCGACGTCCAGGTTCGACCCGCCGGAGCCAACGAAGGCACTGTTGATCGTCAGCACGTCGTCGGTCACGCCGTCGGCCAGGTCGATCGTGCCGCTGTTGGCAAAACTCGTCTGGCCGGTGATGGTGGTCGCGCCTTCATCGGCAAGGATCGTGCCGCTGTTGGTGAAGACCGCCGCAGGGACCGTGAAGGTGCCCGCCGCCAGGTCGAGGGTGCCGGCATTGCTGAAGGACGTGAAGCCCGCCAGGCCGGCATTGCCGTTGGTGTCGATCGTCCCATTGTTGGTGAAGGCGATCGCCGGGCCGGTCAGGACAAACGTATTGAGATTGATCCGGCCTGACTGGGTGAACGTCTCCAGGCCCGTCAGGGTCGTCGCGCCGGTCAGGTTGATAATGCCGGACGCCTGGTTGTTGAGCGTATCCGCACCGACACCAAAATCGGTGGCGCCCTGGGTATTCCAGGTCCCCGCGTTGGTGAAGGTGTCGGCATTGGCGCTCAGCGTCAGACGCCCGTTGACGACGCCGCTGGCGTTGTTGGTCAGCGTTGTCGCACCGGCGCCGGCGGCATTCACCGCTACGTCCGTCGCGACACCTCCGATCGTGCCGCTGTTCGAGATGGTTCCAGTGCCCGTTCCCAAAAGGTGAATGGCGGCCTGGGTATTGCCGTCGACCAGATCGCCGGCAGTCACCGTGATGGTGCGGGTGCCACTAGAGTCCGAGTAGATCCCGTAGTCGCCGACGACATTGCCGTTGACGGTAATCGCGATCGGTCCGGTGGTGCTATAGGCCGCGATGCCGGCCGAGCCCGCACCGGCCGCCGTGACTGCGGCGTTGTTGGTGATGCTGATCGCGCCCGTCGTCGTGTTGGCATAGAGACCGGCAGCACTGAGCCCACCCGTGGTAACCGCACCATTGGTGGTGATCGTTGCTGTGCCGGTCGTTGCAACGGCGGAGACGCCGCGAATTCCCGATGTGCTGTTGACGCCGCCGGCGCCGATCGTCACGGCAACATTGCCCGTGCCGAGGGTGCTGCCCTCAACGCCAGTGCCGACCGAGAACACGCCGCCGGTGCCTGTCGTAATGCTGACGTTGCCGGCCGAGGCGGCATTGCTGATCGAGGCACTGATGCCCACCCCCTGGGCGCGGTCGCCGGCGGTGCCAATAGCGCCGTTGCCACTAATGGCGATGCTGCCGGTGCCCGTCGAGTCAACGTTGATGCCGTCGACCAGCGTGTTGACGCCGTCGCCGCCACTGCTGATCGCGGCATTGTTCGTGATGCTGACGGCGCCCGAGCCGGCGGTGTCAACTTCGATGCCGTCGCCCTGCGAGGCGCGAATTGTCTCGCCAGCCGTGGTCGTAATGCTAAGCGCACCGCCCGCGACGTTGGTCGAGGAGACGTGGACGGCATCGCCGGTGTCGGCGCGCACGCTACCGCCAAGCGTCGCCGCAGCGCCGCCGGTGCCGGTGATCAAGACTTCGAAGCCGTCGCCGGTGCCGAGGTTGAGGATGTCGCCCGTGCCCGTGTAGCTCAGCGAGCTGTTGATCCCCGTGAATGCGAGTGCGCCGTCAAGGCCGCCCGCCGACGCCGTATTGCCCAGGTTCACCTGGACGGTGCCGTCGTTGACGTAGGTCACCGTGCCGGTGGCGGCGCCGCCGGTATTGTCCGTGAAGGCGAGGCCGAAGCCGTCGACCAGGACCCCGGCGTCGACATCGAGATCGACCGGGGTGAGGTTGAAATCATAATTGCGGTCGTTCGGAACGTTCGTCGGATAGCTAGTGTCGGTGGTCGTCGTGTTGCTGACGCACAGGACACTGCTGCCACTGACGTTGCATGCGGCCATTGCTTGCTGCGGCACCAGGGCCAGGCCGAAGCCGAGCGCTGCACCCGCAAGCAAGCGGCTACGTGTTACGATTGATGTCATTTTGGTCTTCCCCTTTGTGCTCTGACGTAACCAGGGGCGGTTACGCCTACTGAAAACCCGAGCTGCGAACCGTATAAGGGAAGCATCGGTTCCATGACAATTTGACTTTGTCACCAACTGTTGCACGAAATCCACGCCGAAGTGGACCAAGGCAATCGGAGTGATGTTACGATACTGTAACAATACTTGATTTAACTTATTTTAATCGAGGCTTTCGCCCGCGCCCACTCCCCAGACGTCGGCAATGCGGATGTGGCCCTCGCGCTTGCCGACCTTGATCCGGCACCAGCCATCGGCGCATTTCTCGATGCGGCCGACGACTCCCGCCTCGGCGAGATAGGCGACCCGGCTGGCAGGATCAGCCCGTTCGTGGATCGGCCGCGGCTGGCCCGGCCTGACGATGGCGGTGCGGCGATCGCTCAGCAGGGTCACCAGCATCCAGCCGCGCGTTCCGTCCGGATCCTCGATCAGCCGCCAGTTGGGATAGGTCTTGACCACCCGGATCGGCAGGTCGCGGCGCTTGTACAGCCAGGTGCCGGGGTAATTCTTGCCCGGGCCGGTGCGCATCATCGCTTCGCCGCTGGCGATCGACGCCCAGTAAGGCGGCTGCTTTTCCTGTGCCGCGGCCGGCGCCGCGACGCAGAGCAGCGCGGCGATGACCATCCCGCGCCTCATGCCTAGGCCCCCGTCAGGATGCGATCGACAAGCTGCTTCACGGTCGGCACGAACCCGTTGGAATAAAAGGGGTCGCTCTTGAAGCGGAAGGCCGAATGGCCGGCGAACATCAGATTCTCCTCGACCGGCCCGCCGTGGGCGATGTCCTGGAGGGTCTTCTGGATGCAGAAACTGCGCGGGTCGGCCAGGCGCCCGGTCGAATTCTTCTCATTGTCCGCCCAGGATGAAAAGGCGCATTGGCTCAGGCAGCCCATGCAGTCGGACTGGTCCTTGCGGATCATCGCTTTTTCATCCGGAGTGACGAAGATCAGCGTCTCGTCCGGGGTCTTCAATGCCTCGGTGAAGCCGGCGCCATACCATTCGCGGGCATGCTGCAGGTCACCCTTGGTCACCCAGTAATTCTTGCGGCCGTTGAGGCCGACGTCGAGCTCGAAATGATGGTCGCCGAGCGCCTCCTTGGTGAAGGCGATCTGCCGTTCGGATCGCGCCTCGAGCGAACGCAGGAACGGGTTGCGCACCGCCGAGGAATAGAAACCGGTCGGCGAGAAGCGGTGGAGGAGGATGTCGCCTTCCTCCAGCGTCATCAGCCGCGCCTTCCATCCCGGCGGGATCGGGCTTTCCTGGGTCAGCAGTGGTCGGGTGCCGAACTGGAAGACGATCTGGCCGAGCTCGGGGTTGTCGATCCAGTCGTTCCACTCGTCGAGCCGCCAGACGCCGCCGGCCATGACGATCGGCGTCGAGTCCGGGATCCCGCCCTCGCGCATCACCTCGCGCAATTCCTTGACCCGCGGATAGGGGTCCTGGGGCGCACGCGGGTCCTCGGCGTTGGAAAGGCCGTTATGTCCGCCGGCCAGCCACGGGTCCTCATAGACCACCGCGCTCAGCCATTCGGCGGCCTTGGAATAGGCCCGCTTCCACAGCGCGCGGAAGGCACGGCCGGAGGAGATGATCGGCAGATAGGAAACGCCATAGGAAGCGGCGATCTCCGACAATTTATAGGGCATGCCGGCGCCACAGGTGACGCCGCTGACCAGCCCCTTGGTGCGTTCCAGGACACCATGCAGGACGCGCTGGGCGCCGCCCATTTCCCACAGCACGTTGATGTTGATGGCGCCCCTGCCCGACGCGATCTCATAGGCCTTCTGGACCTGGGCGACAGCGCCGTCGACCGCATATTGGATCAGCTCTTCGTGGCGCTCGCGGCGGGTCAGCGCCTTGTAGACCTGCGGGATGATCCGCCCTTCGGCGTCATAGCTGTCGGCGTTGACCGCGCTCACCGTGCCGATGCCGCCGGCCGCGGCCCAGGCGCCGGAGCTGGCATGGTTGGTGGCGGAAACGCCCTTGCCGCCTTCGACCAATGGCCAGACCTCGCGGCCGCCATAAAGGATGGGCTGGAGCCCCTTGAACAACACGCCTCTCCTGAGCTTTTCGGCGCCCATATAGGGTCGCTTTGCGCCTTTGGCTCTAGAAAAACGACGAACTAGGCCGGAAGCTCCTGCAGCGCATAATCGAGGCCGATATCCACCGCCGGCGCCGATTGCGTGATCCGCCCGACGGAGATGAAATCGACGCCGGTCTCGGCGATGGCGCGGATGGTATCGAGGTTGACCCCGCCCGAGGCTTCGACCGGCACGCGGCCGCCGACGATTCGAACCGCTTCGCGCAGCGTGTCCGGCTGCATGTTGTCGAGCAGCAGCCGGTCGGCACCGGCGGCGAGCGCCGGCTCGATCTGCTCGATCCGGTCGACCTCGCACTGGACCGGCAAGCCGATGTTCGCCTTCCGGGCGGCGGCGACCGCCGCTTCGACGCCGCCGCAGACGGCGACGTGGTTGTCCTTGATCAGCACGCCGTCGTCGAGGCGCATGCGATGGTTCTGCGCGCCGCCCATGCGCGCCGCATATTTGCCCAGCAGCCGCATTCCCGGGACGGTCTTGCGCGTGTCGAGCAGCACCGCTCCGGTGCCGTCGATGGCGTCGACGTAACGGCGGGTCAGGGTGGCGATTCCCGACAGGTGCTGCAGCGTGTTGAGCGCCGACCGCTCGGCGGCCAGCATCGCCCGCGCATGGCCGTCGAGGCGCATCAGGACCGTGCCGGCGGGTACGCTGTCGCCGTCGGCAACTTCCTTCTTGACCCGGACGTCGCGGTCGAGCGAGCGGAAGAAGGCAATGGCGACATCGAGGCCGGCAATGGTAATCGGCTCGCGGCAGTTCATTTCCGCCGTAAAGCGGGCGTCGGCCGCGATGGTCGCAGCGGAGGTGACGTCACCGCCCGAGCCCATGTCCTCGGCGAGGACCCGGCGGACGAATTCATTGAGGTCGAACTGGGGCAGCTCCAGCTTCTTGTTGCCCGGTGCCGCCTCGCCCATGTCCATCTCCCCCAGTGAAGCTTCCCCCTAGGCCTGCCGGCGGCCCCCGTTCAAGCGGTCAATCGGCCTTTTCCGGCTCGACTGGCCGATGGGCGAGACGCCAATGGTCGCCTTCCCGCGCATAGGTCTGCTCGTCGCCGGAAACGAAGGCGTCGCCGCCCCATCGCTGCACGGTCAGCGTGACCCGGCCGCCGGCGATGTCGATGCGGTTGAAGCTCTGCTCCTCGTCGCGCAGGCGGGTGGAGGTCGCGGTGCCGGCCTGGATGACCAGGGCCGGGCCGGAGCGGGTCGCCAGGTCGCGGGCCGAATGGGTCGAGGCGCGATGGTTGTGGCCTGCCAGCAGCAGGTCGACGCCGGCGTCGGCGATCGCGTCCAGCGCCAGCTCGTGCCGCCCGATCGCCTTGCCCCGCTCGCCGGTGTCGCCGACCGGCAGCGCGAACAAAGGATGGTGGGTGACCAGGATCCGCGGCACGTCGCGGGCACGGCCGAAGGTGGCGCGGATGAAGTCCATCTGCTCGTGGCTGATGCGCCCGTCCTTGAAGGTCAGGGAGCGGGCGGTGTTGATGCCCAGCACCACCGCCCCGTCGATTTCCTGATAGGGGCACAAGCTGTCGTCGATGAAGCGCTGGTAACGGGTCAGCGGCGACAGGAAGCGGCGCAGCACGTCGTACAATGGCACGTCATGGTTGCCGGGCACGCCCAGCACTTCATGGCCGGCGTCGCGTAGCCGCTCAAGGAAGCGGCACGCCTCCTTGAACTGCTCGGTCCGCGCCCGCTGCGTGAAGTCGCCGCTGATGACGACGAGGTCGGGTTTTTCCTCGGCGATGCGGGCTTCCACGGCCTCGACCAGTCGCGGGTCGTGGGCGCCGAAATGCAAATCGGAAAGATGGATCAGCCTGGGCATTCCTCAGGAACGCGTTGCTTGGCGTCCGGTTCACCGCCTAAACCCCCGCAATGGACCGCACCGAGGCCAATACCGGCACCCGCGACGTTGCCGAAAGGCTGCGCTTCGACGAAGCGGCATTGGCTCGCTGGCTGGAGGAGCGCGTGGCGGGTTTCCGCGGCCCGCTCGCCGTCAGCCAGTTCAAGGGCGGCCAGTCCAACCCGACCTATCGCCTCGACACGCCCGCCGGCTCCTTTGTCCTGCGCCGCAAGCCGCCGGGCAAGCTGCTGCCCGGGGCCCACGCCGTCGAGCGCGAATATCGCGTCCTTTCGGCGCTCGGGCGCGCCGGCTTCCCGGTCCCGATGGTCCACGGCCTGTGCGAGGACGACGGCGTCATCGGCACGCCTTTCTACGTCATGGACCTGGTCGAGGGCCGGATCGTCTGGGAAGCGCATTTCCCGGGCATGACGCGGGAAGAGCGCGCGGCCCATTTCGATGCGATGAACGCCACCATCGCCCGCCTGCACAGCTTCGACCCGGAGGCGCTTGGCCTGGCTGATTTCGGCCGGGCCGCAGGCTTCGTCGAGCGCCAGGTGGCGCGCTGGTCGAAGCAATATCTCGCCGACACCGGCGCCGGCCGGGTGCCGGCGATGGACCGGCTCGTCGCCTGGCTGGAAAAGCACCTGCCGCCCGACAGCGGCGCTTGCCGCATCGCCCATGGCGATTTCCGCTGCGACAACATGATTTTCGCGCCCGCCGAGCCCCGGGTCATCGCCGTCCTCGACTGGGAGCTCTCGACGCTCGGCGATCCCGCCGCCGATTTCACCTATCACCTGCTGATGTACCGGATGCCGGCGACGCTCTTCTCCGGGCTGGCCGGCATGGACCTGGGTGCCCTCGGCATCCCGTCCGAAGCGGACTATGTCGCCGCTTATTGCCGCCGCACCGGCCGCGACGGCCTCGCCAACGTCGATTACCTGGTCGTTTTCTGCCTGTTCCGTCTCGCCGCCATCATCCACGGCATCAAGGGGCGGCTGGCACGCGGCAATGCTTCCTCGGCCCATGCCGCGCAGATGGTCGAGCGTCTCGAGCCGCTGGCCGAGCTGGCGCTGGCCCAGGCCGCAGCCGCCCGCCTCTAGCGTCCCCCTGCGGGACAAGGCCCTCGCGTTAACTCGCAATTTTTCTTATCAGGGGTTAAGCGCCTCTTAACCAGGCGACTCGGTCCATTTCACGGGGAAGGCCGGCGGGGACGGCAATGCTTCAGTTGGCACATCTGCCCGCGCGCGTGCGCCGGAGCCGCCACGGCTAGGCCGATGGACAAGGCACCTCATTGGCGGAACGCGGCCGACCCGCTGACCGAGACGGCGAAACCGACCCTCCAGGCGGTTCGCGAGGACCTGGCGCGCGTTCCGCTGGCGCGCCGGATCGTCACCGTCGTCTTCGTCATCCTTGCCATCCTGCTCGCCCGCTACAGCTGGCAGACACCGATCCGCGACAGCGAGGGCCATTACAAGACCATTCCCTTTGCCGTCGATGCCGAGCGTGCCCTGTACGATATGCGCGCTTTGTTCGCCTCGCTCCGGCAGCCGGTCGACCAGGACAAGCGCGTCGTCCTCGTCACCTTTACCCCGGACACGCAGCGGACGACCGGGGAGCGTTCGCCCCTCGACCGCACGACGCTCGCCAATGCGCTGGCCAACCTCGACAAGATGGGCGCCAGGGCCATCGGCATCGACATATTGATCGACCAGGCGCAGCCCGACGACCCGCTGCTTATCCAGGCGCTGCGCGACATGAAGACGCCGGTCTGGCTCGGCTATGCGACCAACACCCACAACAGCTTCGACGTCGACATCTGGCAGCAGGAGTTCATGGACACCTTCGTCAGGTCGATCGGCAATCCGAACGTCCGCAAGGCCTCGATCCGCATCGAGGCCGACAATGACAATGTCATGCGCAACTGGCCCGCCCAGTACCGCGACCTGCCACCGTTCCTGCCGGTCGCCATGAGCGGCAGGGAGCGCGCCGCCAACTACCAGGGCAGCGTTCTCTACCGCGCGCCGCTGGGCTTCGGCACCAACGACCAGCGGGAAGTCTTCAGCAGCCTGCCGATCGACCTGTTCGCGACGCCCGAGGGCGCGGCGATGCTCGCCGACCAGGTCAAGGGCCGCTACGTCTTCGTCGGCGGCGACCTGCCGGATATCGACCAGTTCGACACGCCGGCGACGCGCCTGACCGGCGAGCCGATGACCGGCCTCAAAGTCCATGCGACCATGCTGACGCAATTGCTCGACGGCCGCCTGCCGGGGCGGGTCAACGGCGCCGCTTTGTGGGTGATCGCCGTCTTCGTCGTCCTTGCCGGGACATTCACGTCGATGATCGACATCCGGCCCGGCATGCTGACCCTCGTCGTCATCGGACAGATGGCCTTCTTCGGCTCGATCCCCTTCCTGTTCGAATGGCAGGGCATGGACACGCAAGGCTTGCCCGCCTTCGGCTGGATCGCCGGCTGGCTGCTCGCCTACATGGCCACCGAGGCGACGGTGAAGGCGATGGGCTCCGACCAGAAGCGCTTCGCCCAGTCGGCCCTGGGCAAGTACCTGCCCCGCGACATCGCCGCCCAGATCCTCAAGGATCCCTCGAAGCTGTCGCTGCGCGGCGAGCGCCTGCCGATCTTCACCTTGTTCACCGACATCGAGGGCTTCACCAGCCTCAGCCACGTCATCGCCCCGGAAAAGACCGCCGCGCTGCTCAACGCCTATCTCGACGGCATGAGCGACATCGTCCTCAACAATGGCGGCACGATCGACAAGTTCGTCGGCGATGCGGTCGTCGCCTTCTGGGGGGCGCCGATCGCCCGTCCCGACGATGGCAGGAATGCGCTCAACGCGGCCCTCGAAATGCTCAATTTCACGCAGAAGTTCGGCGAGGGCAATCCGGACCGGGCCATGGTCGGCCGCACCCGCGTCGGTCTGCACCATGGCGAGGCGATCGTCGGCAATTTCGGCGGCGAAGGGCGCATCAGCTACACCGCCCTGGGCGATTCGATGAACACTGCCGCCCGCCTCGAGGGCGCCAACAAATATCTCAAGACCAAGGCGCTGGTCAGCGACGACGTCCGCAGGCTGGTCGAAACCGATGTCCTGCGGCCGATGGGGCGGATCGTCCTGTCGGGCAGGCCGACGCCGATCGTCGTCTGGGAACCGGCACCGGAGATGGAGCCCGACAAGCGCCAGGAGCTGACCCGCCTCTGGCTGCAATTCGATACCGGCGACAGGGAGGCACTGCACGCGATTGAGGCGATCGCCGCTGCCAACGACAAGGACGTCGCTTTGTCCGCATTCGCATACCGGCTGCTCCAGGCCGGTCCTGGAGGCCATTTTGTTTTAGGGGAGAAGTAGTGATGAAAAAGTGGGTATTGGCCGGCTGCGCGCTGGCATTTGCGTTCGGGGCCGTCGCCGCCGAGGCGGCGGTTCTCGTGGTGCGTTCCTCCGGCCCGTCGTCCAAGGCCTTTCCGGCCGGCAAGGCGGTGGCCGAGAACCAGGTGATCACGCTCAAGTCCAACGACGTGATCGTCCTGCTCGACAGCCGCGGCACGCGCACCCTGCGCGGTCCGGGCAAGTTCAGCGCGACGGCGTCGGCATCGGCTTCGACGACCTCGTCGCTGGCGGCGCTGACCGGCCAGAACACCAACCGGCGCAGCCGCGTCGGGGCAGTCCGCCGTCCGCCGTCCGGCGCCACGTCCGGCCGCAACGTCTGGCAGGCGGATGTCACCCGTTCGGGCAACATCTGCATCGCCAACCCCGCCGACCTTGGCCTCTACCGGGCCAATCCGGCGGCGGCCGAGCGGGTGACGGTGACCGACATCGGCACCGGCAAGTCGGCGGCGGTGCAATTCTCGGAAGGGCAGAAGATTGCTTCCTGGCCGAGCGCCGTGCCGGTGGCTGCCGGCGGCCGCTACACGATCAAGGGCGGCGGCGAAGGCGCGACGGTCACGGCGCGCTGGATCAGCCCGGTGCCAGGCGGCCTCGAAGGCCTGGCGCAGAGCTTCATCCGCAACGACTGCCAGGCGCAGCTCGACGTGCTGATCGACACGTTTGCGTCACCGACGGCGAGCTAGGCGGCGCGTCCAATAAAAAAGCCCTCCCCGGCAATCTGCTGGGGAGGGCTTTTCTTTGCCTGCGATGACCCTAGTTCACCGGGAAGCCGCGGCGCTTGAGAAGCGCCGTGACGTCCGGGTCGCGGCCGCGGAAGGCGCGATAAGCCTCGGCACGGTCGGTCTCGTTGCCGGTCGACAGCAGGAAGGTGCGGAACCGGTCGGCGATGGTCCGGTTGAACGGGTCCGCCTCGAACGCCGCCCAGGTGTCGGCGTCCATCGTCTCCGACCACAGGTAGCTGTAATAGCCGGCCGAATAGGCGTCCGACGAGAACAAATGGCCGAACTGCGGCAGTCGGTGCCGCATGACCAGTTCCTTCGGCATGCCGAGCTCGGCCAGCGTCTTCTTCTCGAAGGCGTCGGCGTCGACCACCCCGTCCGGGTCGAGGTGCAGCTTCATGTCGACCAGCGCCGACGACAGATATTCGACCGTCGAGCGGCCCTGGTCGAAGGTGTCGGCCTTCTTGATCTTGTCGACCAGCGCCGTCGGCATCGGTTCGCCCGTCTGGTAGTGCTTGGCGAAGCGCTCGAGCACCGGCCGGGTCAGCAGCCAATTCTCGTTCACCTGGCTGGGATATTCGACGAAGTCGCGCTGCGAGCCGCCGAGCGAGGGGTAATAGACCTTGGTCAGCAGCGCGTGGATGGCATGGCCGAATTCATGGAATTGGGTCGATGCGTCGTCCAGGCTGATGAGGACCGGCTTGCCGCCCTCGGGCTTGGTGAAGTTGTTGTTGTTCGACACCAGCTTGGGCCGGTAGCCGAGCAGGCCCGAGGAATCGCGGTAACCGGTTGCCCAGGCGCCCGAGCGCTTGCCCTCGCGGCCATAGGTGTCGAGGTAGAACAGGCCGATGAGGTCCCCGGTCTTGGCGTTGGTCACCTCGAAGGTGCGGACGTCTTCCTGCCAGACCGGCACCTTGCCCGTGTTCTCGGTGAACTTCAGGTCGTAGAGCTGCTCGGCCGACCAGAACATCGCCTTGATCAGGTTCGACTGCTCCAGGTACGGCTTAATCTCGTCCTCGCTGAGGTTGTACTTCGCCTTGCGGACCTTCTCCTGGTAATAGCGATAGTCCCAGGGCTCGATGGCGGTGACGCCGTCCGCCTTGGCGAAGGGCATCTGGTCGGCGACCTCTTCGTGGACGCGCTTCACCGCCGCCGGCCAGACGCGCATCATCAGGTCCATCGCCCGCTCCGGCGTCTTGGCCATGGTGTCCTGCATCCGCCAGTGGGCGTGGCTCTTGTAGCCCAGCAGCTTGGCGCGCTCGGCGCGCAGCTTGACGATCTTGGCGATGATGGCGTTGGTGTCGTTGGCATTCCCATTGTCGCCGCGGTTGACGAACGCCCGCCACACCTTCTCGCGCAGCGCGCGATTGGTGCCGAAGCTCAGCACCGGCTCGAACGAGGACCGCGTGTTGCGGATGGCATAAGTGCCGGCCGGCAGGCCCTTGGCCTTGGCGACGGCGGCGGCCGCCTCCTTCACGTCCTGCTGGACGCCGGCCATCTCGGCCTCGGTCGCCTGGATGAAGCTGCCTTCGTCGGCCAGAAGCCGCGAGTTGAACTCGGCGAAATTGGTCGACAGCTGCTGGTTGAAGTCGGTCAGCTTGGCTTTCTGGGCCGGGTCGAGCTTGGCGCCGTTGCGCACCGCCGACTCATATTCGCGGGTCAGGAGCCGCATCTGCTTGGCATCGAGGCCCAGCGAATTGCGCTTGTTGTAAAGGGTCTCGAGCCGGGCGAAGAGCTTCGGGTTGAGCCGGATTTCGTCGAACGCCGCCGACAGCTTGGGCGACCATTTCTTGTCGAGCGCGACATAGGCGTCGTTCGACATGTTGTCGGTCATGACCGCGAATACCGACAGCACGCGGCTGAGCCGCTCGCCGGCTTTCTCGCTGGCCTCGATGGTGTTTTCCCATGTCGGCGGAGCCGGATTGTTCGTGATCGCCGCAAACTCGCGCTTGATCTCGTCGATGCCGAACTGGATCGCCTCGTCGAACTGCTCGGGCTTGACCTGGTCCCACGGCGGAACGCCGTCGTAAGGGCCTTTCCAATCGGCCAGCAGCACATTGTTGGGCACGGTGACGCTGGCCGCGGCGCTCGCCGCGCTTGCCGTGTCAGCCGCCGAGGCCGGCATGGCGCCCGCCGTCATTGCAAGCGCAGCCGCGCCCGCCATCAACATCACTTTCATTCATCCCACTCCCGCTAAATGAAATTTCGCGCGTCCCTATAGGAGGGCGCCTGAACCTGCCGCAACTTGCCTGTCGATGAACGGCCGCCCCCCTCGACTAAAGGAGGGAGCCGGCCAGCAGCAGCAACAGCTTGACGTCGATGGCGACACCGGCCGCCCGCCGCTGCGCGACGAACTCCGCTACCCGCGCGCGCTCGACCAGGTGGACTTCGATCCCCTCCTCCACCGGCATGCCGCAGGGCCTGACCCCATGGGCGCGCACCAGGTCGAAGCCTTCGGCGACCATCCCGGGCGAGCTGAAGAAGTGGCCGAGTCGCTCGATCCTGTCGGCGGTGAAGCCGGTTTCCTCCTCCAGCTCCTTGACCGCGGTCTCCTCGACCCCCTTGTCGTCCTCGTCGCCGACCAGGCCCGCCGGCAGCTCCAGGCAAGTGCGCCCGCCCAGGGGCACGCGCGACTGCTCGATGAGGATGACCTTGCCGTCATGCTCGGCAAGGATGACGACGGCGCTCACCCCGCCGCAGCGCTCGACATATTCCCAGCCGCCGCGGGACACGATGCGGATATATTTGCCTTCCCACTCGGTCGCGGGCGGCGCGTCCAGGCGGTCGTCGGTCATAATTCGATGAGCTTGTCCGGGATCTCGTTCTTGTCGGTCGCCGAACGCGGGAAATGCTCGGCCAGCACCGCGCCGATGTCGGCGATGGCGGCAACCATGCCGTCGGCGACGCGGCCCTGCTTCACGTGCGCGATGAGGTCGGCCATGGCCTCCCCCCATGTCTCCGCCGTGGTGACGGATGTAATCGCCTCGTCGCCGATAATCTCGGCGCGGTGCTCGCCCATCGACAGATAGATGAGGATGCCGGTGCGGCCCGACGTGCGCCGCTCGGCGGCCGCCTTGAATACGGTCAGCGCCCGCCGCCGTACCCGCCGCGTCTTGGTATTGCCCGGCGTCAGCGCCAGCCGCAGCGGCATGTAGCGCAGGATCATCAATGCAATCGTGAACTTGGCCACCGCCAGGATCATCAGGAAGGTCAGCAGCTGCCTCAGGCTCGGCTCGGTGTGCCAGCCTCCTACTGCCAAATCCCACAGCCACCGGAGGCAGGACGGGCAGGCCGCCGCCCAGGCCAGCACCGCGATCAGCACCAGCACGGACCAGTGCAGCGCGACGTCGTGATAGAAATCGCTGGTCTCGGTGACGACGGCGACGATCTCGCCTGCCGAACTTCCCTCGGCCGCGGCGATGGCGGCGCTGACCCGCGCGTGGTCGGCCTCGCTCAGCCGCATCACCATGATCCCGATGCCCCGCCGCCGCCGAAGGAGCCGCCGCCGCCAAAGCCGCCGAAGCCGCCTCCGCCGCCGCCGCTCCAGCCGCTGCCGCCGCCCCAGCCGCCGCTGCGGCCGCGCGAGGCCTTGCTCAGCTCATTGAGGCCCCAGACGATGACCCAGGGGTCGATGCCGCCGGCGCCGCGCCGCCGGTAGCGGCGGCCGCCGGCCCGCCGGGCGATGGAGCCGACGATGACGAAGAAGATGATGACCATGAAGATGATCGGCAGCGGGTTGATGTCGACCTCCGCCCGCTTGCGTTCGGCCGCCGCCGCCGCCTCGGCCCGCTTGGCCGCCTCCTCGGGCGGCAGCTCCATCTGGGTGATGATGGCGTCGGCGCCGGCCATGATGCCGCCGGCAAGGTCCTTGTCCTTGAACTTCGGCAGGATGGTGTTGCGGATGATCCGCCCGGCCATGATGTCGGGCAGGAACCCTTCCGCGCCATAGCCGGTCTCGATCCTGACCTTGCGCTCGTTGGGCGCGACCAGCAGGATGATGCCGTCGTCCTTGTCCTTCTCGCCCAGCTGCCAGTGGCGGCCCAGCCGGGTGCCGTAATCCTCGATCTCCAGCCCCTCGAGGCTGTTGACCGTGACGACGACGAACGGGTGGCCGGTCCGCGCATAGGCCGCGTCCAGCTTCGACTTGAGGTCGATTGCCTGCTCGGGCCGCAGCAGCCCGGCCTGGTCGACCAGCGGCGACCCTTTATGCTCGGGAAAGGTCTGCGCGGCCGCCGGCAGCGCGAAAAGCAGCAAAACCGTCATTGCGAGCGCAGCGAAGCAATCCAGCAAGACACGCTGGATCGCTGCGTCGCTACGCTCCTCGCGATGACGCAAGGGGATTACCCCTGGTTGCCGAAGTCGACCTTGGGCGCCTTGTCGGCCCCGGCCGCCGCCTCGAACGGCACCTTGGGCTTGGCGCCGTAGAAGATCTTGGCGCCGATGGCGTCGGGGAAGGTGCGGATGCGGGTGTTATAAGCCTGCACCGCCTCATTATAGTCGCGCCGCTGGGTGCGGATGCGGTTCTCGGTCCCTTCCAGCGACACCATCAGATCGGCGAAGCGCTGCTGGCTCTGCAGCTGCGGGTAGCGCTCGACGATCATCGTGCCGAGCAGGCTGCGGGCGTTCGACAGGCCGGCCTGGGCGTCGTTGTAGGCCTTGACCCGTTGCGGGTCGTCAAGCTGCTCGGGGGTAAGGTTGACCGACGTCGCCCGCGCCCGGGCCTCGGTCACCTGGGTCAGGATCTGCTCTTCGCTGCCGGCCGCCGCCTTCACCGTCTGGACGAGGTTGTCGATAAGGTCGTTGCGGCGCTGGTATTCGGCCTGGAGGTTGGCGAACTCGGCGTTGACCTTCTCCTCGGCTGTCGGGACCGAGTTGAGGCCGCAGCCGGCAAGGCTCAGGGCGGCGAGCGGAGCAAGCAGTCCGAATCGGCGAAGTACGGTCATGGGTGCAGTCCCCCTTTGGCAAGAATGTTGCTGCGACGAACCTAGAGGGGCGGCATCGGCTTTTCAATGGGGCTTATCCCCTTGCGACATGTAGGCCGCAGCCCGTGCCGCCTCTAGGTATCCTCGGGCCAGCCCTTGTCCTTCTGGCTTTCGGCTTTCGACCCGCCATGGCCGTAGGCATCGACGGGGTTATTGGAGAGCAATACGCAGAAGTAAGATTTATGCGTATCGCCGAATGCCGACCGATATTCGATATAGCCGCCAACATACGGCATTTTATGGGCCTTCAGATCACTTCCAATGGTCCAAATCTTGACTGGTTTCCCAGGGTGAACGGCGCGGTCAATTTCGTCGATCAGCCTGAAGGGCCGGTCAGGATAGCGGTCTTCGAGAATGTTGTAATGGGCGGCCAAAACGTGCGCGCTAGTCTTCCCCACGTTCTCCGCGTTCATCTTGAAATAAGTCGTGTCTCCGTCTTGCCAACAAGCCCCAATCCCAAGAACCAGGCGAGGGCGTTCTACGGCGACGAAGGCCTTCAACGTTTCCTTGGCGGATTCCGCAGCCCTGCGGGTCTGTTGGAAGGTAAAGAAGACAAGGGCCACGCCCAAAACGCCAAAAGCCATGCCGATAATGGCGGCTATACCCATCTGTCGCGTCCAAGCGGACGTTACGAGCTGGGATTGAAGGTCGTATTCATCGTGAGCGCCCTGGCGAGCGGTTTGGGCCTCTTCGCTTATGCATTTCGCTTCTGCCGCCGCAGGGAGTGGGACGCAGCGGCTTTCAATGGCTTCGCTGCGGCGTGCTGCGTAACCCTGGGCCTTACTTTCGGCCTTCTGCTCGTAGGCAGTTTGTAGCCGCGCGCCATCGTAGACCAACCAGCCAGCGGCGGAGAAGGCAAACAGAACGAGTGCCGCCAAGGCACCGGCGACACTCTTTCCCCAACGCACGTCTGCCATGAGCGAATTGATCGTCGAAACGTGCTAAGGAGTCCATATGACCGCCGAACCGTCCCGCTTCGACAAGCTCCTAAAGGCAATGCTGAAAGGCGATCCGCCTAGTGCTAAGCGGCAGACCGCTTCGCGCCCCTCGCCCGCCGACGGCGGCGGCGGAACACAAAGCCACGATCACCCCGCGCAACCGAGTAAACGCCGATAAGCGGGGCGAGAAACGTGATTACGGCCTCACTAGCCTGATCGCGCAGGAACTCGCCATCAACGACCAGCTTGTCGTCAGCTTCGTGCGGCTGAGGCTCCATTAGGTCTGACATCAGTCTTTCCATTCCTGCACCAATCCTATCACAAATCTGATGGCCTCGCTCAGCAAAAACAAGGAGAACAAGAACACATCGACCCAGAAAACGGCCCATTCCACCCAGTGCGCGCCTGTGATCATCCATTCTGGCGCCCCCAAGCTTTCCATCCATTTAAGCAGCATCGCCAGGCCAAAGGCCGCAAGCAAAACGATAGCGAACAGAATAGTGCCGACGACAACCTGCGTCGCAAACCGCGCAGCAGGGCCTGATTCCTTCGGAATTGTCAGAGCCATACGCTTACCCCCAACGGTCAGCGTATCAGCGAGTGAATGAGTACAGCAACCTATCCAGCATCAGGTGCGGGACAGTCCGCATGTTCCAGCGATACTCAAACTCGCCCAAATACTTCGGAAGATGCTTGGCGCTCACGGTGATGTGCGTGCCGCGAATGCCGCGCTTCAGCATGTTCCAGAAGCCCTCTACGCCGTTCACCGTTGCACCGTAGGCGCTCACATATTCCTTCTGACTGTGAACGCAGGTCTGGTGGCGATAGCCGCGTAGCGAAATGCCCCTGTAGGCGTGCAATTCGTCGGTATGGATGACAGTGCCAGGAAGCACGTTCTGGCAAATCTCATTCCACAGTGTTTCGCGCTTCACGTTGGGAATGACGCGGGCAATCAGTTCGCCGCCGTTTTCCAACATCCCCATCACCAGCGTCTTGTTGCCCGTGTAGCGGCGGCCCATGCCTTCGGTTTTGCCGCCAATCAGGGTTTCGTCGATCTGGACGATTTCGCCCTCGCCACCAATGGGGTCGTCGCTGTCCAGCGCGGCCATGTATTTCCTGATCTCGTGGCACATGCGCCATGCGGTTTTGTAAGTGACGCCGATCTCGCGCTCGACACGCTTGGCAGCAACACCGTTCCGCGTCGTCGTGAACAGGAACATGACGTAGAACCAATCCCGAAGGCTAGTGCGGGTGCGATCGAACGGCGTTCCAGCGGTCGGGTAAAGCTGGTGGCGGCACCAATTGCATTGATAGGCGCGGCGGCTGGCAACGCGGTTATACTTCGCGGGCCGCTCGCACTTCGGGCAATTGAAGTCCGAACCGTAACGAACCTGGAACAGGTGATCGAGGCAGCTTTCCTCGGTCGGAAACTGGTTCTGAAACTGGCGAAGAGTGATGGGTTTCTGCGTCATGCAGATTATCTAGCATATCTGCTTACATGTTTCAAGGGGATAAGCCCCTTTTCAATAAGCTGTTTTATGGGCGCAACACACATCGGCCCGAAATGCTTTCCTTCTGGCCCGGTGGCGCTAGTCTTGCGCGACGCGGCGCAGGGAGGCCATCATGCTCGGGGAGTTCCGTGACTTCATCGCCAAAGGCAATGTCCTCGACCTTGCCGTCGCAGTCATCATCGGCGCCGCTTTCGCCACCATCACCGCCAGCCTGACCGCCGACATCATCATGCCGATCGTCGGGGCGGTCTTCGGCGGCCTCGACTTCGCCAGCCACTTCATCGTGCTGGGGGACATACCGGCCGGCTTCACGGGCGACCCGACAAGCTACGCCGCGCTCAAGGAAGCTGGCGTGCCGGTGCTCGGCTGGGGCCAGTTCCTCACCGTCGTCATCAATTTCGTCATCTTGGCCTTCGTCATCTTCCTGATCGTCCGCTGGGCCAACCGGATGCGGACGCCCACCGACGCCCCCGCCGGCCCGAGCGAGGTCGAGCTGCTGGCCGAAATCAGGGACGAGCTGAAGAAGCGCTAGAGCCGGACCAGCATTTCCGGGATTTTCGCCGACGCCGGGCCGACGTCCCAATGCACCTGCCGCCCCTTGGCGTGCGGCGCCGGTCCATCCTCGCTGTTGTTGGTCAGGATCTCGCCGTCGGTGAGGATCGTGAACCGCCCCTCGGCGCGCGAGACCGGCCCGTTGTCGCCCTTGTCGGGCATGCCCATCGCCTTGGCCCGCACGCCCAGCGGGCCGGACCCGCCGGTCAGCGCCGGCGCCGTCACCAGCACCGCCCCGTCGGTGCGGCGGCGGATGGCGACGAACGGCAGGACCATGTCGCTGTCGGGCATCAGCGGGAAGACGAAGTCCTGGCCCAGCCGTCCCTCGAAATGATAGTCGACGTCGAACACGCCCTTGCCCTTGTAGGCGACCGACCGCCAGCCGGCATATTTCGTCAGCTTGGCGGCAAAGGCGCGGTTGGATTCGTCGTCCGATCCCGGCAGGCCGAACAGCTTGCCCATCTGCTCGTTTTCCTTGCGCTTGGCTTCAATCCGTTCCTTTTGCTCGCGTTCGTGGGCGTTCCTGGCCTTATCAATCTCGGCGGGTGTGCACGGACGGGGCGTGCCTTGGTCGTCAGCGCAGTCGAGCTTCTTCTCGTCCCAAGGCTCGGCTGCCGGCCCCTTGTCCTCCGGCATCTGCATCAGGACCTCGCCCTTATAATCGAGGACGAACGTCCCGTTCTTGTTAAGAGCCAGCGTCGAATTGAATTTGCCCGGCCCCCACAGGCAGCCCGCCAGCGGCAGCGCCGCCGCCGCGACGATCAGCGCCTTCGTCCACATGCGCATTGCTTTTCCCCCTATTTCGGGCGGCCGCTGTATCCCGCCGCTTTCCGCAGCTCGTCGGCGTCCATGACATAGCCGTCGCTGACCACCGTGACCACGCGCCTTAGCGCGCCGATGTCCTTCGACACGTCGCCGTCGACCAGCATCAGGTCTGCTTCCTTGCCCACCGCGATGGAGCCGGTGCGCTGGTCCGCTCCGACCACGCGGGCGGGAACGATGGTCGCGCTCTGCAGCGCCTCGGCGTTGGTGAAGCCGGCCTGCGTGTAGAGCTCGAGCTCGCGGACGATCTCGATCCCCCAGCCGTCGGTGCCGGCGACGATGGTCACGCCCGCCTCGTGCAGGCGGCGCACCAGCTCGACCATCTTGGCATAGCTCTTGCGGTAATCGGCGCGCGTATAGCCCTTGACCAGCGGATGCCCACCCGCCTTGAAGGCGCGGTCGAGCACTGGCGAGATGATCCCCATGTAGGGCGCATAGGCCGGCGACGGCGTGCCCCCGTCCAGGGTCAACGCGCCTTCGAAGATGACGAGGGTCGGATCGACGATCGTGCCACGCTGCTTCAGCTCGGCGATGAAGGCGCGCAACTCCGGCGTGTCCCAATCGATGTCCTTGGCAAAGCGCGCCGGGCCCTCGATGCGCTCCGCGGTGTTGGCCTTGTCGACGACTTCCTTGGGCATCGCCTGCATGACGACGAAGTTGAGGTGGGTGAGCTCGTCATAGCCGGCGCGCACCGCCTCCAGCGGCCGCATCGTCGCCGGGACATGCCCGGACACGTGCAGGCCGAGCTTGTGGGCCTCGGCCGCGCCGGGGGCGATCCAGGCCGGATTCATCGACGTGTAGAATTTGACGCCCCAGACGCCGGCCTCCTTGATCGTCCTGACGGCGGCGACCGTCTCGGCCTCGCTGGTGACGGTCAGGGCGCCCTGCGCCGCCAGCGGGTCCTTCTTGTCGACCAGCACGGAAATGAAGGGCTCGCCCATCAACAGGTCGCCCGACGCCCGCCGCTTCACCGTCGAATGCGCCCGCTCGATCATCGTCCCCGGGCTGCGGAAGCTGGTCATGCCGTTGGCCATGTTGGCCAGCACGTCCCAGTCGTCGCCGATGTGCATGTGGCTGTCCCAGATGCCCGGAACCAGCGTCTTGCCCTTGCCGTCGATGACCCGGACGCTGGGCGGCGGCGTCATCGAACCCGCCGGGACGATCGCCTTGATCTTGCCGTCGCCGGCCAGCACTGCCTGGTTCTCCAGGAAAACACCCTTGTCGGCGTCAAACAGCCGGACGTTGTCGAACAGAACCGGGGCCTTGGCCTCGGCAGTCAGGAACCGGTGCGCGACCGCCTTGACCTCGGCCGCGGTCGCCGCTTCCTGCACGTCGCGCATGGACTTGGCGCTGGCCTCGAAGCCGGCCGGCACGACGGAGATCCAGCCAATGTCCGCGAAATACTTGCCCTGCTCGTCCAGCCAGACAGGAAACGGTGACGAAAGGACACCGCGCACGAAGGCGAGCTTGACGAGCTTCGGGCCCGACGGTCCCTGGATGGTCAGGCTCGGCCCGACGCTCAAGATCGCATGGCCGCCGGGCAGCAGGTCGACGCCTTTGCCGCCGGCGGCGACCAGCCGGTCGACGAGCGCATGGTTGGACAGGCCGACCCCGCCCGCCGGTAAGTAATAGCCGATGCGGCCCTCGCTCGATCCGGAATCGGCGGTGCTGGCCCAGCTCGCCTTGCTCCCGGCCAAGGTGAAGGTCTCGGCGGCGTCGCCGTTGGGCGTGATGCCGCGCACCTCGATCGCCACCGGCAGGCCGTCCGGCCCCATCCGGGTCACCTGGTCGGTCTCGCTGATCCAGCCGCGAAGCGACTGCGAATGACGATAGGCGAGGCGGCCGTCGGGCAGGGTCCAGCGCCACATGTCGCCATGCTTGCCGGCGTCGGAGACGACCACATAATGGTCTGCGCTTGCCGGCGGGACCAGCAACTGCTCCTTGGGGACCGGTGTCGACGCCGGCTTCTGGACGGTGGTTTCGTGCGCTCCGACGAGCGATAGCGGCACAGCCGCGAGCAGTGCCGCGGCGAGGATGCGAGATGGCATGGCTGGAAACTCCCCCTGATGTGCGGGGAGACTGCGCAAGACGCAGGCGCTTGGCAAGCGCTGGGCAGCGATCGTGGAAAAGTGGGGAGCTTCTGTTGCCCGGTGCTCCCCGAACCGCTGGAATCCCCTTCTGTTGCCCGGTGGGGTCCGACCGCGCTTTCGTTACCTAACGTCTTCCCGTGAGGGCGTCAGTTAGGCAGCAATTGCGAGTGCTTCGTTGTCGTTAGCACTTGTGTGATGAGCCGTTGCGGTGGTCTCATACCGATCGGCAACCGGGCCTTTACCGCACTCGTCGATCCTGTTTCGCCCCCATCAGCAACGGCGGAGTCCCCGCTCAGGCGTCCGCCGCTGCTGGTGGAGGCGCCGGGGTACTGCCCCCCGGGTCCGAAATGCTTATTCCACCCGATAGTCTACCGACATAGCCGGTTGCCCGGCCCCTCTAAGATAGGGAATCCGGGACTTTTCTTCAAGCAATTGACAAAAGTGCGCCGGCACGGAACCGTTACGGAGTCGATGGCGTTGGAACCGTTCGTGGCTTACAGGCTTTGATGCCGCCGCACTTGAAACCAAGGGGATTATTGCATGAAGACGATTTCTTTCGCGCTTGTTGGCGCTGCTGCGCTTGCTCTGGCGGCCTGTGGCGGCAGGGGCGACGATGCACTGGGCGAGAACGTCCAGGAGAACATGGAAAACGCGGCCGAGGGCCTTGAGGCCGACGCCGCCAACGCCAGCGGCGCCGAAGCCGCCAACCTGGAGAACCAGGCCGAAGCGCTGCGCGACGCCGGCGAGAACGCCGAGGAGGCGATCGACGACGCTGACGTCAACGCCAGCCAGGTCAACAACATGTAATTTGGCCTTTGCGCCAATAGGGAAAGGCCGGTGCTCCTGGAGGGGCGCCGGCCTTTTTCTTTGCGCACCGCTGCCCTAGGTCATCGTCCATGCCCGATCCCGCCATCCCTGCCGCGACCCTGATCGTCATGCGCGAGCGCGCCGGCGCGCCGCCGGAGCTGCTGATGGTCGAGCGCACCGCCCGCATGGCCTTCGCCGGCGGGGCGATGGTCTTCCCCGGCGGGCGCATCGACGAGGAGGACCATGCGCTTGCCGCCGGTTTCGCCGAGCCGGACGCTGCCGCCCGCATTGCCGCCATCCGCGAAACGCTGGAGGAAAGCGGCATCGCCATCGGCCTCGATCCGGTCCCCGACGCCGGCTTCGCCCGGTCGCTCCAGGCGCGGCTGCACGGCAGCGCCCGCTTCGGCGAATTGCTCGCCGGCCACGGTCTCACCCTCCGCCCGGGCGCGCTGACGCCGTTCGCGCGCTGGAAGCCGGCCTTCCATCAGGCGCGCATCTTCGACACTTCGTTCTTCATCGCCGAGGCGCCGGCGGGCGACTGGCGGCCGACGCCGCAGGCCGGCGAATGCGAGGCGGTCGAGTGGCTCAGCGCCGCCGAGGTCCTCGACCGCGTCGCCCGCGGCCAGGCCAGCGCCATCTTCCCGACCCTGCGCAACCTGGAACGCCTCGCCCGGTTCGACAGCATCGCCGCCGCCCGCGCCGACGCCGCCGCGCACCCGATCGAGACCATCACGCCCTGGATCGCCGACCATGACGGCGAGCCGCACCTCTGCATCCCCGAAGGCCTCGGCTACCCCGTCACCCGCGAGCCGCTGGAAAGCGTCCGCCGCGGCGTCGGGGAAGGGATTTTCCCGGCCGCTTGAGCCCGACTCGCGCGCCCGCGCGCCCGAGTCGCTTGCGCTTTCCAACGGAAAAGGGCCCGCGGTTTCCCGCGGGCCCTTGTCTCTGCACGCCTTGCGGCGCGGCTTATTTCAGGTGGTTCGAGAGATGCTTGTTCATCTCGAACATCGTGCAGCGGTCCTTGCCGAAGACCTTGCGAAGCTTGTCGTCGGCGAGGATTTCCCGCTTGTTTGCGGGGTTTTGCAGGTTGTTCTTGCGAATGTGATCCCAGACCTTGGAAACCACCTCGCTGCGCGGCAGCGGCGCGCTGCCAGTGATCGCGGCGAGTTCCGCCGACGGTTGTACCGGGCGAGCCAATCCACCCCCTGCTTTACGACCAGTCCCTTTTGCCATGTGGCCCTCCTGTTGATTCCCTCTGACGATAGAGCGCAATTGGGGGCGCTTTGCAATGCTTCTCTAGAGGGAAATCAGGAAGAAGCGCATCCGAATGGGACGACCCGGTTGGCGGCGTCGTGGCCGATGCTCGCCCGGCCGCCATATTTGATGCCGGCGCGCGCGCACCAGTCGCGCACGATTTCCTCTTCGTCGCTCCCCCAGACCGGGTCGTTCTGGGGGATGTCGCTGCAGTCGCCGAGCCGCAGCTCCGCCACCTGGCGGACGTTGGCGCTGCCGGTGATGTGGAACATCAGCCGGTCGATCCGGTAATGATGCTCGGACACTTCCTCGATCAGCAGCTCGCAACCTTTCAGGTCGGGCTCCAGCGCCGTTCCCAGCAGGCTCGACAGCACGGTGAGGTTATAGGCCTGCGCCGGAAAGCTGAGCCCCGGCTCCATCGTCGCCGGGTCGCGGGTCAGCAGCCAGTCGAGCGAGCGCGCTACCGCCGCCTCGCCGCCGTCGCGCAGCACGTCCTGTAGCATCGGCCCGTGCGCCACCTCGCAGCCGGCCTTGTGCAGGCCCGCCAGCAGGAAGCCGGCGTCGCTGTAGCCGAGGTAGGTCTTGCGCATGGCCGTCACCGAGAGATCGGCGCACGCCGCCTCGGCGATGCGGTTGGATCCATAGCCGCCGCGCGCGAACCAGACGGCATCGACGCTGGCGTCCTCCATCACCTCGCGCAGCGCGCCCAGCCGCTCTTCGTCGCTGCCGGCGAAATGGCCGTCGGAAAGGAAGCATTGCGGGTGGATGATGAGCTCGCATCCGGGCCTCGACGCGGCCAGCGCCATCACCCGCTCGCCCGCCTCGGGCTTCAACGCACAGCTCGGCGCGACCACGGCGATTTTCATCATTCCCCCTTTGCAAGCGGTGCCCGCAATCCATAGGGCGGGCGCCATGAGCAATTCCACCTTCTTCTGCGGGATCGGCGGCAGCGGCATGCTGCCCCTGGCCTCGATCCTGCGCGCACGCGGCCAGAAAGTCGCCGGCTCCGACCGCGCGCTCGATGCCGGCCGGATGCAAGGCAAGTTCGACTATCTCCGCTCGCTCGGCATCCCCCTCTTCCCGCAGGACGGCAGCGGGCTGGCCGAGGGCATGACCTTGGTCACCTCGGCCGCGGTCGAGGAGACGATCCCCGATGTCGTGCGCGCCCGCGAGCTTGGGCTCGACCACCTCACCCGGCCGCAGATGCTGGCCAGGCTGCTCAACGAAGCGCAGAAAAGCGTCGCCGTCGGCGGCACCAGCGGCAAGTCGACGGTCACCGGCATGGTCGGCTGGATCCTCCACGCCTGCCATTTGCAGCCGACGGTGATGAACGGCGCGGTGATGAAGAATTTTGCCTCCCCCGCCTCGCCCTTCGCCTCGGCCCTGGTCGGCGACCCCGAGCTGTTCGTCAGCGAGGTCGACGAAAGCGACGGCTCGATCTCGCTCTACCACCCGAGTGTCGCGGTGCTGACCAACATCAGCCTCGACCATCTCGGCATGGACGAATTGCGTAGCCTCTTCGCCGGCTTCCTGGCGCGCGCCGGCAAGGCGGTGCTCAACCTCGACGACCCCGAGACCAGGGCGCTTGCCGAGAGCCTGCCGGCGGGCAAGCTGCGCGGCTACGGGTTCGACAGCCCGGGCGCGGCGCTTGCCGGCCGCAACCTCGTGCTGGAAAGCGACGGCGCCCGCTTCACCGTCGAAAGCGATGGCGAGGTCTGCGACGTCGTCCTCGGCCAGCCCGGCCGCCACAATGCCTCGAACGCGCTTGCCGCTTTGGCCGCGGCGCGGGCGATCGGCGTGCCGCTGGCCGACGCCGCCGCCGCTTTAGCCCGGTTCGGTGGGCTGAAGCGGCGGCTGGAAACCGTCGGCACCGCCGGCGGGGTCACCGTCATCGATGATTTCGCCCATAACCCCGACAAGGTCGCCGCCAGCCTCGCCACCCTGGCGCTGCAGCCGGGGCGCCTGCTCATCATGTTCCAGCCGCATGGCTTTGGGCCACTCGCTAAGATGGGCGAGGAGCTGGCCCGCACCTTCGCCGCCGGCATGCGCGAGGGCGACCGCCTCTACCTTCCCGACCCCGTCTACCAGGGCGGCACCGTCGAGCGCTCGCGCGGCTCGCAATGGCTGGCCGAGGCGGTGCGCGCCGCCGGCGGCTCGGCCGAGCATATCCCCGAGCGTTCGGCGATCGGCGATGCCTTGCTCAGCGAGGCGGCGGCCGGCGACCGCATCGTCGTCATGGGCGCGCGCGACGACACGTTGAGCGAATTTGCCGGCGAGATCGTGCGGAACCTTGGCATTCGCGCGTGAATTGGTGACGCGATGAGCGTCATCGGCTGGAAACTGGACCGCCTGGAGCGCGAGGATCTCCTCCGCCGCTTCCCGCCGCGCTACCCGGAACCCGTCGCCGACCACGTCACCTTGGAAACCACTGCTCAGTCCACTCCGCTGCCGCCGCCGGCCGCCGCCCGCATCGTCGGCCGCGCCGATGACGGCCGGGGAGTCGAGGCGATGGTCGTCGCCCTCGATGGCTTAACCGACCGCCCCGACGGCTCGACCTTCCACATCACCTGGTCCCTGGCCGCCGGCCGCCGCGCCGTCGAGAGCAACGACGTCATCCGTGATTGCGGCTGGAACCGGTTCGACACGCCGGTCCCGGTAACCGTCACGCCGGCTCGTTTTTAGAGAGATGTCCCATCTTTTCCTCGACCTCGACGGCGTGCTGGCGGACTTCGACGCCGGCGCGAAGATGGTGCTCGCAATGTCGCCGAAAGCCTTCGAAGCGAAATACGGCAAGCGCGAATTCTGGCGCCGCCTGGCCCGCGCCAAGGACTTCTATGCGACCCTGCCGCTGATGCCCGACGCGATGGAATTGTTCGAAGCGGTCCGCCATCTCGAGCCGACCATCCTCACCGGCCTGCCGCTGGGCAATTGGGCGGCGCCGCAGAAGGTTCGCTGGGCCGCCGAGCATTTCCCGGGGACGAAAATCATCACCACCATGGCGCGCGACAAGTTCAGGCATATGACCGGCATGGATGTGCTGGTCGACGACCGCGCCGACCATCGCGACAAATGGGAAGATGCCGGCGGCACCTTCATCCACCACAAGAACGCCCGCGACAGCCTGGCGCAGCTTGCCGCAATCTATCCCTCGGTGGTGGTGCCGGCCTGAAGCTCAGGCGGCGGCAGCGATATCGACCTTCTCGACCCACTCCGGCCAGAACACCGGTTCGCGGTTCGACCAGCCCGGCGCCGTCGCGGCGCTTTCGCTGATCGACTGCAGCAGGGTCCGGCGGCGATCCGGGTGCAGGTGCGGCAGCGCCGATGCGGCGCAGAAGGCGGCCGGCAGCCACGGCCGCGCGCTGGCGCCCAACAACCGCTCATACAGGAAGCGGAAGGCGGCAAAGCTCGGCAGGCGGTCCTGGCCAAGGTCGAAGGCGGATATGGTCACCAGCATCCCGAGGAACGGCTCGATCATGTCGAGGCCGCTGTCATCGGGAACCTGCAGCCGCAGATGCTCGAGCTGTTTGTAGAAGCGGGCCTGGGCGCGGATCGCGGCAGCCTCGCCTTCGTCGCGGGCCCAAGTGGCGATGGGGTCGGTGCGGCCAAATGCGATGTCGAGCGAACGGCGAACGTAGCGCTGCGTCGCTTTCGAGAAGCTCGCGAATTCCTTCATCTCCGCAATCAGCAGCACACCGCCTGCTGGCTGACTGGTCCGCGTCGTCATGAACCCAACTCCTTTTGCCCGAGTGAGATCATGCGACCGGCATGGTTGCGAATTGCTTAACCAAGATCCCACCCCCCATTCATATTGAATCAAAGGGTTAGGCTTGCGGCAAGAGCGAATTCTTCACGGACCGACATCGGGCCGCAACTGTGGGTTTTCTGCAACGAGGCGAGGTTTTTGTTACGTTTCCGGATTATTTCTCCGGAAAGCCGGAAGACGGCGCCGGTTCATTGCCGCCTGGCTGGGTGGCGGCGCTAGGATCGGACGCGTCCATCGACTCGTCGGAACCAACATCCGCCTTCGCATCAAGGTCTTCCGGGTGCTTCTTGAGCTTGAGTTCAAGCTCGCGCTCGGGCTCGCCGGACAGGACGGGAGGTGGCAGGTCCGTTTCATTATCGTTGGTTTTTTTGTCCACGGACATCATCGGTGATTCACTCCTTCGATTCCCTGTCAAGCGTAACGAAGGGCTGCGAGCGCCGTTCCAATCACAAAGCTGTGGATTGTTCGACCGGCGGCGGCCTCGCTTCTGCCAAGCGACAGCGGGCGGATTGCAAGGCTGGCGCAGCGGCCCATAAGAGCAGGCATGAGCAATGAAACCGTCGAGGACCGGCGCTTCGCCGACTGGCCTCTGGCCGTAAAGTCGATCCTGGGCTTTTGGCTGGTCTACACCGCGACCGTCGTCGCCCGCGCTTTCCTGGGCTCGGATCCCTGGACCGTCCTATACAACAAGATCGCCACCATCGGCGTCGGCGTCATCCTGACCTTCGCGGTCTACGCGCTGATCAAGGTGCTTGCCGGCCGGTCCGGGATCCGGCGCAAGGCGATCACGGCCGCCATCCTCTCCTTCCTTGCCGCGATTGGCCAGGCGACCATCCTGATGTCGCTCGAACCCTACTTCCGCCCGAGCAAGGAGGAATTCCGCCACGTCGCGCGAGAAGGCTTTGTCATCGTCGAGAAGGGCTACCAGATCCGGATCGAGCGGACCGCACAGGATCCCCTGGTCCTGACCCTGCCGCGAATGTCACAGATGGAAGAAAACAAGAAGATCCGCTGGATCGCCGATAGCTCGGTCACCTGGTTCTTCTTCTTCGCCGCGTGGAGCGCATTCTACCTCGCCACCCTCGCCCAGGCTCAGGCATTGGGCGCTCAGCGGCGGGCGGCGGAGGCCGAGGCCGCCGCGCGCGCCGCCCAGGTCCGGGCGCTGCGCTATCAGGTCAACCCGCATTTCCTGTTCAACACGCTCAATTCCCTGTCGTCGCTAGTCATGACCGGTCGCGCCGAAAAGGCCGAGGAAATGCTACTGGCGCTGTCGACTTTCTTCCGCACCAGCCTGTCACTCGACCCGTCGGCCGACGTCACCCTGGCCGAGGAGATCGATCTCCAGCGCCTATACCTGGTCATCGAGAAAGTCCGTTTTCCGAGCAGGCTAAAGGTCGAGATCGACATCCCCGAGGCGCTCGAATCGGCCCGGCTTCCGGCGCTCATCCTCCAGCCCCTGGTCGAAAACGCGATCAAGTACGGCATCTCGCCGACGCGCGAGACCGTCACCCTCAGCATCAAAGCCGCGGACCTTGGCGACGGCCGCTTCGAGATCATCGTCGCCAACACGGGCAAGCCGGACTCCCATCCGGAACAGGACCCTGCAGACAGCACTGGTGTCGGTCTGACCAATGTCTGCCAGCGACTAAACGCGCGGTTCGGCGCGCAGGCAAAATGCGAATTTGGCCCGCTCCCAAAGGGCGGCTATCAAGTTCGCCTGACCCTGCCGCTGGATCGCACGAATGGATGAACCGCCACTCAAAGTCCTGATTGCCGACGACGAGCCGCTGGCCACCGAACGCCTGCAGCTCCTGCTTGCCCGTTCTCCCGGCGTCGACCTCGTCGGCACCGCCAGCGACGGCGAGGCCGCCGTTCGCCTTGCCCAGGCCCTCGGGCCGGACGTCATGCTGCTCGACATCGCCATGCCGGGCATGGACGGGATCGACGTCGCCCGCGCCCTAGCTGATCGCCGGCCTTCCCCCGCCGTCATCTTCGTCACCGCCTTCGACCAGTTTGCCGTCGCCGCCTTCGAGGTCGCCGCCGTCGATTATCTGATGAAGCCGATCGAGCCGGCGCGGCTGCTCAAGGCGCTCGACCGGGCGCGGGTGCATTTGCGCCATCGCGGCGAAGAGGAAGCGCTGGCCGCGCCGCCGTCGGCCTATCTCGAAGAATTCTGGGCATCCGACCGGACCGGGCTGGTGCGGATCGCCGCCCGCGATGTCGACCGGGTTTCGGCCGAACGCGATTACATGCGGCTGCACGTCGGCGCGCGAAGCTGGCTCATCCATCATTCGATGGCGGCGCTGGAGGAAAGGCTGGATCCGCAGCTATTCGTGCGGCTGCATCGCTCGGCGATCGTCCGTCGCGACTACATCACCGGATTTTCGCGCAACCCTTCCGGGCGCTGGATCGCCAGGCTCGGCGACGGCAGCGAGCAGCCGGTCGGACGGCTCTACGCCGACCGCGTAAGGTCAATCGCCGGGCGGTAGCCTGGTGTGGCTGCCGCGCCGGCGATCGGTTTTCAGGCTTGATAGAGTTCATTGCGTCCTCCGCCTCAGGCGTTGAGGCGAAGCTCGCTCACCTTGGCGTCAGCGGCCTGGGTCACGGTCGGAACCGTCAGCATTGCCGAGGTCAGGACCGCGGCCAGCATTACAATCGCTTTCATCGTCGCATACTCCCTTTTCGCGTCGCGGAACGAGGGACCCCGGTTGGGGGTGGTGATGAGGAAGCCCGGGGCCCTCGCGCCGCCATTTGGAGGTACGACGCGGGCAGTGAGAAATCATGCGCTGCTCGACCGATGCGCGGCCGCCATCGGCAATCGGTACGGCGGCGCGACGAACGCCTTTTATCGGCGGACAGATCGACGAACGACGGTCATCTGGCGTTCATTTTTCGACGGTTTTTCGCGCTGTTTGCTCATTGACGGCTGCCGTCACCGCTACGTCCATGGTAACATTCCCAAGCGTGCGGACGATGTCGGGGATCATTTCAACCGCAACCAGGATTGCAAGGGGCTCAATCGGCACGCCAAGAGCAATGCCGATCGGCGCGATGTTGGCGATGAAACTGATCTCGCCCGGCAGGCTGACGGATCCCCAGCTGATAATCGCCGCCAAGGCAGTCGCCGCGATCAGCTGCGCCAGGGAAGGCTCGTGCCCGAGCCAATGGGCGACATAGAGCGCGACAGCGACGTTGATCGCCGGCCCGGTCGCGCGGAACAAGGCAACCGCCATCGGCAGCGTGACGTCGGTAACCTGGTCACGGATCTTGAGGATGCTGGCCGAGGCCAGCATCGCCGGCAGCGACGCCAGCGAAGAACGCGTCGAAATGGCGACGCTCTGCGGTGCAAACATCGCCTTGGCGAACTCGAAAAAGTTGAGCCCGCCGGCAAGGACCGCGACGAGATAAGCCGCAAGCGTGACTGCGAGCCCGATGCCGGAAACCAGCACAATGTAATACAAAAGCCCGGCGAAGACCGCGGCGCCAGCGCTGGCGCCGAGTGTGAAGCCAAGGGCGAAAACGCCAAGCGGCGCGATCCACAGCACCCAGCCGATCAAGACCAGCAAGGCATCCGCAACCCCTTCGAAAAAACCGACCAGCGATTGCCGCCGCTGGTCCCCGATCTGCGTCGCGGCCAGCGCGAACAGCACGGTGAAAACAACGAGCGGCAGGATCTGCCCCTCGGCGGCCGCGGCGAAGGCATTGGCGGGGACAATGCCGCCCATGAAGTCTGCAAAGCCGGGAATTGGCGCCGACGCCGTGGTCGCGTCAATCGCCGCGAGTCCCGTCCGCAAGGCGTCGACGGCGCTGGCCGGCAGTGGAAACAGGTCCATCAGGAATGGCGCCAGCAACGTCCCAAGGATCGCAGACGCGATGTAAATGATCGCAAACACGGCAAGCGAACGCCCCGCAATCCGCCCGCCACGCGACGCCTTGGCGGTTTGCGCGATTCCGGTCACCAGCAAGGCAACGATCAATGGAATCACCGTCATCTTGAGCGCGTTGAGCCATAGATTGCCAACTACGGTCGTCGTCTGGATCAACGGCTCGCGGACGCCGTCCCCCAGGGACGCAGCGAATATGCCAGCCAACAGGCCGATGACCAGCGCCAGCAGGACGAGATAAACCCGGCCGCCACGCACCGGCGCAGCCGCCGCGGCCTCGGCATTGACGCTCATCTAAGGCTTCCGGAACTTGAAGACGAAGCGGTCGGTCTTGCCCCGAATCTTGTCGTCGAAGACGTTGACGGTGCGGTCGTCGGCCGGGTTGCGGAGCAACTGGCTTTCCGCCTCCAGCACGAAGCCGGCGCGTTCGAAGTCGGCGCGGACCACCGCCGGGTCGATCCGGTGCAGCTTCTCGACCACTTCGCGGGTGTCGCCGCCGGGATTGGCGGCATGATCGACAATGCCAACCACCGCGCCCGGCTTCATCGCGTCATAGATGCGCTTGAGCCACACGTCCGGCTCCATGCGCCCGATCTTGCGCTCGGCGCTCTGCCAATAGACGTCGTGGTAATCGAGGTTCATGATCATGAAGTCGTAGCGGTTGCCGCCGATGCGCGGCTCTTCGAACCCGCTATGGATCAGCGCCGCATTGCCCGCCTTGGCGGCGAAGGCGGCAAACTCGGCCTTGCGCTTGTCGTTCATGAACTGGGTCGGCTGCCAGACGACCAGCTGGCCCTCCGGCCCGATCGCCGGCGCGATGATCTCCGCCCAGTAACGGTTGCCACCGAACATATCGATGACATGTGCGCCGCGCTCGAGGCCGAGGAAGGCAAGCAGCTCGGCCGGCTTGCGGCCCTCGTCGAGCTTCAGATTGGCCTCGCTGCGCGCCGCGGTGTTGGCGACTGCCGCCGCGACATCGGCTGGCTCCGCCCAGGCAGGCGTCGCAACCAGCGCCAATGCCACCGCCGCCGCGATCGAGAATAGCTTGCGCATCCTGGTCTCCCTGCTGTCAGCGAAAGCTTAGCGCCGACCCCTCGCCCACGCTAGGCGCCTTACACGAGCCGAGAGCCTCAGGCCGCCGCTTTGGTTCCAGCCTTCTCCGCCGCCATCGCCTGGACCAACTTCAGCGCCTCGTGCGCGCTCAGCGCCGATCCTTCCTGCCATAGGCCGATGTAGCTCAGATGCTCGCCGGCGAAGACGATCGGCCCTTCCGGCTTGAGCAATTCCAGATAGGCGCCAGTCCGGCGTCCGGTATCGCCCGGCCCGCCGCCCCACAGCGCGCCGACGCCTTCCGAATAGGGCACCTGTCCCCAGTTCACGACCACCGGCTTTTCCAGCAGCCGCGACTTGCCGGGGTGCAGCGCCTCGATCGACTCGGCGCTGATCCGGATCTGGTCGGCGATCGGTAGCTTGGTGAATGCCTCGGGCGTATTGTCGTGCGTCCAGCCGGCGACATAGGCGCCGACGATGACCCCGCGCGGGCTGTGGAAGCCGCTGCTCGGGTAGATGACGTTCTCGTTCAATTTGTCGGTCCAGGCGAGCCCGCCATAGACCCCGTCGTCCTCCCAGAAGCGCGGCGCCTCGAATGCCACTTTGGCGCTTCTCAAATAATTGATTCCTTTCAGCGCCGCCTTCTTGGCCGGCGAGAAATCGTTGGGGATGCGCTCGAGCAGGTTCGCCGGCAGCGTCACCACCGCATAATCGGCGCGCGTGACGCCGCTGCGATGCTCGACGCGCACGCCGCCGCCTTCGCGGCGGATCGCCGTGAACGGTTCGGTCAGTCTCACGCTGGGCTGCACGGCGAGGTAAAGGGCATTCGCGATGCGATCCATGCCGCCGACCGGCTGCATCATCGTCGGCTGCATGTCGATGATGGCGCGGAAGATCTGCGGGAAGGCGGCGCCGCGGCTGGGCAGCATGTCCTTGATGGTCAACGGATCGAGCGGCTTGCCCGGATCGTCATAGCCGCCTGGCCAGTCGGAAAAGCCGGAGCTCGGTTGCGCCGTCAGGACACCCTTGTCGTTGAGGCCTCCGTAGAACTGCAGGAACTGCCGGAATAGGCCGAGTTCGTCCTTCGGCATTGCGGCGTTGAGCGCACCCTGGTCGATGGCCTTGGCCAGCAGCTCGACAACCCTGCCCTGCATGTCGTTGACCATTTGCCGCCCGGGCCGGACTTTCCCGGCAAAGTCCCAGCCGGTGGCCATATGGTCGTTGACGAACACCTCCATCGGCACGTTCAGCCGCTTGGCATAGCCGAGGATTGCGTGGTGCCAGCTGGGGATGCGGGCCGGGCCGGCATTGAAATATTGGCCTTGCGAGAATTGCGCCTGCTGCAGCGGCCGGTCGATCTGGTCGACCATTTCGCCGCCGCGGATCGTCCATACCCGGCCGCCGACCCGGTTGCGCGCTTCGAGCAGCGAAACGCGATATCCCGCCTGCTGCAGCTCATAGGCGGCGACGAGGCCGGCGATGCCGGCGCCGAGCACGACCACCGACTTGCCGTTGCCGGAGGCCGGCGGCAGCGCGAAACCGGCCGCGCTGGCCGGGCTCGCCGGCGCCAGTCCGAGCAAGTTCATGGCGGCGAGCATGGCGCTCGCGCCACCGGCCGCACCGACCCTCATCAAGATATCGCGTCGGCTTACGGCCATGTTGCCCCTCCCCCTTGCACCTATTTTTTCGCTGCGGTGACCTCGATCTCGACCAGCCAGCCTGGATCGACCAGCCCGCCAACCTGCATCGTCGAGCGCGCCGGCTTATTGGGTTGCGCGGGCGTGCCAAAGAACGCGCGATAGCCGCGCATCATGCCGGCGAAGTCCATTCGCGGCTGGCCCGGGGGCGCCACCAGGAAGACGCGCATCATGACGACGTCGCTTAGCCCCAGGCCATGCGCCTTGAGCGCGGTCTCGATCTTGCCGATGACAGAGCGGGTCTGGACCTCGGTGTCGCCGAAGCGCTCGACGCTGCCCTCGACGGCAACCGGGTTGACGACGTCCGGAACCTGCCCGCTGATCCAGACGATCCGGCTGCCGGCGGGAACCTCGACCGAAGCGGCGATCGCCGCCTCCGGCGGCCCAATCCGTTTCGGCGCCTCGGCGGCGGCCGGCGCTGCTGCGAGCGCCATCAAGTAGAGCGCGGGAACCATGCGCATTGCGACTCACCCTCCCCTGTTATTAACATGGCCTAGCATGATCGGCGGCCGACTGCGCCAGCCCCCCGTCGAAAATTCTCGGCGGCGCCCGTGTCTGCCCTTTCGGGCCTCGAATGTGCTAAAGACCTGGCATCCCCTCGCGAAGGAGATGCCCAATGACTCCCGTGCGTCTTGCCTGCGCCGCCGCTTTGGCTGGCGCAGCCTTGCTGCTGCCTGCCAGCGCCTCGACCGCCCAGCCGGCAATGCCGACGGTCAACATCACTTTGGCCAGCCATTACTACCAGCCCAATCCGATCTACCTTGCCGGCGGCGTCCCCGTTCGCCTGATCTTCACCAACCGTGCAGGCAAAGCCCACGACTTCAAGGCACCGGCCTTCTTCCGCTCGGCCCGGTTACTTAGGGGGAATGCCCCCGGCGGCAACGTCGAGCTTGGCCGGGGCCGCGGCACCGTCATCATGCTGATCCCCGCCCGCGGCCGCTACAAGGTGCACTGCAGCGAGCCGTTCCACACCATGCTCGGCATGACCGGCACGATCATCGTCAGCTAGAATCGCGTCAACCGCCGAACAGCAGTTTGATGTGGCTCCGGTAGAGCCGCATCTGGCGGCCCATCAACCCTTCGTCGCACAGCGCCTTGGACAGGATGATCGCGCCCTCCACGATGCCGGTGAAATTGTCCGCCAGCTCGATCATGTCGACCTCGTGGCGCGGCGGGTTCTGCGCCGCGATCTCGGTCAGCCAGCGGGCAAAGCGAGCGCGCATGCGCTCCAGGTAATCGACGTTCATCTGGCGGACGTCGCCGTCGAACATCCGTTCCTGGTAGGTGATGGAGGCGACCATGCAGCCCGGGTGCAGTGTCTCCATGTCGTCGAGCATCTGTGCATAGAGGTTGAGGAAGATGAGGAAGCTTTGCAGCGGGTCGTCGCTGAGTTCGCGGGCGCGCGCCTCGAGCGTGTCGATGATTGCCTCGTCGTCACTGAGGAAGCGCTGGAAAAGCTGCCGGGCGAGGTCGTTCTTGTCCTTGAAGTGATAGAAGAAGCCGCTCTTGGTGATGCCGGCGGCTTCGACAAGCTCCTCGATCGAGGTCGCCGCGAACCCCTTCTGGACGATCGACTCATAGGCGATGTCCATGATCCGCTCGCGCGTCCGCTCGCCCTTGGTTTGGGCGCCGCTGTCCAACTGCACCGCGGGTCCAGTTTTTTCGACCAGCCGCTCGACCATTGCCCGACTCCCGCCCGGTTCGCTCCTCTAAGCTACCATGAACGCAGTGCTTTTTCAGGCCCCGGGAAAAACGACCGCGAAGCTGCTAGAGTGGAGCTGCGTCCGGCCATAGTTGGGGCCCCATCGAAACTAGCCAATTTTCGAAGGGTTTGGGAATGATCGGATTGTACCACTATGTCGCCATCGGCCTGTTCGCCGGTTTTGCGCTGCTCGAGCTGGTCGCGCGCGGCCGCGAATTTCCGGCCGTCACCAACTGGCGGCTGAAAGGCGTTGCCTTCTTGCTGCTCTACCTCGCCTTGTCCACCTACGCGCCCTTGTTCTGGGACGGCTGGCTGGGCGAGCATCGCCTGTTCGCTGCCGACGGCCTGCCTTTGTGGGCGCAAATCCTCGGCGGCTTCCTGGCGCTGGAGCTTGGCATCTACGCCTGGCACCGGACGATGCACAACGTGCCCGTCCTGTGGCGCTGGTTCCACCAGACACACCACAGCGCCGAGCGCGTCGACATCTGGGGGGCGCTCTACTTCCACCCGTTCGACATCATTGGCTGGGCGATGGTCGGCAGCCTGGCGCTGGTGCTCGGCTTCGGGGTGAGCGCCGAGGCAGCGATCGCCGTCAACCTGCTGGCGACCTTCTTCGGCCTGTTCCAGCACACCAACATCCGCACGCCGCAATGGCTCGGCTATATCATCCAGCGGCCGGAGAGCCATTCCTGCCACCACGAGCGCGGCGTCCACGCCCGCAATTATTCCGACCTGCCCTTGTGGGACATGATCTTCGGCACCTTCCACAACCCGAAGGAATTCACTGGCCAAGTCGGCTTCTACGAGGGCGGGTCGAAGAAGCTCGCGCAGCTTCTCGCGGGCCGGCTGATCGCGTGACCGGCGTCAGGCGATCTGCTCCTGGTGGCCGTAGACTAGGATGGTCATGAAGGCCTGGCGCGGGGCGGCGGAGGGCGCGCTCGCCGGTACCCGGAACTGCTCTGTTCTCGCCTCGTCGCAGCCATAGGCGGGGATCATGTCGCCCGAGATGCCGACGACGCGGCAGGATTCGATCGACCCGCCGGCGCCGAAGGTCATGAACATCACCTGCTGGCCAAGCAATTTGTCACCCGCCTGCAGGCGGCCGGAATCCAGCCTGGCGCCGGGGCTGAAGCGGCGCTCGAAGGTCAGTTTCGAATAGAGGCCCAGGCTGCCCTTGCCGCCGATCGCCGGTATGGTCGCCGCCATCTCCCGGTCGCAGGCCCGCGGCGCGCTGGCGGAAACACTCGACTGGTAACGGCAGGCTTGCTGCTTGCCCTGGTGATCGACGGTAACGGTAATCCTTTCCCACCACGGTACCGACGCTTCCAAAGCGTGCGCGGATGTGGAGGCGGCCAGGACTGCGACGACGAACCCAAGCACGGTGATCTCTCCTTCGTGCCCCGCTCTGGCGGCCTGACTGCCGCCTCGGCTCCCAACGCACGAAAGGCGATTTTTCCTCATCGCCATTTTTCCTCATCGCCGTCGCCGGGCGACGACGGCATGCGGCCATGCGTGGCGTTGCCGCGCCGAAGCTCACCCGGCCTTACGGCACGGCGCTCAGTTGCGCGTGGTTGGCCGGTAGATCCCCGGATTCTTCTGCGGCTGGGGGATGCGCGGGCCAAGCGAGGCGATCACCTCGTCTGCCGAAACCAAGGCGCCGGCCGGAACACCGGTCTCACTGGCGCTGGCGAAGCGCACGCCCATCAGGTCGACGCGATCGCGGACCGGGACGACGACGAAGCCCTGCTTGCCGCGCGTCCGGGCGATCAGCGCCGCGTGCAGCATCAGGGCTTCACCGGCCTGGGCGCCATAGGCGCGGGTCATGATCGACAGGATCTCGATGCGGTCGCCCGGCTTCCCCTTGAGCAACAGCTTGGGCTTCTTCGTGGCGCTCCACACCTGGCTCGACAATTCGGTGTAGCGGCGATCGACAGTCAGGCGGTTGGTGAGCGCCCATTGCATCTTTTCCGCCGCTTCCTCGGCGAGCAGCTTGGCGCGCGCCTCGCGGGTTTCCGCCCACAGCCCCGCATCGCCCTTGGCCAGAAGGCCGGTGCGCTCCGCGGCCGGAGTGACGGCGGCGACCCGCCCGGCCAGCGTCGCGGCGACGCCCTGCGGGATCAGCGCCCAGCGCTCGCGGGCGGCAAACAGCCGCCTGGCGTCTGCATCGCGCTTATCGGCGATCGCCAGCGCGACCTCGGTTGCGGCGATCGCCTCGTCGGCCTTGGCGGCGGCGACGGCATATTTCTGCGCGCTGCCGTCGGCGGCATCCTTGGCGGCCTCGGCGCGGGCAACGGCCAGCCGGGCGCGCGCTCCGGCGACATCGCCGCCCATCGCCAGGAACAGGCCGGCCTGGGATTCGAACGAGGCGGTCTTGCCCGGCTCCTTGGCGAACAGGTCGAAGACCTGCGTCAGGGCGTCGATGGTCGCCACAGCGGAGGCATAATCGCCGGCTTCGGCGAAGTGCGAGGCGATGACCAGCCCCTCGCTCGGCATGACCCGGAAGGCGCGGTCGAGCACGGCCTTCTTGCGCGGCGTCATGGTCCGGTCGAAGCCCATCAGGCGGACGGCGCGCTGCAAGTTGGTGACCTCCATCTCGCCGGCCTCGCCGGCGGCGACCAGCGCCTCTTCGGCCTCGGCATGGCGACCCTGCTGCGCCAGCAGCGTCGCCTCGAGCAGCCGGGCGGTCGCCTTGGCGCTCTTGGCCAGAGCCCAGTCGGTCGAGTCCGGCGCAATGACGCCGGGCACGGCACGCGCCGCCTCGACGGCCGCCGCCCAATTCTTGTCTTCGCCAAGGTGGATGGCCCGCGCCAGCGCCAGCTGCACGCGCCGGTAATTGTCGCCCTCCGACGCAATTGCCTGGGCGCAAGCGGCGGCCCCGTCGGCGCCCTTCAGGCGCTTGCCGGCATCGTCGCTGGCCATGCCGGCTTCGGAAATGCCGGCCGTCGCCGTCACCAGCAGCAGGCGCATGAAACTTTCGCCGGCGCCGACATGGCCGGTGCGGCCGTCGCATTGCAGGAAGTGGCTGGCGCCTTTGCTATCCTTCGCCGCTGCCTGGGCCGGAGTTGGACCAGCCGCCATCGCCAGCGTCGCCGCTGCCGCCAAAACCTTCTTCATGACTTGAAATCCCCCGAAAACTTACGCGCGCCGCTCCCTGCGGCCCGCCATCGACGCTAATTGCCTTGGCCAAAAATGAAAGGGGCCAAGTGAAATTTTCTTTAAGTTAGCGGCGGTTGATGAGCCGGGCGAGGGCCGCGGCTTTGTGCCGCTCGTCGCCAGTCGCCGCTTCCAGCGCCTCCAGGATCCGGCGCAGCTCGCCTTCGGTCAGATGCTCGATGCCGATGAATTCGTTGCGGGCGCTATGGGCGGCGCGGATCAACTCGTCGAGCTTGGCCTGGATGGCTGAGGCGTCGCGGTTCTGGGCGTTCTGGATAAGGAAAACCATCAGGAAGGTGACGATGGTCGTTCCGGTGTTGATGACCAGCTGCCAGGTGTCGGACCAGCCAAAGACCGGCCCGGTGACGGCCCAGGTGACGATGATGCCAAGGGCCAGGGCGAAGGCCGGCGGTCGGCCGGCGGCGGCGGCGACGCGGGTCGCCAGATGCTCGAAAATGTGGGTCATTGGCTGCCTCCCTGGCAGGAGGATGGGCTAGGCGCGCGGTCGGGGCAATCGGTCGCTATGCCGCAAATAGAAATGGGGCCCGGCATTGCTGCCAGGCCCCACTGCGCCGAGCGAAGGATTTGCCGGTGTTCGCGACCTTGATCCATGAACCCGAAGGTCCAAAAACCCGTCCTCGATCCTGGCGCACCAGCTCAGGCGTCGCTTCCCATCACGGCGGTCCGAAGACCCGGTTCCTTGTTCGGTTCAGCTCCCGAGAGAGCTTCTCCCCCCAATTCCCCTCCGCTTGGCCCGAAGGCTTCCGCGACCTTGATGTTCCGCGGCCCTTCTTGGGTTGGGCCCCTTCCACGCGGCCTGTCTCCCTGGGGGGGAAACCGCCCTCGTACAAGGAAGCACCAACTCTTCCGGCGCCTCTTGCCGACTGGTCCGGAAATCCGTCCGCCGCGTCATCGCCCCGAGGGGCAGTTCTGCTTCGAACCTCATTCCATCGCCTGCCGGCGGAGATCGGTCCTTCCGTCGCTCGCCGCACCTTCCGAACCGTTGCCGGCCTTCCGGTGAGGCGGGGACTTCCGTCCCGATCACGAGTTGGACCCTGCACAACGAATCCGAGTCGCGCCAAGCGGAATCTTTGGCCCCAAGCCTGTGGATAACGGGGATATCGGGCGTAAGTCGCGATTCGCCGAGAGGGACTCCGACCATCATCGCGAGTCGCCGCGCCAGATAGCGGTTCGGCGCGCCCAGGCAAGGCCGTTTGAACTGTTCACGCGGTTGCCGTTTCGTTCCCTGCCGCCTACCTCGGCGCTGTGTCCGATCCCGCCACCCCAGCGCCAGAACCCGCCTACCTCGCCGGCCTCAATCCGCCGCAGCGCGAGGCGGTGCTGACGACCGAAGGCCCGGTGCTGGTCCTCGCCGGTGCCGGTACCGGCAAGACGGCGGCGCTGACTGCCCGCCTCGCCCATTTGATCGCGACGCGCAAAGCCTGGCCGAGCCAGATCCTCGCCGTCACCTTTACCAACAAGGCGGCGCGCGAAATGAAGGAACGGGTCTCGACGATTAGCGGCGGCGCAATCGAGGGCATGCCGTGGCTCGGCACCTTCCATTCAACCGGCGCCAGGATGCTGCGCTCCCACGCCGAGCTGGTCGGGCTGCAAAGCAATTTCACCATCATCGACACCGACGACCAGGTCCGCCTGATCAAGCAACTGATCACCGCTTCGAACCTCGACGAAAAGCGCTGGCCGGCCCGCCAGTTCGCCGGCCTTGTCGACCGCTGGAAGAATCGCGGCTGGACCCCGGCCGACATCGACGCCGCCGAGAGCGAGGCGTTCGCGGCCGGCCGCGGGCAGGAACTGTACGCCGCCTACCAGGAGCGGCTGAAAACGCTCAACGCCTGCGACTTCGGTGATTTGCTGCTGCACATGCTGGTCATTTTCAAGCAGCATCCGGACGTGCTGCAGCAATATCGCGACCGCTTTCTCTATATCCTCGTCGACGAATATCAGGACACCAACGCCGCCCAGTACGACTGGCTGAAGCTGCTCGCCGAGCCGCGGAGAAACCTGTGCTGCGTCGGCGACGACGACCAGTCGATCTACAGCTGGCGCGGTGCCGAGGTCGCCAACATCCTGCGCTTCGAAAAGGACTTCCCCGGCGCCAGAATCATCCGGCTTGAACAGAATTACCGCTCGACCCCGCACATCCTTGCCGCCGCCACAGGCCTCATCGCCCACAATGCCGGCCGGCTCGGCAAGACTCTGTGGACGCAGGAACAGCAGGGCGACAAGGTCCGGGTCATCGGCGTCTGGGACGGGCCTGAAGAGGCCCGCCGGGTCGGCGAGGAGATCGAACGCCTCCAGGCCCGCGGCACCTCGCTCGACGACTGCGCCATCCTCGTGCGCGCCCAGTTCCAGACGCGCGAGTTCGAGGAACGGTTCATCGCCATCGGCCTCAACTACCAGATCGTCGGCGGCTACCGCTTCTACGAGCGCGCCGAGATCCGTGACGCCTTGGCCTACCTCCGCCTCATCCAGTCGCCGGCCGACGACCTGGCCTTCGAGCGCATCGTCAACCAGCCCAAGCGCGGCCTCGGCGACAAGGCGGTCGCCACCATCCACAGACTCGCGCGCGCGAGTCAGCAACCCCTTCTCCTCGCCGCGGCGCAGATGCTCGACAGCGATGAGCTAACCCCGCAGGCGCGCCGCTCGCTCGGCCGCTTTGTCGGCGACATTGCCCGCTGGCGGCAGATGGCGGCCGAGCTGCCGCATCCGGAGCTCGCCCGCATCCTGCTCGACGAAAGCGGCTACACCGCCATGCTCCAGGCCGAGCGCAGCGCCGAGGCCGCTGGCCGGCTCGAGAACCTCGCCGAACTCGCCCGGGCGATGGAGGAGTATGACAGCCTCACCGCCTTCCTCGAGCATGTCAGCCTGGTGATGGACAATGATTCGATGAAGGCCGGCGACAAGGTTACCATCATGACCATCCACGCCGCCAAGGGCCTGGAGTTCGCCCATGTCTGGCTGGCCGGCTGGGAGGAAGGCATCTTCCCCTCGCAGCGCTCACTGGACGAAGGCGGCCTCGCCAGCCTCGAGGAGGAGCGGCGCCTCGGCTATGTCGCCATCACCCGCGCGCGCCGCTCGGCGACCATCCTCCATGCCGCCAACCGCCGCATTTACGGCCAGTGGACGAGCAGCATCCCGTCGCGCTTCGTCGCCGAGTTACCGGAGGAGAACATCGAACAGGAAACCACCATGACCGGCGGCGAGAGCCTGTGGCGCGCGCAATGGTCGGAACGCGCCGACCCCTTCGCCCACGTCGCCCGCCCGTCGCGAGGCCCCGGCTGGCAACGGGCCGCCTCCCCTCCCCTTCAGGGGAGGGGCCGGGGGTGGGGGAGCGGGGAAATGCACCAACGCCCGCCGCTCGAGGTCAAGGCTTCCGCCGTCAGCCTCGGCAACAAGGGCCGCGACGACCTGGAACTCGGCCAGCGCGTCTTCCACTCCAAGTTCGGCTACGGCACCATCGCCGCCATCGAAGGCAACAAGCTGGAAATCGACTTCGAGCACGCCGGCCGCAAGCGCGTGCTCGACAGCTTCGTCAGCACGCAATCCTAGCTCGACGCCGCCATCGCCCAATAAATCGCGCCGCCGACGACAAGGACCGTCAGCACGATGAACAGTATTTTCATCGTCCGGCTGCGCTCGTCCACATATGGCATGTCCGTTCCCCTTTCGGGGCGAAGGTCTCGCCCGGCGGCTTTATAGCATTGCTGGAAGCGGATGATTAGGGGCCGGTCCGCCGCCCCATCTCCCGGATCCATGGGATGATCGAGCTCCAGCTCAGATCCTCAAAGAGCTCGATGCCGGCGAGGTTGCCCTTCTGCCAGACGACTTCGCCGGGCGGCACGTTGAGCCCCTCGATGAACACCGAGGTGAATGTCCCGCGCGGCGGCAATTCGTCGCCTTCGACCTGCAGGCCGCGGGCGGAGATGTTGCGCAGCGTCGCCCCGGCGATGCTCGCCCCCCATTTGAGGTGAAGCCGGGCGCGCAGCTCGACGCGCGGCATCGCCCGGCGCTCGGCCGGCTGGCTGATGAGGTTGCGGTTGATCAGCGCCAGCATGTCGACCGGCTGCCTGAAGACGATCCCCGCCTCGCCGTCCTTGACCCAGTCGATGGTGCCGGTGGGGCGCTGGCCGTTGGCGAGCTCGACCGCGACCTCCTCGCCCGGCGCGATCGTCACCTCGCCGCGCAAAGTGGCGCCGAGCGAGGAGATCCGGCGGACGGAGCATTGCCAGCGCATGGCGCCGTCATGGATGACGCCGGCGTCGAACGGCCCCGCCAGGTCGCGCGCGGCGCCGTCTTCCGGCCACGGCAGCCGGTTTTCCATGACGAAGGTGGTGACTGAGGCCGCTTCAGTCATGCCGGGTTCCGAGCTGTGACGCGCGAGCATGCGCGCGGAAGGGCTAATGAACCGCTAATAGCCGCCGGTCCGGCGCGGAAATCGCATCTGCGCCGCCAGCCCCCGGAATTTTGCGCGCGCCTACGCCGCGGACATCGCCCACATGATGCCGCCGCCGACAACGACGATCGTCAGCAGCAAGGCGATCAATTGCGTGGAGCGGTTACGCTCAACCTCGAATTCCATGTGTCTTCCCCTCCATGGACGGGCGATCGCTCACCCACGAGGCTTATATCATCGACGGAGTCGCGCACCGCGTCGGAAATGTGCCAGGAAGTGAATGAATCCAATGTGTTGCGCAAAGGCAACGATGCTTGGAGCGGCTATTCGCCTTTGTCCCGCCCCTGCGTCCAGCCCGGGGCGTCGCTCGCGGGGAAGCTCTGGCGGCCGGCCTCGTCGACCAGGCTGTTGCCCGCGGGTCGCTCGCCGCGGTTGCGCCATGGCACGCCCGCGTCATCGACGTCGTCGATCCAGTGGTCGATGGTGTTCAGCACGACCGCGAAAACCGCGACCGCCGCCAGCAGCAGGCCGGCGCTTTCGGCCATTTGCGCCGGCGTTTGCGTCGCCGGGTTGAGGAACCAATAGGCATAGAAGCCGTCACCGGCGCCGCGCGCAAGCGCATAGGGAACATAAAGCGCGGGCGGCACCAGCGCCCAAAGCAGGTCGCGCCACTTGAGTTGCTCATGCAGTCCGGCGACCCATGCGCCGAGGAACAGCACCGGCACGGCGTCGTGAAGGGCAATGTCCGCCAGCTTCTGCAGACCCTGCGGGTCCCAGCTGTTCCTCAGCCACAGCGAATAGACCATGCCGACCAGCGTGATCGAGGTCGCAACGACATATTTCGCTTTTGGCCGCGCCAGGGCGCCGCTGCTGCCAGCCGCCACCGCCGTCGCGACCATGGCGGCGCCGATATTGGCGAGGATGGTGAAGAAGGCCAGGAACCGCCACAGCCCCTCGCCCAGCCCCATGGCCTGGACGATCAGCCAGAATTGCAGGGCCAGCCCGGCCCAGCCGATGGCGGCGGCCAGGCCCGCCAATGTCCGTTCGATCCGCTTCCTCATAAGGTAGGGATGTTAAGGCCTCCGGGCGCGGCGTCCAGTCCCAAGGAAAAGGGCGACTCGTTGCAGAGCCGCCCTTTCCGTCCGCAGGCGCTTCAAGACACCCACGAAATTCGATTTCAGAAGCTTACTTGAGCTCGACGGTGCCGCCGGCTTCCTCGATCTGCTTCTTGATCTTCTCGGCCTCGTCCTTGTTGACGCCTTCCTTGACGGCCTTGGGGGCCGACTCGACCAGCGCCTTGGCTTCGCCGAGGCCCAGGCCAGTGATGGCGCGGACTTCCTTGATGACGTTGATCTTCTTGCCACCGTCGCCGGTGAGGATGACGTCGAATTCGGTCTTCTCTTCGGCGGCCGGGCCGGCAGCAGCGGCAGCAGCCGGAGCGGCGGCAACCGCGGCGGCGGCGGAAACGCCCCACTTCTCTTCAAGCGCCTTGGCCAGCTCGGCGGCCTCGAGGACGGTCAGTTCGGAAAGCTGGTCGACCAGCTTGGTGATGTCAGCCATTTCAATACTCCTTGCGGGGACTCGCCCCATGTCGTGCGTTGTGAAAAAGTCGAAAAACTATGCTGCCTGGGCCGCATAAGCCCCGAAGACCCGTGCCAGCTGGGCTCCCGGCTCGCTGACCGTGCGGGCGATCTTGGTCGCGGGCGCCTGGATGAGGCCCACGATCGTCGCGCGCAGTTGGTCAAGCGACGGCAGTTCGGCCAGCGCCTTGATCCCGGCGACATCCAGAAGGGTGTCGCCCATCGCCCCGCCGACGATCTCAAGACGATCGTTGGTCTTGGCGAAGTCCACCGCGACCTTGGCGGCCGCAACGGGGTCGATCGAGGTGGCGAGCGCGGTCGGGCCGGTCAGCAGCTCGCTGATCGATCCATATTGCGTGCCCTCGATCGCAATCTTGGCAAGCCGGTTCTTCGCGACCTTGAACTGGGCTCCGGCATCGCGCATCTTCAAACGCAGGTCGGTCGATTGCGCGACCGACAGGCCGAGATTGCGGGTGACAACCACCACGCTGGTCTCGGTGAAGACGTTCTTCAGCTCGGCTACCAGATCGGCCTTTTGCGAACGATCCATGCCATACTCCTGTCAGTTCCGCCCGCCGGACCATCCGGCAAGCGGTTCGGGTCCGCCGCAAGCGGCGGTCCCTTGTCCGTGGGGAGTTGGATCGGTGGCGCCGCCAACCTGGCAACGCACGACGGAAGCGCCCTTGGCGCTCCGGTGATTCCTGTCCCCGCCTAGGCCGCAGATTAAGCCCCGGTCTGGATCCGGGGCGGCGACTGTCTCGGACGGTGCCTCTCGAAAGAAGCGAAGGCGGGCCTATAGCCGGATTGCGGCTAGAATCAAGTCGATGACTTACCGTCCGGTCCGATTGTCGGGGAGGCTCATCCTTTCCTGCGGTGCGAAGCCATCTCAACGACTTTGTCGTGCTGGAACAGCTTGGCGATTTCACGAGACAGGTCGGCGGCACGGAAAGGCTTAGCAAGTCTGGCCGGTCCGCCCTCCTGGTGAGCAAATCGGGCGTATCCCGTAATCAGCAGCGCCGGCAGGTCTGGTCGCATCTCTCGCGCCCGCTCGATCAGTTCGCTGCCGCGCATCCCCGCCATCAGGTAATCCGTGATGACGAGCTCGATATCGTCCCTCGTGGCCAGCGTTTCCAGGGCAAGAGCTGCCGATGCCACCTCGATCACGTCGTGGCCCATCTCGTGCAGCATGTCGGCGGTCGCCCTCCGCACCAGCTCTTCGTCGTCAACCAGGAGAATGGTCATCCGACGCATTTCGCACGTCGGGCCAGGTTCCTTCAGGTCCAGCGGGTCGGCCTCGCTTTCACTCGCCGGCAGCCAGATTTCGGCACTTGTTCCCTCGCCCGGCGAACTGACCAGGCGCAAGGTGCCGCCCGATTGGGCCGCAAGGCCATGGACCATCGACAGGCCGAGGCCGGTTCCCTTGCCCGGGCCCTTCGTCGTGAAAAAGGGCTCGATAGCGCGCTTGATGGTGGCCGGGTCCATCCCCGTCCCTGAATCGATAACTGCCAGGCGAACATAGTCTCCTGCCTTCAATCCCTCGACCTTGCCAGCACCGACACGCCGAGCCGACACATCGATGGTCAGGGAGCCGCCGCCCGCCATGGCGTCGGCCGCATTGACCGCCAGGTTGAGCACGGCAAGCTCGAGTTGATTGGGGTCAATGCGAGCGGGAGGCAGCTTGTCTTCGATCCTCACATCAACGGGTACGTGGGGTCCGATCGATCGTTGGATGAGATCACGCATGCCTTCGATCAACTCGGCCGGGTTGATTACGCGCGTCTCGAGATGCTGCCGGCGGGCGAAGCTCAAGAGGCGCTTGACCAGGGTTGCCGCCCTTTCCGACGCTTCCATGGCCCCCGTGATCAGGCGCGCAGTCCGCGGATCAGTCGAAAATTTCTTGCTGAGCAGGTCGAGAGCCCCAACAATCGGGGTTAGCAGGTTGTTGAAATCGTGGGCGACGCCACCGGTCAATTGGCCAAGGGTTTCGAGCTTTGCCATTTCGTGCATGCGGGCCTGGGCTTCGGCCAAGCGTTGTTGGTCCTCCAGACGCTCGGTGACGTCGTAGACGAACTGGTAGGCGCCGATCCTTTCCCCCAGCTCGTTGCGAAGTGTGTTGTACTTCATCTCGTAGAATCGGCGATCCCGGCCGGGATCGCCGAATTCTGCGATTTCGGTGAATTCCTCTCCGGCCAGGGCGCGCGCCCACACGGCTTTAACCGCATCGCGGTGCTCGGGCATGTGCTGGATCGCATCGAGCATGGATTGGCCGACTTGCGGGCGCACGCCGAAGATGCGCTCGAATTCATCGGCGCTGGCCTTGTTGACCGCCAACCAGCGGTAGTCGAGATCCGCGACCTGGACGAATGCATCGGTATTCTCGACAATGTCGGCCAGGATGTGTTTTTCCGACAGGGCTTCGGCGAAGCGGCGGCCGAGTTTCTCGTTGAGCTCGCGCATGCGCGACTGGCTTGCTTTCAGGCGCTTCCTCTCTTCCACCAATTCCCGTTCCCGGGCGGCCAACTCCTCGATTTGGCGCTCGGCTTGCCGCTGCCGCTGGCGGGCGCGAAGCGCGGACCGGGCCGCGGACACCAGCGTTCCGGGATAAAATGGACGTTCGAGGATGGTCGTATTCCCAAGAACGGCGGCGAGGTTCGATTGAAGAAGCGGGTTGCCCCCGCGCTTTGTCAGCAGCAACACCGGCAAGTCCGACCAGGGAGGTTGGTGCTTGAGCCAGCCCATCAGGGCTTCAAGGTCAGTCTGCCGAAACGCCTCTTCGGTCACCAAAATCACGCCAGCCCGGCGGCCCGCCAGCGCTTCTATCAACTCGGTCGGCGTTGAACAGGCCAGCCATTCTATTCCAGCCTTGCCCAATATGTCGGCAATAACCGCGGAATCGCGCCCTGACGGCGCCAGGATACCAACCCTTTGCGGCATCAGGTCGCCTTGTCGTGATTCTTCAGCAGCTCGACCGGCTCGCCCACGAATGTCGGCACGCCGGTTAGAACCCCGGAAAAGCTGTTGAGAGGCTCGCCAACACGAATGCCTTCATGATCAATCCGGTATTCGCGGATAGATGCCTCGTGGCCGCCGGTACGCTTCTTGATGACGGAAAGCGCGCGCCTGAGTTGGCCAAAAGCCTCGAAAAACCGCAGGAGCAACACCGTGTCGGAAAGATAGGTAAGGTCGACCGGCGATTGCATTTGCCCGACCATCCCGTGCTGGGCCAGGATAAGGAAGGTCAGAACGCCCCGCTGGTTCAAATATGTCAGCATCTCATGCATCTGAAGGAGCATGAATTGCTCTTCGGGCATGGCATTCTGGTAGCCGGAGAGGCTGTCCAGCGCGACAACGGAGACGCCGCGAACCTCGACGTGATTGCGAATGATGCTGGTCAACTCGCCCGGCGAAAGCTCCGCGGGATCGACTTGGAGAAACTGGAACCGATCGCCAAATTGGTCAAAGTGCAGACTGAGGCCTTGGGCGCGACGGAAGAAGTTGCGTCGGGTCTCGTCAAAGCTGATGAAAAGGCAACTCTCCCCCCGGTTCAGCGCCTCGCTCATATATTGCATGGCCAGGGTCGATTTCCCTGATCCGGCGGGACCAAGGATCAATGTGCTTGTCCCCCGGTCAAGTCCGCCGCCAAGCATTAGGTCCAGAGCTGGCACACCGCTGCTTGCCGACTCGGATTCGACGAAGCCTTCCTTATGCTCATGGGCGGCCAGGCGCGGATAGATTTCGACACCGCCCGTTCGAATGACATAATCGTGGGATCCACCGCGAAACGCCCTGCCCCGCATCTTGAAAACCCGCAGCCGGCGGCGTTCGGCTCCGTAGACGACCGTGGCCTGCTCGAGCCTGGTGACACCGTGGACCAGGCTGTGCAGGTTGGCGTCATCCATCTCTTCGGTCAGGTCATCGACGAAAATGGTAGTACAGCCCGCGCGCGAGAAGAAATGCTTGAGCGCGAGAACCTGGCGACGATAGCGCAATGGGCTTCCCGCCAGGAGGCGGATATCGGAGAGACTGTCAAACACCACGCAGGTCGGCTTGATGCTTTCGACCTGGTCCATGACGAGCTTGACGGTTTCGCCCAGTTCCAGGTCCGAAGAGAAAAGCACCGACTGCTGCTGCGAGGCGTCGAGGCTAAGCTCCGGCGGAATGAGCTCGTAAATGTGGACGCCGTCCAGCGACCAGCCGTGCGTGCCGGCCGACTCGATCAACTCGTCCCGGCCTTCGGAAAGAGTGACGTAGAGCGGAACATCACCCCGGTCGCGGGCGGCCATTAGGAACTGCATCGCCAGCGTCGTCTTGCCCGACCCAGGACGCCCTTCCAGAAGATGCACCCGGCCGCTTGCATAGCCGCCGGCCAGAATATGATCGAGCGCTACGCTGCCGGTTGGGACACCGGCCGAAGGTTCCTGCAGCTGCTTGCCCATCTACGCTCCACTCTGGCCGCCGGCCGATCAGGCCCGGTTCGCTAGTCAATTTTTCGGACGGCCAAGGGGTTCCACGCGATGCGGCAGTCCCGGGACGGTTCCATTCGGTTCGCCTCTTAAATGACCAGGATCTAGGACGTCTGCCCACTAGTGGACACAAACCGTGCCGCCGGCGTTACCGATGCTGCCGAGAGGGACACGATTCATGCACGGAACGTTTGATTTCCCAGCTTCAACCCCGGAAACATTGGGAAACAACCTATTGCGGGCCCTGCATCCTGAGGATGCGGCCCTGTTGGCAGACATCGCCACTCCATGGGACGGCAAACGCGGAGACATGCTATTCGGTCCCGGCGACACGGTGCGCTTCGTCTATTTCCCCTGCGGTCCAAGCCTGATTTCCTTTCTCGTCGTGCTCGAGGATGGAAATGCCATCGAAACCGCGCTGATTGGGCGTGAAGGGGCCGCAGGCGGGATTGTCAGCCAGGGCCGACTGCCCGCTTACGCAAGGGCGGAAGTGCAATATCCAGGTCCGTTCCTGCGCATCGAGCTGGATCGGCTGGAACAGGCCAAAATGCAGTCACTGAACCTGCGTCACCTGTTTGCCCGTTACGCCGATTGCTTGATGGCGCAAGTCTTCCAGGCGGTGGCCTGCAATGCCGCGCACTCGATCGAACAGCGCACCGCCAAATGGCTGATTTCCGCCATGGATCGCACTGGCGCGCCCGCTATTTCGCTTACCCAGGAGCAGTTGGCCGCGATGCTGGGCGTGGGCCGAAGCTACATCAGCCGGATACTCGGATCGTTCAAACAACGCGGCCTGATCGAAACCCGACGGGGCGGAATGGCCGTCGCCGACATTGACCAGTTGCGCGGCATAGCTTGCGGCTGCAACGATGCGGTGCGCCGCCATTTCGACGATGTCCTGAAGGGCGTTTATCCGGCCGAGGGCAGCAACCCCGAAGACGACCAGGTCGCCGTTATCCATTCTTGACAAACGACCGGCTCTGGCGCCCCTTCGCCAGACAGTCAGCCGCGGGGTGGCGATGGTCATTCGTTTCTGGTCGCGCGTTTGCCTCTTGGTCTCGGCCATTATGCTCGCCGCATCGCCCTTGCCCGCCCAGTCCACCGCGCCGGCGCGGATCGTCGCCGTCGGCGACCTCCACGGCGACTACGGCGTTTGGATCGACATCGCCCGCGCCGCCGGCCTCATCGACGCCAGGAACCGCTGGGCCGGCGGCCAGGCGACGCTAGTCCAGGCCGGCGACATCACCGACCGCGGTCCCGACAGCCTGAAGATTATCCGCCACCTGCAAAAGCTGCAGGACGAGGCGGCCAGCGCCGGCGGCCGGGTCATCGTCCTGCTAGGCAACCACGAAGCGATGAACGTCACCGGCGACCTGCGCTACGTCGACCCGGGCGAGTTCGCGGCCTTTGCCGACCGGCAGAGCAAGGCCCGCCGCGAAGCCGTCTTCCAGGCGAATATCAAGGCGATCACCGAGGCGTATCGTGCACGCGACCCGTCGCTGTCGCCCGACCAGGTCCATGACGCCTGGATCGCCGCGACCCCCCTCGGCATGGTCGAGCACCAGGCCGCCTGGGGGCCGAACGGCGAACTTGGGAAGTGGGCGGCGAGCCTTCCCGCCATCGTCAAGCTCGGCGACAGCCTGTTCGTCCACGGTGGCCTCAGCGCCCCCTACACGGCGATGGGCGGCCTCGACGAGATCAACCGCCGGGTGAGCGCGGCGGTGCGGGCGGGCGAGACGGGCCCGACGTCGATCATCAACGACCCGCTGGGCCCCTTGTGGTACCGCGGGCTGATCACCCGCGGGCAGTCATTCGAGGCCGAGGTGGCCGCCAACGCCACCGCCGCCGGCAAGCCGCCGGCCATCCGGCCGCCGATCGCCCAGGAGCTCGACCTCGTCCTCACCGCCTTCGCCGCCAAGCGGATCGTCGTCGGCCATACACCGAGCCTCAAGGGCATCGACATCAGCCATGGCGGCAAGCTGGTGCGGATCGATACCGGCAACTCGCGCTACTACAAGGGCCAGCCGAGCTGGCTGGAAATCGTCGGCGGCCAGGTGATGCCGCAGACTACGACCAGAAGCTCGCGCTGAAGGGGAAAAGCGATGAAATGGGCAATCTTTGCATTGGGCCTGATGGCCGGTGCCGTCCCGGCGGCGGCGCAAGCAACCCCGCTGTTTGCCGATGACCAGCTGATCCAGGTGACGGTGCGCGGCCCGATCGGCCAGGTCGCCAAGGCGGAGGACCGGTCGCGGGTCGTCGCGGCGACCCTCGCGACCGGCAGCGAGACCCTGCCGATCCGCCTTAGCCCGCGCGGCATCACCCGGCTGCGCAAGGAGACCTGCCAGTTCCCGCCGCTGCGCGTCGATTTCGCCGGGACGCCGCCCGCGACCTCCCTGTTCGCCGGCCAGCGGCGGCTGAAGCTGGTCACCCATTGCCGGCCGAGCGCCGGGCACCAGCAGTACCTCCTGCTCGAATATGCCGCCTACCGGCTTTACAACCATCTGACGCCGCTGAGCTTCCGCGCCCGCCTCGCCCAGGTCGATTATGTCGAGGACAATGGCAAGCCGGTGACCTCGCGGCTCGGCTTCTTCATCGAGGACCTGGGCGATGTCGCCCGCCGCAACGGCATGCGCGAGGCAGCGGTCGGTGCCCGCGTGCCGGTGCCGACCCTCAATCCGGCCGACGCCGCGCGGTTCGCCGTCTTCCAGTACCTCATCTCGAACCTCGACTGGGCGATGCAGGCCGGGCCGCCGACCGACACCTGCTGCCACAATAGCCGGCTGATCAGCGCCAGCGGCGCGGCGCCCTATGTCACCGTTCCGTATGATTTCGACTATGCCGGCCTGGTCGACGCGCCCTATGCGGTGCCGCCGGAGGGCATCAACATTTCGAGCGTCAAGTCCCGCCGCTACCGCGGCTTCTGCCGGCACAACGCCGAGGCGCTGAAGGCCGCCGCCGACATCCGCGCCCAGGGCCCGGCCTTGCTCGGCATTCTCGGCCAGATCCCCCAACTCAGCGAGGGAACGCGGCGCAAGGCGAGCGCCTTCCTCGAGCGCGGGCTCGCCGACATTGCCAGCGACCAGGCGGTGACCGACAAGCTGCTGCGGACCTGCCTTTAATCCTGGCCGGGGATTCCCGGCGAAGTCACCGCCGCCTCGCCCTCCGGCGGGTCGAGGTCGGCCATGTAGCGCTTCATGCCCTCCCGCTCGCCATATTCCGTGCTCCACAGCAGCAGGAAGGCGAGGTTGAAGGCGACGCTCAGCACCGCTGCAAGCTCGATTGCACCAATCCCGCCAGCAAGGCCAATGCCGACGGAAATGAGGATGAACAAGGCGTCGCCCGAGCTCTTGAGGCTGTTCTTGAACCGCACCGCGCCGGCAATGCCGGCGAGCGCGAAGGCCAGGGCCAGGCTGTTCTGGACGATGATGACGATGCCGGTGACGACCAGCGGCAGGACCATGATCGTCGAGATCAGCGACTGGTCATATTCCTCGCCGGTGCGGATCGACATGTAGGTCCAGCTGACCGGCAGGGAGCACATCAATGCGCCGACGATCGCCGCCGACAGCCAGAACAGGCTTTCGCCCATGCTGCCGACCGCCGAGGCGGTCGCCGCCCGGGCGCCGCCTTCCAGCGGGTTGGCGTCGGGCTGGCTGATCAACGCCTCGACGCCGCCGACGGGCAGGTAATCCTTGACCTGGGGGAACAGCCGCAGCGCGACGTAGATGATGAGGCCGAGGACGACATAGTAAGCCGCCAGTTTCGCGAACAGTTTGAATGCCGGCATGTGCCTACCCCCTTTGTGCCTGCCCTTGGCCAAGGCTAGGCCATTTTTCGCGGCCACTCAAATGCCCCCGTCGCGCCCTTAACTTCACTATTTGCGTGGAGTCAGCGACCATTTTCGTGAAGTTAAGCCCTTCTCCCTGCCCGGGTCCGCGAAGGCATGTTGAGCGGAGAAGGCGCGCCGAGTCCATCGAACCGAGGCTGGCACGGGACGGGGGCTGTAGGACAGGATTTTCTCGATTTGGGGGATTAGCAGAATTTCCGAATTGCGTGCTTTATGGCGACTGTCACCGTAATTGCACCGTAATCCCTGTCACCGTAATCTAGTAAACTGTCACCGTGCTCTCACCGTAATCTGAGTTACACGGCGTAACTGCCACCATCAATATATAGAAGGTATGATTCATATGGTGACTCATCGGCCGGAAATTTGACTTCAGTTCCGTCGCCAAAGGTCAACACCAACGTACAGACTTCTTCAATGGCTGCTGAAGTCACGCATCGTCCGATTAATGATGACAGATTGGCCTCTTGGTCTTGCGACGTCCCTAGAAACTGGCTCATGAACCGATCTCGCCCAGCATAGTATGAGATTGAACTTCCATCCCTAAATCCAACGAACACATCATTGTCTGAGCAGTAAGCTGAGCATGCCTCTAACCCCACTAACCGTTCAATCGGAACATCTGCTAGGCTTTTCATCTTATTTAAACTTTCAACACGGCCATGGTGGCCCCGAGCAGACCTGAGAGCCTCTGCTAGGTGCCGGAGCTTTTGCTTCACCTTCGCCAAAAAATAGATACAGGAATCCGGCCCTCACGCTTAACGGAAGATTACGCAAAGACCATGGACTCGTTCCGGGATCCACTTGCTGAATTACGGTGACAGTCGCCATAAAGCACTCAATTCCGCCCCCGGGGGCTTGACCGTGGTTTTTCGGCCGGGCTTTCGGGGCAGCAAGGCTCGGCCGGTCGATCGTTCGAGGTGCTGAAGCCACTCGACGCCGCCCGCCGGCCGCCCGGTGCTTTCGGCCCGGCGCAGATCCACCGTAACGCTCAGCTGGGCTTGTCGGCGCCCACCGGCACGCTCGGGATCGGCTTGAGGACGCTGAACTGCTCCTTCAACGGCGCATGGGGAAGCTTGGGCCAGTCCATTTCCGGATAGGGCAGCTTGGTGTCCGGCAGGCGGTCGAGCAGGTCGCGCAGCAGGGTCAGCCGGCCGACGTTCTGGTCGTTGAAGTCGACCAGGGTCCAGGGAGCCCAGGGCGTGTGGGTCGCTTCCAGCATCCGCTCGCGCGCCTCGGTATAGGCCTGGTAGCGGGTGCGCGATTCGGTATCGACCGGCGACAATTTCCAGCGCCGCCGCGGGTTGTTCAGCCGCGCCTCGAACCGCTCCTCCTGGCGTTCCTGGTCGCAGCACAGCCAATATTTGTAGAGGAGGAAGCCATCCTCGACGAGGTGGCGCTCGAACTCCGGCACCTGCTGCAGGAACGCCTCGGCGTCCTGGGGTGAGCAATAGCCCATCACCTTTTCGACGCCGGCGCGGTTGTACCAGCTGCGGTCGAACAAGGTGATCTCGCCCCGCGCCGGGAAATGCTGCGCGTAGCGCTGGAAATACCATTGGCCCTGCTCGCGCGCCGACGGGGCGGGCAGTGCCGCGACGTGGCACTGGCGGGGGTTGAGGTTGCGGGCGATCATGTCGATCGAGCCGCCCTTGCCGGCGGTGTCGCGCCCCTCGAAGATGACGATCAGGCGCTGGCGGGTTTCCTGGATCCAGCGGGCGGCGTCCGACAATTCCTTGGTCAGCGGGTCCAGCAGGTCTTCATATTGCTGCCAGGTCAGCACGCTCGTCCCGCTCATGTTCGTCCCCCTTGTCAGGCGAAGGTGAAATCCACCGGTTCCGGCATGCCCTTGCCGTCGAAAGCCTTGTCGGCGTGTGGGCCATCCGGATCAACCCAATGCAGGAAAAGGTGGGCCGACCAGGCGTTGGGGTTGGGCATCGTCCGGCCGTGGCGGTGCTCGACGCCGCGATAAGCGACGGCATCGCCGACCTCCATTGCCAGCGCGGCCCTTGGTTCGGGTCCGAAGCCCTCGGCGATGATGTCGCCCGGCCCCTTTTCGCCCTCGCGGCCAAGCTCGAGCGGCCAGGGCTTGCCGTCGCTATAGGCCAGGGTCAGCGACAGGCTGTGCTCGCACGCCTCGCGGTCGCGGTGGACGTGGCACAAGTCGCCCTGGCGATAGAGTCGGAAATAGTCGTAGGTCGGCACCAACCGCCTCTTGGTCACCTCCTCCATTGCCGGTGTCAGGCCCCACAGGAAGCTCTTCATCGGCGGGAAGTCGTGGCCATAGACTTCGAAGACGTTGCGGCTGAGAATTTCCGACACGGGCACTTCCGAAGGCACCGCCGGCACGACCCCACCCGGCAGCAGCCGCCGCCGGATCATGGCGACGAATGCCTTGGCCACGTCGCCCGAGATCAGCCCGCGCACCAGCGCATAGCCGTCCTTCCCATAATCCCCCTCGATCCTCATGGCCGGCTAAGTGGCACAGGCCGCGGGCAATCGGAAGAGGTGCTGGCGCAGGGCTGAGGCCATGCTAACATCGACCGCGTGGCCCAGGGAACGGACGCGCACCGCAACTTGCTCGACAGCATCGCGCTGAGCCCGGTGGCGGTCGTCATCAGCAATCCGCGCCTGCCGGACAACCCGATCGAGGTCGCCAATCCGGCCTTTTGCCAGCTGACCGGCTATGCCGAACCGGAAATTGTCGGCCGCAACTGCCGCTTCCTGGCGGGCGCAGGCACCGAGCCCTGGGTGACGGAGGAAATCCGTGCCGGCATCCGCGACAAGCGTCCGGTGCTGGTCGAGATCCTCAACTATCGCAAGGACGGCAGCGCCTTTCGCAACGGCGTCATGATCACGCCCTTGTTCGACGCCAAGGGCGACGTGGCCTGGTTCCTCGGCTCGCAGGTCGACCTCGGGGAAGGGGACAGCCTGCTCGCCACGCGCCGCGCCCTCGCGGCTGCCAAGGTCAAGGCCTTGAGCCGCCGGCAAAGCGAGATTCTCGCACAGATGAGCCGCGGCAAATTGAACAAGCAGATCGCCTGGGACCTCGGCATTGCCGAAAAGACGGTGAAAATGCACCGGGCGCTGCTGCTCGAGCGGCTCGGCGTCGCCACATCGGCCGAGGCGATCCGCATCGCCGTCGAAGCCGGCCTTTAGGCCAGCCATACCGGCCAAGGGCCGTATGGCGCTGCCGCGCCCCACCGCCCACTGTGACCCAATCAGGCTGCGTCGGCGCACCGTTCCCTCTGCCGCCGGCGCAGCCGCCCATTGGGAGAATCATGATGCGCGCTTTGAACGTTCTGACCCTGGTGCTGCTGATCGTCGGCGGCCTCAACTGGCTGCTGGTCGGCGCTTTCGACTTCGACCTGGTCGCAGCCCTGTTCGGTGACATGTCACCCCTGGCGCGGATCGTTTACGTCCTGGTCGGCCTGTCGGCCCTCTACCAGATCATCCCGCTCGTCTCCGGCAAGCAGGCCTAGCGCCCTCCCAATGCGGGCCTTGCTGGCGGCGGCGCTCGGCGTGACCGGCGTCGTCGCGGCGCCGGCGGGGTCCGTGCCGGTCCCGCCGGTTGCCGAAATCCCATAAGAAAAGGGCCGGGTTTGACCCCGGCCCTTCACTTTGCCTGCGTCCGGGAACCCTAGGCTCCGGCGACCTCTTCCAGGTCGAGCTTCAGGCCCGGCCCCATGGTCGAGGACATGGACAGCTTCTTGATGAACTTGCCCTTGGCGCCCGACGGCTTGGCCTTGACGATGGCGTCGACGAAGGCGGTGAAATTCGCCTTCAAGTCGGCTTCGGTGAAGCTCGCCTTGCCGATGCCGGCGTGGATGATGCCGGCCTTCTCGACGCGGAACTCGACCTGGCCCGACTTGGCGTCGGTGACGGCCTTGGTGACGTCCATGGTGACCGTGCCGAGCTTCGGGTTCGGCATCAGCCCCTTGGGGCCCAGCAACTTGCCCAGCCGACCGACGACGCCCATCATGTCCGGCGTCGCGATGACCCGGTCATAGTCGAGCTTGCCGGCCTGCATTTCCTCCATCAGGTCCTCGGCCCCGACCTTGTCGGCGCCGGCCTTGGTGGCCTCGTCCGCCTTGGCGCCCTTGGCGAAGACGGCGACGCGCACGTCCTTGCCGGTGCCCTTGGGCAAATTGACGACGCCGCGCACCATCTGGTCGGCGTGACGGGGATCGACGCCGAGGTTCAGCGCCACTTCGACGGTCTCGTCGAACTTGCTCGTCGCCAGGCTCTTGACCAGACCGATGGCCTCGTCGATCGCGTAGAACTTCTCGCGGTCCACGGAACCGGACTGCGCCTTCTGCTTCTTGCTCTGCTGTGCCATGTCCTTAGCCCTCCACGACCTGGAGGCCCATCGCGCGGGCACTGCCTTCGATGATCTTGGTCGCCGCCTCGATGTCGTTGGCGTTGAGGTCCTTCATCTTCGCCTCGGCGATCTCGGCGAGCTGCGAGCGGCGGATGGTGCCGGCGCTGACCTTGCCCGGCTCCTTCGAGCCCGACTTCAGCTTGGCGGCTTTCTTCAGCAGGAAGCTGGCCGGCGGCGTTTTCGTGGTGAAGGAGAAGCTGCGGTCCGCATAGACGGTGATGACCGTCGGGATCGGGGCGCCCTTCTCCAGCTCCTGCGTGGCGGCGTTGAACGCCTTGCAGAATTCCATGATGTTGACGCCGCGCTGGCCGAGCGCCGGGCCGATCGGCGGCGACGGATTGGCGATGCCCGCAGGCACCTGCAGCTTGATGTAGCCGGTGATTTTCTTTGCCATGTCTCACTCTCTAAGTCCGACTGGACCCCGGCCTTCGCCAGGGTTCGACGGAACGTCGAAGTTTAGCGGTCCAGACGCCTCGAACCTGATCCGGGGCTCCCGCATGGTTTTTCCGACGATGCTGTCGTTGGAAGCGCGGGCCCATAGCAGGCAGGCCCGCAACGCGCAACGCCGTGGCCGACAGACCATCCGTTAACCATGAACGATTTAACGGACCCCAACACCCCGAGGGGTTTCGCCCGCAATCGTCGTTACCCCACCGTTCGTCGTAAACGTCGGAATAAAAATCGCCGCCCTTGTCGTTAGCAGCTTTCGAGGCGCCGGGTGTCCGGCATCGACAAGGGGTGACTATTGATCCACGCCCAGGCCTGCGAGCTGCCGCGACTTGTAACGCGCACCATCGCCGTGACGCCTCTCCTACGCCGGCAAGATCCCGCCTTCTTCCCGTGTCGGCCCGCCGACCCGGCGATCGTGGACTGCTGCCCGGCCGAGGACACACCCAAGGGAAGGAGAGAATTAAATGTGCATCACCTGCGAAACTAGGGGTTCGATAACCGGCAAGTACTACGACGCGTTTCCAGCCGACGGCGTCGGCGACATGAAGCCGATCACCGTCAATACCGTCCTGCTCGTGACCTCCGACACGATTGCCGACGACACCAGCACCACTGCCACGGTTACCGTTGACGGCGAATCTATCGTCTCCACCATCGACATGATCGGCGACCAGGACTTCTTCCGGGTCGAGCTGACTGCCGGCCAGATCTACGAGATCGGCCAGTACCTCGTCACCGGCGGCCCGGGCGGCGTGCCGCTCGCCGACGCCTATATCGAAATCTACGATGCGGCGGGCAACCTGCTCACCTCCGCCGATGGCGGCGGGCCGAACACGCCCTCGGGCCTCGACGCGCTGCTGACGTTCATCCCCGAAACCAGCGGCACTTATTACATCAACGCCCGCGCCTACGATAATGACGGGATCAACGGCACCACCGGCGATTTCGTCGGCGATTATGAGCTGTTCGTGCGCGACGTCACCGACCAGCCGACCTACATCCCCTATTACGACATCGACAGCCCGCTGCACTCGATCGATTGGGGCACGCAGGTCGACCGCACCAGCCGCAACCCGGACGGCGAGGAAGGCCCGCGGATCACCGGCAACGAATATACCGGCACCGGCTGGAACCCCTATGGGATCGAGGGCAAGAACGTCATCACCGTCTATTTCGCCAAGGCCGGCGACGTCTTCGTTTCCGAAGACCCGCTCAACCCCGGCGTGACAACGACCATCGTCGCCCAGGGCCTCGCCGACTGGGAGATGAACGCCTTCCTCACCGCGCTCAGCTTCTACGAGCAGGTCGCCGACCTCAAGTTCGTGGTCGTCGACAACCGCGCCGAGGCCGACTTCAAGATCATCACCTACGAAGGCACGCCCGGCGTCGGCGCCTCGCTGCTCGGCCGGATGAGCCCGCCGAACGAGGACAATGAAGGCCAGGCCGAGTTCAACAGCGGCGACGCCCGCTGGACCGAAGAAGGCCTGCAACTGGGCGGCTTCTACTTCCCGACCCTGCTGCACGAGTTCGGCCACGGCCTGGGCATGGCCCACCCGCATGACAATGGCGGCCACAGCAGCATCATGCGCGGCGCCGGCGGCGGCACCGCCGGCATCGGCGGCGGCCTTGGCGACTTCGACCTCAGCCAGCAGGTCCACACCATCATGTCCTACAATGATGGCTGGGCGACCTCGCCCTACGGCCAGCCGCGCTCCGGCGGCATCACCGGCACCCAGGTCGACCATTTCGGCTGGGTCGCCTCGCTCTCGCCGCTCGATATCGCCGTCATCCAGGACAAATATGGCGTCAACGAGGACTGGGCGACCGGCGACGACACCTATACGATCAAGGACTATAACGGCCCGGGCAATTACTACTCGTCGATCTGGGATGCCGGCGGCACCGACGCCATCGTCTACAATGGCGCCGCCGACGCCAGCATCGACCTCAGGCCCGCCACGCTGCAATATGAGGAAGGCGGCGGCGGCCGGGTCTCCTACGCCTATGGCCTCCACGGCGGCTTCACCATCGCCAACGGCGTGACCATCGAGAACGCCCGCTCCGGCACGGGCAACGATACGCTGAGC